>CEQQ01024594.1_pt1 | contig 14043 bp, 13 predicted proteins | sample 531041 | NCBI WGS metagenome assembly CEQQ01 (sample SAMEA2621222, study PRJEB7988) | marine metagenome | biome: marine biome (ENVO:00000447); feature: deep chlorophyll maximum layer (ENVO:xxxxxxxx); material: "saline water (ENVO:00002010), including plankton (ENVO:xxxxxxxx)" | depth 150 m | reverse complement strand
CCTCAATATTGACTGAAGCTTGGGCGAGAATTGGTCCAGCATCCACTTCCAGGGTTGCTAGGTGAACGGTGCAGCCCGTGATTTTTACGCCATGAGCGAGGGCTTCACGTACTGCGTGCCAGCCTGGGAAGGATGGGAGAAGGGAGGGGTGCGTGTTGAGAACGCGTCCGTTGTACGCGTCGAAGAACGGTTTCCCGAGAACGGTTCCGAAGCCCGCCATCGCAATTACGTCGATTTGTTGGCGTTGAAGTTGAGTGACGATTTCAGTCGAGTACGCGTTGCGGTCAAAATCTTTGCCAAATTCAGTGCGCATAACGGCGGTTACTGGAATGTTGTCTGATTCGGCAAGATCGATTGCTTTGCAGGGTCGATCAACGAGCACCGTTGCGACCGAGATGCCGGCGTTTACGATTGCTTCGTAGATTGATCCTGTTCCGGAGGCAAGTACAGCTAACCGCACGCTTGGGAACTTAGTTGGAGTTGACTATAAAGAGGTGACGATCTCCGCCATCAATTCGCCGGCTTCGGTGGGATTGAGTCCTACTTTGACTCCAGCGTCACGTAATGCTTCCATTTTCGCGTCTGCTGTTCCTTTACCACCGGACACAATTGCGCCTGCGTGGCCCATTTTTTTGCCGGGAGGGGCTGTGACACCAGCAATGTAGGAAGAAACGGGTTTGCTCATGTGATTTTTTATGAAATCAGCTGCTTCTTCTTCTGCGGATCCACCGATTTCACCGATCATCATCACGGCCTTAGTTTCGGGATCTGCTTCGAATGCCGCAAGACAGTCAATGAAGGACGTTCCTGGTACCGGATCGCCGCCTATGCCAACGCAGGTAGTGACACCGATGTCTTTTTGTTGCAGTTCGTATAGGGCTTGGTAGGTAAGAGTGCCTGAACGGCTCACAATGCCAACCGGACCGCCAGCCTTCGCGATGTGACCAGCGGTGATGCCGATGTTGCATTGACCTGGGCTGATGATGCCCGGACAGTTAGGTCCTAAGAGTTGCACGTCGGGGTACTGCGCCTTGAGTTCGTTATAGAACTTGGCTTCGTCGTGCGCGGGCACTCCTTCAGTAATACAGACAATGAATTTGACGCCGCCTTCTGCTGCGTCCATGACTGCCGAATACACCCCAGCAGCTGGAATGAAGATGCATGAAGCAGTTGCGCCGGTCGCTTCAACCGCTTCTGCGCAATTCGCGAAGATGGGTATTCCTTCGACTTCTTCTCCAGCTTTCTTTGGGTTCGTTCCTCCAACGACTTGCGTTCCGTAGTCACGGTTAAGTAAGCCGTAGTAGCGCCCTTGGCTTCCGGTGAGTCCCTGGTAAATAACTTTGGTGTTGCTGTCTACGAAGATGCTCATCAGCTTTCTCCCTTGGCGAGTTCGACGGCTCTACGTGCCGCGTCGAGCATTGTTGGTTCCATCATTAGTTTTTCGTTGAGCGCTGGCTCGAGAATTGCTCGACCTTCGTCAGCATTGGTGCCATCGAGGCGGATGATGATTGGGGCGTCGATATCAACGCGGTTCAGCGCTTCAATAATGCCGTTGGCGACTTCTTCGCCTCGGGTGATGCCGCCGAAAATATTGATGAAGATTGATTTGACTTCAGGGTCGTTGTTGATCACTTCGAGGGCGCCCGCCATCACGTCAGCGTTCGCGCCGCCTCCTATGTCGAGGAAGTTGGCTGGTTTACCGCCGACTTGGTTGACGACGTCAACGGTTGACATGGCGAGGCCAGCGCCGTTTGCTATGACGCCGACACTTCCTTCTAAGCCGACGTATTGAAGGCCTTTGGAGTGGGCTGCTTCTTCTCGTTCGTCGCGCGGTTGTGTTTCGTCGAACTCAGCGTAGTCTTCGTGGCGAAACACCGAGTTGGAGTCGAGGGTGACTTTTGCGTCGAGGACGTGAACTCTGTTATCCGGGGTCAGGATGAGCGGATTGATCTCGACAAGATCGGCATCGCCATTGACATAGGCCTCATAGAGGTTGAGGACAATGTCGATTGCGCCTTCGACTGCGACCGGATTCAGGTTGGCTCCTTCAACCCATGCTTGAGCTGCTTCTCTTGTGAGCCCAATTGCTGGGTCGACGTGGACTTTGCTGATTGCGTCTGGGTTTTCTGCTGCAACGGTTTCGATTTCGACGCCACCTTCAGCGGAGAGCATGCCAAGGTGTTGTTTTGCTGAGCGGTCGAGGGTGAAGCTTGCGTAGTACTCCTCTGAAATATCGCTCGCTTTTTCTATCCAGAGGCGTTGAACGATATGTCCGTTGATATCGAGGCCAAGGATATTGCTCGCATGTTCTTGGACGTCTTCTACGGTCGCCGCAAATTTGACGCCGCCTGCTTTGCCTCGTCCACCGGTGTGGACTTGGGCTTTCACCATTACGGGTGTGCCTAGACGCTCAGCGGCATCTACGGCCTCTTGAACGGTGAAGGCGACTTCGCCGTCAGAGACTGGCATTCCAAACTGTTTGAAGAACTGTTTGCCTTGGTATTCGAAGAGGTCCACTTGGGTCTCCTGTCGGGGCGGGTTCGAGTGTGAGGTTGCCCTACAAATTCGCCATACTAGGGGGGGAATTGAGGTAAAAGTCCAGTGAAAGGGTGTTTCGACCATGGATTTTGAAACTGGCACTGATGTGATGCTTGCACGACGTGAGGGTCGGGTTGCTGTCTTGACCTTTAATAGGCCTGAAGCGCGCAACGCGTTACATGCTGAAACCTATGAAGTGTTTGAGCGTTTGCTACCTGAGCTTGCAGATGACCCTGATGTAGGAGCTGTCATGTTGACAGGCGCTGGTGGCGCTTTTTGTGCTGGCGGAGACGTTAAGGGGATGAACGCCCGTAATTCAGGAGAAGCTCCTTCGCCTGCGAGTTTAGAGACTGCTGTCGATGATTTAAGAAAGAGGCAACGGATAGTTTCGGGGGCATTGCAGACTTTCCCGAAGGTTACGGTTGCTGCAATTGACGGTGCTGCCGCTGGTGCGGGGTTGTCAATTGCGTTGGCCTGCGATCTGCGGGTTGCCTCGCCTCGAGCGATTTTTACTACGGCCTTCGCCAAGGTTGGGTTTTCAGGTGACTTTGGTGGCAGCTGGTTTCTTACCCAGTTAGTTGGCGCTGCGAAGGCACGAGAGCTGTATCTGACGGCCGATCGTTTCGATGCCACCGAGGCAATGCGATTGCAGGTTGTGAACCAAATATTCGATGACGCTGATTTTGAAACGGCAGCTATTTCTTATGCTTCTCGGTTTGCAGATGGCCCGTTGGTGGCTCAGCGATATATGAAAGAGAATTTGAATAGGGCCTTAAGCGCTGATTTGTTGGACTGTTTGGATGCTGAGGCGATGGCGATGAGTCGCTGTCGCACGACCGATGATCATAAAGAAGCGGTAGCAGCTTTCGTAGAAAAGCGTCCACCTTCTTTTACGGGTCGGTAAATCACTTCGCAGCTTTTTGTAGGTTTGCCCACCCAAGGAGCAGGGTCTTTTCTCCTATTTCGCTGAAGTGAATGGTGACTTCAGCGTTATCGCCGACACCTGCTATCGAAAGGATCACTCCTTCCCCGAAGTTTGGGTGAAGGACATCTTCGCCAGTCTTAAAATCGAGGTGGGCCGATGGCGGAGAATCAGTTCCAGCTGCAATAGCTTTTTCTATAACTCTTTCTCGGGCCCGTTCGCGTCGCTCAGCTCTTCTGTCTTCATAGTCATCCGATGGCTCTACAGCAGAGGGAGTTGTTCTTCCAGCTTTATGACTACCTTTGGGGCTTCGATCATCGAGCAACTCATCTGGGATTTCTCGAAGGAAGCGGCTCGGGGTGTTGTACTGCTGTTGCCCGTATATCCACCTGCTTTCAGCCAACGTTAAGTGCAGCTGTTCTTCTGCGCGGGTGATTCCTACGTACGCGAGGCGGCGTTCTTCTTCGAGTTGGTCAGGGTCTCCAAGCGACATGAATGATGGGAAGATCCCGTCTTCCATGCCAACAATAAACACCATGGGGAATTCGAGTCCTTTGGCTGTGTGGAGGGTCATTAGCGTTACTTCGGACTGGTCGTCGAGTTCATCGGTGGGCGATACGAGAGATACTTGCTCGAGAAATTCTTCGCATGTTTCGTAGGCCTCGGCTGAGCCAATCAATTCTGCGAGATTTTCGAGTCGTCCTTCGGCTTCTATAGAGCGTTCGTCGCGCAATTCGTCGATATAGCCCGATCGTTCAAGCGCGATTTGAATGACTTCAGCGGGACCGTCTGAGACACGGCGCGATAATTGGCTAAGTAGTTCCGAGAAGTTGGCGAGTCCTTTTTTGGCGGTTCCGCTGATTCCTGTTTCGGGCCAACTGGCCAAAGCTTCGCTAAATGACACCTGGTTACTCTTGGCATATTCGTCCAGTTTTGTGACGCTGCCATCTCCTATGCCTCTTTTGGGGACGTTGAGAATACGTTTTAGCGACACTTCGTCGGATGGATTGACGATGGCACGGAGGTACGCCAGAGCATCTTTGACTTCACGCCGGTCGTAGAAGCGGGTGCCGCCTACAACGCGGTAAGGGATCGCAGCGTTAGCAAGGCGTTCTTCTATGATTCGGCTTTGTGCGTTTGCTCTGTAGAAGATTGCAACGTCGCTCCATCTGAGTGTGCCTTCTTGGTGGCGATTTTGTAGTTCGGCGATGATCCATGCGGCTTCTTCGACCTCGTCGTCGGCTCGGTAGAGAACAATTTTGTCGCCTGCTGATTTATCGGTCCAGAGATCCTTTGGTTTCCTCCCGTAGTTGTTAGCTATCACTGAATTCGCTGCGTCGAGGATTGTTTGTGTTGATCGGTAGTTCTGGTCGAGTACGACAATGCCCGTGTCAGGGAATGCTTTTTCGAAGTCGAGGATGTTTCTGATATCTGCACCGCGGAATGCGTAGACCGATTGGTCGCTGTCACCTACGACGAAAACGTTTCGATGGCGGTCACCAAGTTTGAGGACAATCTCGTTTTGGGCAGGGTTGGTGTCTTGATATTCGTCGACTAGGACATGTTGAAAGCGCTCTTGGTAGTGGGCGAGGGTGTTGCTGTGGGTGCGGAAGAGTTCAACTGTGACGGTTAGTAGGTCATCGAAATCCATGGCACCGGCGACTCTGAGACGTCGTTGATATTCGCTATATATTTCTGCAATCTTCCTTTCGAAAATGCTGGCGGCGTTGTCCAAGGCCGATTGGCTTCCTACAAGTTCGTTCTTTAGGTTCGATATCTGTGCGTGAATACTTCGAGCGACGAACTTTTTGGTATCCAGCCCCAAGTCCCGGATGACGTATCCCGTTAAGCGGACAGCGTCCGCTTGGTCATATATTGAAAATGCTCGTGGGTAACCAAGCTGTTCTGCGTCTCGTCGCAGCATTCGTACGCATGCTGAGTGAAAGGTAGAGACCCACATGTTTTCTGCAACAGGACCAACGAGGGCAGCGACTCGATCTTTCATTTCTTGCGCTGCTTTGTTCGTGAATGTGATCGCGAGAATCTGGAAGGGGTTGACGTTGTCTTGTTCGATGAGGTGGGCAATCCGGTGAGTTAAGACCCTTGTTTTGCCTGATCCGGCGCCAGCTACGACAAGCATGGGCCCGCCGCGATGGATTACGGCGTCGTTTTGAGCCGGGTTAAGATTTTGGAGGATTTGGCTGGAGGTCATTGCTTCGCTTAGGTGGTGTAGTCGGCGTTAATTCGCACATAGCCGTCCGTAAGATCGCATCCGTACGCCGTGAAGTGTCCGTCGGCTATATCTAGGTCGACGCTGATGTGAACCTCTTCGGACGCTAGGTAAGTCTCTAAGTCCGCAAGTGTGTTATTGGTCGCTAGAGCGGGGTAGACCTCTTGTCCGCCGAAGGCGATCGTCACGCGACTTTGGTCTATGTCTGGTTCGTTGGTTTTGCCGACTGCCATGGCGACTCGGCCCCAATTTGGGTCTCGACCGTGCACTGCCGTTTTAACGAGTGGCGAGTTGACAATGGCTTTTGCGACTTTCCGTGCTTGTTCATTGTCGCGCGCTGAGGTGACGTCAACAACGATAAGTGTTTCTGCTCCTTCGCCGTCGGCGGCTAGTTGCCGAGTGAGATCAAGACAGACATCTTGTAACGCGGCTTCAAACTGTGCTTCGTCTACTGCTCCGGCTTGCCCGGAGGTGAGTATTACTGCCATGTCGCTGGTGGAGGTATCGGTGTCGACGCTGAGGGCGTTGAATGTTTGTGCCACGACATCGCGGAACATTTGGTCCATTCGGTCGGGGTCTAAGGCTGCGTCGGTGGTTATGACTGCAATCATGGTTGCCATGTCGGGTTCTATCATTCCGACGCCTTTTGCTATTCCGACGATTGATGCTTGCCCGATTAAGCTTGTAGCAACTTTCGGGTGAGTGTCTGTAGTCATGATGGCGGTTGCGGCAGCTTCTGCTGAGCGGTCCAAAAACGGTGCAGAAACCCGATTCATGTAGTCGCGGATTTTGTCCATCGGGTAGGGCACGCCGATTACTCCTGTCGATCCAACGATGACATCCGAAGATTGGGCGCCAACTGCAGTAGCTACGAGGTCGGCTAGTTCTTGGGCGTCCGAGTGTCCGCTCTCGCCGGTGGCAACGTTTGCGTTCTTAGAGACGATGACAACTGCATCGGTTTTTTTCGATGCAATATGTCTTCTAGAAATGTCAATGCTGGGGCCAGCGAAGCGGTTTTGGGTAAAGACGCCCGCGCTTGTGGCTCCGCCGGCGCAGTGAATGATGAGGATGTCGTTGCTCTCATCTTTGATACCCACGTTGCCAACGTGAACAGTGAACCCTTGTGGTAGTTCAGTCACCTGGTTATTCCCACTCGATTGTTCCGGGGGGTTTCGAGGTGATGTCGTAGACGACTCGATTGACCCCTTCGACTTCGTTGATGATTCGCGATGACATGTTTTCAAGTATTTCGTATGGGAGTCGAGCCCAGTCTGCGGTCATAGCGTCTTCGCTTGTGACGGCCCTGATGATGATTGGTCGTGCGTATGTGCGTTCGTCACCCATGACACCGACGCTGCGGATATCTGCAAGAACGGCGAAGGCCTGCCATATCTCTCGCTCTAACCCTGATTTCGATATTTCATCTCGAACTATTGCGTCTGCGTGTTGAAGGGTTGCCACCGCTTCAGCGGTGACTTCGCCAATTATGCGAACCCCCAGACCAGGTCCGGGGAATGGTTGTCGCCAAACAATTTCGTCTGGCAAGCCGAGTTCGGTTCCTACGGCTCGGACTTCATCTTTGAAGAGGTTTCGTAATGGTTCAACAAGTTCGAATTCCATGTCGTCTGGCAGGCCGCCGACGTTGTGGTGGCTTTTTATTTTGGCAGCTTCACTTGTTCCTGATTCGATGACATCTGGGTACAAAGTGCCTTGGACTAAAAAATTGGCGTCAGTGATTCCGCCTTGCGCCGCTTCAAAAATCCGTATGAACTTTTCGCCAATAATTTTTCGTTTCTCTTCTGGGTCAGTCACCCCTTCCAAGGCCTGAAGGAAGATGTCGGTGGAGCGTTCGTGGATTAGTTCGATTCCTTGGGTGCGTTGAAAGGTTTCGACTACTTGGTCTCCTTCGCCGAGTCGCATGAGTCCTGTGTCAACGAATACGCAAACGAGTTGAGATCCGATTGCTTTATGTACGAGGGCTGCAGCCACTGCACTGTCAACGCCACCGGATAGGCCGCATATTGCTCGGCTTTCTCCGACTTGTTGACGGATTGCGGTGACGCTTTCTTCTATGACGTTGGCCATAGTCCAATCGGCGTTACATCCAGCTATGTCGGTTAGGAACGTTTCTAGAAGTTTTTGTCCATGGGGGGTATGCACTACTTCGGGGTGGTACTGAACTCCATATATGCGGTTAGTGTTATTTTCGATAACCGCTGCGGGTGCGTCATTGGTCGCGGCAGTCACTGTAAAGCCTTCAGGTGGCTGTGAAATAGCGTCGAAGTGAGACATCCAAACTGGTGAGTTAGTTTCGAGGTCGCTGGGCAAAATACTTGACTCGTGACTTGTGAGTCGAAGTTCCGTTCTCCCGTATTCCCCTCGCCCGCTTGGATCAACAATTCCGCCTAGTTGTTGGGCTATAAGTTGAGAGCCGTAGCAGATTCCTAAAATTGGTATTCCAAGGGAATAGACGTTGGGGTCGATTGAGGGCGCTCCTTCAGTGTGAACTGATTTGGGGCCGCCTGAGAATATGAGTGCAGCAGGTTGACGGAGCGCTATTTCGTCGGCGCTGATCGTGTTAGGGACAATTTCGCTGTACACACGCGCTTCGCGGACTCTTCGCGCAATGAGTTGCGCATACTGTGCGCCAAAATCGACGACAAGCACAGTTTCATGAGAGTTATCGAGGTGTTTCATCTGCGATGTATCCGCTCGGGAAGAACTCGACTTTAGCGGGCTAAAGCAACTTTTCGGTTTATATTTCGAGTTCGGTTGATTCAATTCCGCTTGTTAAGAGTTGATATAGGAGATTGGCGGTCGCTCCCCAAACGGTGTCGCCGTAAAGTTCGAAAAAGTGGACTGGACGCCAAGAATGACTACTCGGCCATTTCCAAAGCTCTTGCCGGTAAACGCCGGGCTGTGTGAGCTCCGCCAACGGGACAAGCAAAATCTCATCGACTTCGTCGGGATTGGCAGTGAGGACTGGTGCAGCTGATAGTCGAGCCACGTAAGGGACAATACGAGCTTCCGATGAGACCGTCGTGAGGTGATCAAGTTCTCCTATTTGTTGGACCAATGAACGATCAAGAGATATTTCTTCGTGTGCTTCTCGACACGCTGTATCCCATAACGACTCCCCCGGGTCCTGCGCTCCTCCAGGGAAACTGACTTCCCCGCTATGCGATCTCATGTGCTGAGTGCGCCGAGTGAGAATGACGGTGGGTTCAGATTCGTTGTAAAGGGCGATGAGGACTGCCGAATGTCGCTTGGGAGGTGGGGCGCCGGTTTGTTGATGTCCGGGGACCCGTGAAGCGAGACTATTTTCCAGTTGTTTAAGGTCGGTTAATGCAGAATTGCGCCATGGGGCTGTGTCACCGCGACGCCAGTCTTCAGGCCGAGGAATATTTTGAGGTCCGCCTCGAGCCTGTTGATTCACATCGAAAATGTAGAGGATTTACACCGTAAAAGCATTTGGGGCGGACCCGCAGGTCCGCCCCAAATGTTGACAAAATATGTGGTTTACATCATGCCCGGCATACCGCCGCCCATGCCTCCCATTGCAGCCGCTGCAGCTGCCGGATCCATGCCACCCTCTTCAGGTTTATCAGTGACCAGGGTTTCCGTTGTTAGCAACAGTGCCGCAATAGATGCAGCGTTTTGAAGAGCTGCTCTAGTGACTTTGGCAGGGTCGATTACGCCAGCGCTGACAAGGTCTTCGAACTCCCCTGTAGCAGCGTTGAAGCCGTTATTTCCGCCGGCAGTTTCTACCTGCTGGACAATAACTGCGCCTTCGTGGCCGGCATTGAGAGCAATCTGGCGGGCCGGAGCGTCTAACGCTCGGAACACCATGCTCGCGCCGGTGGCTTCATCGCCTTCTAGCGACAGAGCGCTAATTGCCGCGCGTGAGCGCAATAACGCTGTTCCGCCACCGGGGACAATTCCTTCGTCGATAGCTGCACGGGTAGCCGATACCGCGTCTTCGATGCGGTGCTTCTTTTCTTTCAGTTCAACTTCAGTGGCTGCGCCGACTTGGATGACAGCAACGCCACCAGCAAGTTTCGCGAGACGTTCCTGCAATTTCTCGCGGTCCCAGTCACTATCGGTTTCGTCGATTTCACGTTTGATTTGAGCTACGCGTCCTTCGACGTCTGAACTGTCACCTGCACCTTCAACGATCGTTGTCTCGTCTTTGGTGATAATGACTTTACGGGCTTGGCCAAGCAGGTCGATACTCGTGTTTTCGAGTTTGAGACCGACTTCTTCGGAGATGACTTGACCGCCTGTGAGAATGGCCATGTCTTGGAGCATCGCTTTGCGGCGCTCACCGAATCCAGGAGCCTTAACTCCGACCGAGGTGAAGGTGCCTCGAATCTTGTTGACAACGAGTGTCGCAAGAGCTTCACCTTCGATGTCCTCAGCAATGATGAGGAGTGGCTTGCCGCCTTGCATTACTTTTTCAAGAACGGGTACAAGCTCTTGTACTGAAGAGATTTTTCCGTTGACAAAGAGAATGTAAGGTTCGTCAAGGACTGCCTCTTGCCGGTCTGGATCGGTAACAAAGTATGGCGAGAGGAAGCCTTTATCGAACTGCATGCCTTCGGTGAACTCAAGGTCCACACCAAAGGTGTTCGATTCTTCCACGGAAATCACGCCGTCTTTACCGACCTTGTCGAAAGCTTCGGCAAGGATTTCGCCGATAGCGGGATCTGCTGAAGAGATTCCTGCTACTGACGCAATCTTTTCTTTGTCTGAAGATACGTCTTCTGACATTTCGCCAATTGCGTCAACTGCCGAAGCAACTGCCGCTTCTATGCCTTTCTTCAAAGACATCGGGTTGGCGCCCGCTGCAACGTTGCGGAGACCTTCACGAACCATGGCTTGTGCAAGTACGGTCGCTGTGGTTGTTCCGTCGCCTGCGACGTCATTGGTCTTTGTCGCTACTTCTTTGACGAGTTGAGCACCCATGTTTTCGAACGGGTCTTCAAGCTCTACTTCGCGAGCGATGCTAACGCCGTCATTAGTAATCGTCGGGGCTCCAAATGATTTTTCGAGCACAACGTTGCGACCTTTAGGGCCGAGAGTGACCTTTACGGCATCGGCGAGTTGGTTAACGCCAGCCTCTAGACCTCGGCGCGCTTCTTCGCTGAATTTCAGAATTTTTGCCATTGTCGCCTCAGCTCACAATCGCGAGCACATCGCGAGCGCTTAATATAAGCAGGTCTTCGCCGCCTGATGTGATTTCAGTACCACCGTATTTGCTGTAAATAACAGTGTCGCCGGCGCTTACGTCGACAGGGATAAGTTCTCCGGTTGAATCCGATCGCTTTCCCGGGCCAACAGCAAGTACTTCGCCCTGTTGGGGCTTTTCTTGTGCTGTATCGGGAATAACGAGACCGCTAGCAGTGGTCTCCTCAGCGACGCCGGGCCGCACAACAATGCGGTCCTCGAGTGGCTGCAGGTTCATCAGCTGTTCGCCTCCATAGCTTGTGTTTCAGGACCTGGAAGAGCGTTAGCACTCTCACCTAGGGAGTGCTAACGATATTGCCGTTGGGCAGCTAGAAACAACCTGATATCCCAACGTTTCTCGGAATTTTCAAGAAATGAGCCTTTAAACCTCAATAAATGCAAGTTTTAGGTTGGGGTCGGCGCCGAGATCTAGAGGCGATTGCCCTTCACTTTGCATGCGCCACCAGGCTGTCGCGGCAACCATCGCAGCGTTGTCAGTGCACATTGCGCGGGATGGAAGAAAGCCTTGGATACCGTCTTCTACGCACATGTCGAGAGTTTTCTCTCGCAGTTCGCTGTTCGCCGCTACCCCGCCTGCTAGGCAAATACCTTTAGCTCCGATCTCGCGGGCTGCTTTTCGAGCTTTGTGGGTTAAAACGTCGACAACTGCGCTCTGGAAGGATGCTGCGACATCGGCAGTTTCAACATCAGGGTGCTGTCGAACATAATTAACCACCGCGGTTTTTAATCCTGAGAAGGAAAAGTTCAGTCCCTCGTTTCGCATTGGGGGCGTGAATTTGATGGCGTTCGGGTCGCCTTCTTGGCTGAGGCGATCTATGACAGGACCACCTGGGTATCCGAGACCTAGATATCGAGCAACCTTATCGAAGGCTTCTCCGGCCGCATCGTCGACAGTGGCTCCGAGAAGTTTGTATCTACCGTGGTCTTGAAATTCGATAAGCATGGTGTGACCACCGCTTACAAGCATCACGACGAGCGGGAATTCCATTTCCGGTTCTTCGATTAGTGCAGCATATAAGTGCGCTTCATGGTGGTTGATTCCTATAAACGGCAATCCCCACCCAAGAGCGAGAGCCTTCGCGGCCGAAACCCCTATAAGTAAGCTTCCGATCAGACCTGGTCCATGAGTTGCCGCTACTACGTCAATATCGTCGTCGGTTACACCAGCTTCGACCATTGCTTCGGCAATCACGGGTGTGAGGAGTGATTCATGCGCTCGTCCGGCAATTTCGGGGACAACGCCTCCGTATCGGGCATGAAGGTCAACTTGGCTGCTGACAACGTTCGCAAGGACTTGTCGACCATCAACAACTATCGCTGCGGCAGTTTCGTCACATGAGGTTTCGATTCCTAGGATTACAGTCATTTTTGTCCCCAGTCCGTTGAGCCGGATATTGATGTTTCGATGTCGTCCAACAGCGCCGCGTGCGCAGGTTTTTGGATGTCATTGCACCACATGATGAGAGCGTCTTCGTTGTTGTCGCGGTAATAGCCGGCACGAATCCCAGCGGGGACATAACCAAACCGCCGATAGAGGTGCTGTGCCCGCTCGTTTGATACCCGAACCTCTAGTGTCATTGCGTTTATGGGGTGATCAAGGCAGCTGCGATGGACGGCTACTAAGAGACGTTTGGCTATTCCAAGACCTTGCGCTTCGGGATGCACGGCAATTGAGGTGATGTGACCTTCGTCATGCACGATCATCGCGCCGCCGTACCCAGCAATTTGTCCTTCGTGATATGCGACGTAATAGACGCGCTTATCTCGCCGACGTAATTCTTCGTGGTAGATCGAGGTTGACCAAGGTTGGGAGTAGACCTGTTTGTCAATGCTACGGACCGCCCTCACATGCCGCTTTTTCATGGCCTCTAGGACGATGTGAGAAGCAGTCATCATGAGCGTTCGCGCTTTTGCCAGTTGATGCGCGCATCCGGTGCTCGCAGATATAGAGGCGTAACTTCGGCGGGAGCAACAAATTCTTCGCGAAGCGCTTTAGGGTGGGCGAGCTCGACCAGCGAGCCCGCATTCGGGAAGCGAAATCCTTCTTGACCGACTTCTACGCCTTTCATATCGGTAAATATTTCGGCATAGCGTTGCGCTCCGTCGCCAACCACAAGGCAGTCTTCGCCTTGCGCCGACAATTGGTTGGCTACGTTCTCTGGCTGATCTACGTGGGGGTCAGAAATTCGTTGAATTCCGCCAGCCGTTTTGCGGTATGTGGCGTAGAAAATTTCCCCCCGTCGTGCGTCGACGGTGGACACGATTAGGCGATCAGAAAATCGAGCGGGGAACGCGGCTAGGTCAAGGCTCGAAATACCGATCATCGGAACTTTGCACGCATGCGCTATCGATTTAGCTGTTGCAAGTCCGACGCGCAGACCGGTGAACAGTCCGGGGCCGATGTCGACAGCCACGACACCAATTTCTTGTAAGTCGATCTTTGTTTGATTGCATAAAAATTCGATGGCCGGGGCAAGAGTTTCTGCGTGACGTCTATCTCGCGCCGTGTGGAATGAGGCGATAACTCCCTCGTGTCCTCCGATAGCAACGCCGACCTGCGGAGTTGCTGTTTCTACGCCAAGCACCAACACTTTAAAGCTCTCCTGTTTCGGTGCTGAGCCATTGGCTCCACGCTGTAATGAGTTGTTCTTGTCGCGCTACCCATGAGGGCCCTATTGCTTCAATTTCAAGTACTCGGGCGTCATCTAGGTCTTCGATATGGCCAAGTTCGATACGTATACGCAAGAAATCTCGCGGTAGTTCCGGCACAACAACTTCACCCCACTCGATACAGATTGTGGCGTCGTCTTCAAGTAGTTCGGGTAGGTCAAGGTCGAGAACTTCGGCAAGATTGTCGAGTCGGTACACATCAAGATGATGGAGACGCAAGCGGCCTTCGTAACTTGCCGCGAGAGTGAAGGTCGGGCTTGTAACTGGTTCTTGAACTCCTAATGCGGCAGCAAGCCCTTGAACGAACGCTGTTTTCCCAGCGCCAAGATCACCCGACAATAAAATGACATCACCGGCGCCCAGGAGCGGTTCCAGGGCAGCTGCAACTTCGCGAGTTGCTTCGACGGAGTGAGTTCGGACATGCATCATGGGATAT
>CEQQ01024420.1_pt1 | contig 14075 bp, 15 predicted proteins | sample 531041 | NCBI WGS metagenome assembly CEQQ01 (sample SAMEA2621222, study PRJEB7988) | marine metagenome | biome: marine biome (ENVO:00000447); feature: deep chlorophyll maximum layer (ENVO:xxxxxxxx); material: "saline water (ENVO:00002010), including plankton (ENVO:xxxxxxxx)" | depth 150 m | reverse complement strand
ATGTTAGATGCAACAGCTAAAATTATAATAAATTCTAGAGATGATAATACTCTTATTCCTGATTTAGATAATAATATTCCAAAAGATGTTGAAGAGGCTTATTTAATTCAAGATCAAGTTGTTAAAAGTTTTAATTATAATCAAATTGGATGGAAAGTAGGATGTACAACAGAAATGGCTCAAAAATTTTCTGGAATGACAGAACCTTTTTCTGGAATTATGTTTCAAGAAACAACTTTTTTAAGTCCTAATTTGGATGTTAAAAGTTATATGAATAAGCCAATTATTGAGCCAGAACTATGTTTTGAAATTACTGAAGATATAGTTGATATTGGAGAATTATATAATCAAGAAAATATTGTAAAATACATAGAGGCTATATTTCCTGTTATTGAAATAGTAGACGCTAGGTATAAAAAAGGCTGGGATATCAAAGCTTTGGAAACAATATCTGATAATGGAGTACATTCTTTATTAATAAAAGGCGATAAATTAAGAGATTGGAAAAATTATGATAGGTTCAATTCTCCTATAAATTTATATGTAGACAATAAATTGGTTTGCTCAGGTAGAGGGAGTAATGTTTTGAATGATCCTTTAAATTCGATTTGTTGGTTAGCAAATAAACTTATAAGTAGAGGTAAATTTATTAAATCAGGAGATATTATTACTACAGGTAATACATTAGATAAGCCAATTTTTGCTGAACCAAATACACTTATATCTGTAAATTTTGATGGTTTAGGACAGGTAAAAATGCAATATTCTTAATTGCCTTTGAAACTTGGAGGTTTTTTATTTTTAAAAGCTTCTACTCCTTCTTTAGCATCATTACTGGATGCAAGCATTTCCTGAACGGGATCAAATTCTGATACAGCCGCTTCTCTTCCTTTTTCTAAGGCTATTTTAGCACTTTTTATAGTCTCTTTTACTGCAAGCGGAGCTGCTGCTGCAATACTTGTAGCTATATCTTTAGCTCTACTAAAAACTTCATCAGGTTTAACTACTTCTTGTACAATGTTCATTTTTAGAGCTTCTTCACTGTTAAACTCTAAACCAGAAAGTAAATACTTCATTGCATTTCCCCATCCTGCTCTTTGAACAAATCTAATTGTTGCCCCTCCAGTAGGCATTATTCCTCTTAAAACTTCTAATTGTGAGAATCTACAATTATCTGCTGCAATAGTTACATCACAGGCTAATGATAATTCTACTCCATATGTAAATGTAATACCTCTAACGGCGCAGACTACTGGTTTTGTTCTAATATGGCCTCTTAAACCTAATGGGTCTATTAGGTTTTTTGGATGTAAATAATCTCTATTTCCGGATTTCATAAGTGGCGCTATTTTTGGAAGATCTATTCCGGCAGTAAAATGTGGACCATGGCTAAAAACTATAGCACATCTCGCATCATGATTATTTTCATATTCAGTAAAAGCTTCAGCAATTTGCATAAACATTTCTGGTGTGAAACCGTTCAATTTTGTGGGACGGTCAATACCAATATAAAATATATTATTACTTAAGGAAGTAGTTATTCTACCTATTTCTGGGTCTGCAATTGGTTCTGGGGCTAACGGTGTTTCATCAGTTTTCATAATATTAAACCTCAATTTCTTCTAAAGGATCATTAACATCTTTTGGTAAAGATTTTCTAAAAGCTTCTCTATTTTTTATTTTATTATAATAACTTACTACATTTTTATATTCAGATATTTTAATAAACATACTTCCCATATGTATACTATAACCAACAGCAGTATCAACAGCAGAAAAACCTGATTCAAGTAAATATTCTCTTCCATTTAAATGATCATTAAGTACTTCTATAGCTTTTTCTAATCTTCTAGATTCAAGTTTAATCACTACTGGTGATCTTAACTCTTCAGCAATTATTATATTTTGCTGAACCAGGGATGCCCCATGAACTGCAACTGTTTCTGCATAATGAAGCCATTGTAACCATTCAGCATGCTCTTTATGCCCAAGACTTCGTCCTAACTTATCCTCTTTGTCAAAAGTTTCACATAAATATTGGCAAATTGCGCCTGACTCATAAAGCGTTGTTTGGTCATGAACTAAACATGGAACTCTTCCTAAAGGGTGAACAGATAAATACTCTGGAGACCTTGTATATTTTTGATCAAAAGGCATTTCTACTAGTTCAAAATCGATATTTAATTCATATAAAAGCCAGAGTGATCTCATAGATCTAGCATTGGGACAGTGATATAATTTTAACATTTTACCTCTCTTATATTAAATTCCTCTAATAATACCTCTATAAGCTGAAGTTCCATAAACCTCAAAAGATAAAAGTCCTGCTTTTGCTAATGGTAACTCAGATAATTTACTTAGAGCTATATCTTCATTTTCAGCTTCTACTACGCAAAGAGCTCCTTTCCCATCAGTACGACTATAAATTTCTCTTATAAATCCTTCTTTATATAATTTTAAAGCATAGTCTGCTTCTGGATCCATTAAAGGTGCAAAATCTTCTGCTGGTTTATCTGGATCTCTAGTTGCTACTACAAAAATTTTCATAATTTCCCCCTAATTTATGTATTATATGAATTTAACTTATCAAAAAGCTCAATAAAATTTGATGCAGAAACATCTATTTTTTCATCTGCTTCTAAATCAAAGTCTTGATTAGGACCATATTCATTAGACCTTAGAACAAATGCTGTTTTTAAACCATATTTTTTTGCTGCTAGCAAATCTTGGTTATGTGCGGCAACTAGCATTACTTCTTCTGGTAAAAGCTTGAGTATTTTTGCTGCACCCAAATATGTTTCTGGGTCAGGTTTATAATGCAGAAATGTTTCAGCCGAAAAAATATTATCCCATGGTAAATTTTGTTTTATAGCCATGTTAGATAATAAATCTATTCCTCCGTTAGATAGAGTGGATATAGAGTACCTAGATTTAAGCAAATTAAGACCTTCTACAACATCACTCCATGGTTTTAATCGATGCCAAGACTTATTAAGGTGGTCTATATTTTCATCAGTTAAACCTGTAATATTTAATTCTTTTAAAATATTAATTAAAGATTCTTTATGCAAAGTATCTAGGTTTACCCATTCTCTCTCCCCATTTCTTACTTTATCCATTGATGGCATATAATTCTGACGCCACATATCTGTCAGTTTCTCCCAATCGCCAGAAATTCCTGTATGTTTTTCTAATGAAATACATTCTTCAATTACAGAAGTTCGCCAATCTACAACTGTTCCAAAAACATCAAAAACGAGAGCTTTTATCAATTTTATTCCCTTAATAAAAAAAATATTTAATTATACTAATCTATTTTTATAGAACTTGCGTAATAAAAATATATTTAATTTAATTAGGGAATTTATAAATGTATTTTTTAAGAAATTTAGTTGTAGTTGTTATGTTAGGATTGTTTGCAGTAAGTAGTGCTTTAGCCGGTCCTGCTAATAAAATTAATGCTGATAAACTTGTTAATTCATATTTGGTGGTTGAAGAATTGGCGAGCGATGGAAATCCAAATGCTGTAAGTAATAAAAAAACTATGTATAGTTTTTTAAATGAAGATCAAAAAAAGTTAGTTAACAAAATTATTACTCTGAGAAATGAGAATAGGGTAAATCTTTAATTACTTATTGTCTAACTCGTTATATAAATTAGTAAAATTTTTATTTATATAACTTGCAGTCTCTAGTAGTTCATTACTTTTCTCCCAAGAATAAAGATATTTTTGACACATATCTTTTGAATTACTAGAGACCTCTTTTATCTTACTAATAAAAGTATTTTGCTCACTTATATTCTTATCGATTCCTGCTAATAGATCAGTTAAACTTTCTTCGCCTGCAGGCATTGGTCGCTCATCCACTAAAGAAGAGTCAATTGCATGACATGTATGCTTTAAATGTCTTAAAACATTATCCGCATTATCTGGATGGTTAATAGAATATTTGCTATGTTCCTTTATAATAAAAATTATATCTTTAATTTTCTTCATAGGGATATCCTTTTTAGGCAGTTTAAGGCTGACTTCTTTTTTTGAACATTTTCCATCTACTCTTAGTGAATTATTTCCATTTGGTCCAAGAGTTAGGTCCATAGTAGAATTTATATATTTTAATCTAACAAATCTTCCCCCTTGAGTAGTTTGACTCCGCCATTTACCATTGGCATAAAAATCCTTATTTTTTTGAATTGATACTCTCAAGTCTGCTGATTTTTTCTTATTATCATAATATAAGTCTAAAGTCGCTCTATTAGAATTAATAAAATTAATATTCCATTTTGCAATAGAGGAAATATCAGCCATTCTTAGAACGCCTTTGCATTCAAAATTAAAATAATTAACTGAATTTGCGATAGATGAAGTTGTATTTATGATTAGAGTCATTAATATTATTAATAGAAAATGCAATATATAAATTATCCTTCTTTTAGAGCTTGATTAATTGATTTATGAAAATGCTGAAGACCAGGTTCATTCTTTCCAAAAATTAATTTTCTTTTAGGGTCTGCATAAAATCCTTTTTGAACATCTTCTCCAAGAGGAAAATCTTCTGCTTGAACAACATCTATAGCTAAGTTAAAATTATTATCCCAATGTTGTGTAGCACTTTTTGTTTTAGCTTTTTCTTTACTATATAAAGAGAAAGATACTTTAGATTCATTTTCTTTTTCACCTGGTAAAATATGCCATACTTCTACGTGTTCATGGTGGGTAACCAATACGGTATTTGGGAATAGCGTAATTACTTGTATAGTATGCGTCTTAAATTCTTGGTTTGTTTTAAGTTTATTTTTTGATTTTAACACAGATTTTCTTGGTCCAATAATTCTAATATTTGAGCCAAAGGAGTCAAATAATGCTATATCACTCATTATGATTGGACTTAGTGTTTCATTATGCAAGCTATTGATATGATATAGTTCTAAAAATGTATCAGCAGCTAATTTCCAATTCATTTTAATATTTATTATTTTACTTTTATAAAAATGATAATTATTTAAATTATAGTCTTTTAATAATAAATTTAGGTGATTAATATTTTTTTTATATTTATTTTCACTTTTTTTGTTAGAAGTAAGCCACAAAAATCCATTATGATTATGAATATTGAGTTCTTTTAAATTACATTTTTTCTTATCTATCTTATCAAATGCATTTTCTCTAGGTCTGCCAATTAGTTTTCCATCTAAGTTGTAAGTCCACGAATGATAAGGACATTGAAAAGAATAAGCCTTCTTTCCAGAATCTTTAGCTATTTTTGCCCCTCTATGAGTACATACATTTAAATATGCAGTAATTTCATTAGAAGTTTTTCTTACTACTAATATAGGAGTATCTATAAGCTGAAGAGTAAACCAGTCTCCTTTATTTGGAATTGCTGCAGAAATTCCAATACAAATAGGATTATTTTTAAATAATATGTTTTTTTCTCTTAAATTCCTTTTAGCATCAATATATTCTTTTACTGGGTTTCTATATATATCTTTGGCATAATCTGTTTCACGATTCATAATTAAATTATGAAGCCTATCTTTAATATCTATTTTACTTTTCATAAAAATACCCAGAATTATATTCGTTGATTATATATTTTTGTTTTATTATAATTGTTTTTTAATATTTGTAATTAATTTTTTAAGGAGATGGCTATGAGTGATACTAGACCCATATGCATGATAACAGGCTTAGGTGAAGGAACAGGGGGGTATACTGCTAAAAAATTTGCTAAAGAGGGTTATAGAATTGCTATGTTAGCGAGGTCTGAAGAGAGATTAGATAGGTTTGAAAAAGAATTGGAAGGTTCAAAAGGCTATGTTTGTGATGTTTCTAACATAGAACACCTGGTAAAAACTTGTTCCAAAATTAAAGATGAAATGGGAGCTCCAGAAGTACTTATTCATAATGCCGTAAAAGGCAATTTTGAAACATTATTAAATGGAAAACCTCAATGGTTAGAGGAAAACTTTAGAATAAATACTACATCTTTGATGTATTTAGCTCATGCATTAATACCTGATATGATAAAATCTAAGAAAGGTGTAATTATAGTTACTGGCAACACTGCTGCAAAAAGAGGAATTGCAAATACACCATATTTTGCTCCAACAAAAGCTGCACAAAGAATTTTGGCTCAATCTTTAGCTAGGGATTTTGGTCCTAAAGGAATTCATGTAGCGTATTTAATGGTAGATGCCTCGATAAATACTCCCTGGACTAGAACGAGAATTGAGAAGCAAATAAATCAACCTGATATAATCTTTGCTCAACCTGAAGATATAGCTGATGAAATTTATCATATAGCTCAACAAGAGAGGTCTGCTTGGTCTTTTGATGTAGAAGTAAGACCAGATATAGAAGAATGGTAATACAGTGATCTATAAAATATTATTTTTCGTAAATTTAATAAACGAAAGGTAATATGATGAGTAATTCTAAAGATTTTTTTTACATTGGTGGTTATATTTTTTTATGCATTGCGGCTTTTTTTGCTGGAGCTTTTTTAATTTAGTAAGGAACAACTTTTCCTGAATAATCAAAAATTTTTCCTGTAGATATATAGTTTAAATTATCTATAACAGTAATCAATTTATTAGCACTTTGTTCTGCTTCAAAAACATTTTTAGCTGACTTTATATATGGTTTTGACAATTTTGTAGATACGGTTCCTGGATGTAAACCTATTACGATTAGTTTATTATAGTTTCTAGAAAGTTCAATGCTAGCAGTTTTAATAATCATGTGTTGAGCTGCTTTAGACGCTCTATAAGACAACCAGCCCCCAATATTGTTATCTGAAATACTGCCTAATCTGGCAGTCAAACTTGCAATAACAGTCTTTTTATTTTTAGAAATAAAATCAATCATATGTTTTATGCATAAAGCTGATACTAAGCTGTTAATTTCTATGTTTTTCATAAAGAAATTTATATCCATATTCTTAATTGATTTTTCAGGATAAATATTATTCACTTCATCATGCAATATGCCGATTGTATTTATAATTATATCAAATACTATATTATCTTTTTTAAATTTTTCTTTTAAGTCTAACCAACTATTTTCCTTTGTTGCTTCCAAAGTAAAATACTTAATATTATTTGAATCTTTATGCTTATTCCTAGAAGTTACGTATATATTATAATTAAGTTTTTCATATACTTTGCTAATAGCAAAGCCTATACCGTCAGCACCTCCTAATATTAAAATATTTTTAGAGAAATTATTATCTTTATTAGCTATAATATTAGTATTCATAAGTTATCCAATTAAATATAAATATATATATTATTCGAATGAAATGTGATGATGGTTTAAAATGAAAAAAATTAATGTGGGTATTTTTATATTTGATGAAGTCGAAGTGCTTGATTTTGCAGGTCCATTTGAAGTTTTCTCTCGAACAAGATTATTAAAAGGAGCAGAATCTAGAAGAAGTAATGATAGCGCACCTTTTAATCCTTTTACAGTGTCTATAGATAAAAAGTCTTTGACTGCTACTGGTGGTTTAAAAATTATTGCTGATTATACATTTAATAATTTTCCTAAAATAGATATTTTAATTGTACCAGGTGGTTACGGAACAAGGACATTATTAAATAATGAAATCTTATTAAAATGGATAAAAGCTGTATCGGATAAAGCAAATATTACTGCTTCAGTTTGCACTGGCTCACTATTATTAGCAAAAGCAGGTTTATTAGAAGGTAAAAGGGCAACTACGCATTGGGGAGCAATAGAAGCTCTTAAATCTATTAGTAAGGATATCCAGGTAATTACTGAGAGAAGGGTAGTAAATGATGAAATTATTACCTCTGCTGGAGTTTCTTCAGGAATAGATATGGCATTTATGATAGTTGAAAATTTATACGGTGAGGAGGTTGCATCCGATACTTCTAAATATATAGAGTTTCATAGATCTAAAGAAAATGTTTAGTTACATCGGAATATTTTTTCCAACAGCTGACTTCATTAATCTTTTTGCAATTGCCCATCTATGTACTTCTGAAGGACCATCATAAATTCTAAATGGACGTATTTCTCTAAATAATCTTTCAACCAAAGTATCATCAGTTATACCCATGCCTCCTAATGTTTGCATAGCTCTATCAACTATTCTGAAAGCTGCTTCTGAACAAAATATTTTTGACATACTGGATTCATTTCTTGCTTGCTCTCCTTGATCAAGTAACCAAGCTGTATTCCATATAAATAATCGGCTCATTTGAATATCTATTTCATTATCAGTAAGTTGAAAAGCTAGGCCTCCATGATCTCCTATAGCTTTCCCAAATGCTTGACGTTTTGCAGCATAAGAAGTTGCAATGTCGTGAGCTCTTTGAGCAGCGCCTAACCATCTCATACAGTGAGTTAATCTTGCTGGAGCTAATCTAACTTGAGCATATTTATAACCTTCTCCTACTTCTCCTAAGACCTGATCATCTGATACTAATAAATCTTTAAATTTAATTTGACAATGACCACCAGGAAAAGATGATTCCATTGAATTTTGAGTTCTAATTTTAATTATCGCAGGATCATCGTTATCAACCAGAAACATTGTAGCGCCAAAGCCTTTTTCAATCTTATCTGAAGTTTTTGCCATAATAATATTTAATTTAGCTCCATTAAAACCAGTTATGAACCACTTCTCTCCATTTATTAACCAGCCTTTGCTAGTTTTTTTTGCTGTTGTTTGAAGCATAGTAGGATCTGAGCCTGCTCCAGGAGAGGGCTCAGTCATTGAAAAACATGAGCGTATTTCTGCTTTTGCAAGTGGCTTTAACCATTTTTCTTTTTGGTCACTATTAGCAACTACCTCTAACATATGCATATTGCCTTCATCCGGTGCGGAACAATTCATAGCCTGAGGCCCCAGTAAAGAATAACCTGATGCTTCAAAGATTACTGACATATCTCGCATATTTAGCCCTAGTCCTCCCCATTCTTTACCAACACTTGGAGATAAAAGACCTAATGCTTTAGCTTCTTTATTAAGTTCTTTTCTAAGAGTATCATGAGGCCCATGAGAATCTTGTCGTGGATCCTTTTCTCTAGGAATTACATTTTCTAATATAAATTTTTGAGTTTTTTCTTTTAGTTTTTCTATTTCTTCTGGAATTGTAAAATCAATCATTTTTATCTCTTTCAAATGTAAATGTTTTTATTTAAGGCATTTATTCCTCTTTCATAAGCAGCTTCTGCAATAATATTAAAGGTTTTATATTTATCTTCTTTTATCGTCCCTCTTAGAAATTGTGCATATAATTGCTGAAAAACTACTCCAAGTTTTAGCAGAGATAAAGCATATATCCACTTAAAATCTTTTATATCTCTTCCTGATAATTTTTGATAGAGGTTCAGTGCTTCTATTCTTGACATAAAACCTGAGGATGCAGAAGGCATTTGTTTTATAAGTTGCATATTAAAAGTATCTTCGGCAAGAGTCCAATAAGACAATAAAGTTGCTAGATCAAATAAAGGATGTCCTCTTGTAGCTTGATCCCAATCAATAATTGCTACTGGTTCTAATATGTTTCTATCTTTTGAAAACTCTAAGATTATATTATCTAGTTTAAAGTCATTATGTAATATAACAAATTCTTCTTCTTTAGGTGTTGATGATGAACATAGATGTTTATAAAGCTCTTCCATAGCTTTTGATGAGTTTTTATAATGAGCTATTTCACCTCTTTTATACCATCCTTTTAATTGTCTTTCTAGAAAACCTATCGGTTTACCAAAGTTTTCTAAACCTACATCTGACGGATTAATATTGTGCAGTTTAACCAGGACTTCAATAAGCATTTTACTTAAATAATTTGCATTTTTTGTAGATTTGAAATTATCTGGAAGTTTATCACCATTTATTGTAATGCCTTCTTTAAAATCCATAATATGAAATGGAGCTCCAAATATACTATCATCTTCACATAATAATATTGAATTTGGTACAAGAGAAAATTTTTTGCTTAGAGCATGCATTACATTATGCTCTCTTCTCATATCATTTGCTCCAGGAGGAATAGGCCCTAGCGGAGGCCTCCTTAAAACAAAAGGTTGATTATCAACTATAATTTTATAGTTTAAATTTCCCATACCATTTTTAAATTTATTAGGAATGGGATTTAATTCTAAATTTAATCCTTTAGAATTCATCCAGATTGCTAAATTTTTCCAGTATTTTGAATTCATTAATGGTTTGCGTGTCCTGCATCAATTGCAATTATTGTACCTGATATATAATCACATCTAGGAGATACTAAAAATGTAGTTAAATCAGCTACTTCTTCTGCCTTTGCAGCTCTTTGGAAAGGTAAGTCTTTAAATAATTCTTCCCATCTACTTTCATCATTAAATTGCTCTTTTGCTTTTCCTTTCATCATAGTTATTAATCTATCTGAAGTAGTAAATCCTGGGTTAATACCTAATACCCTTATACCATTGGCGGTACTGCCATTAGATAGGGCCTTAGTAAATGCCATTAATCCAGCATTTGCTGTAGTTCCAGCTATATAATTATACATAGGTTTTTGTCCAGCTGAGCCAATTATATTTAAAATAACTCCTTTTTTTACATCTTTCATTTTATTATAGATAAGTCTAGTAAGGTTAATATATCCAAATACTTTTAAGTCCCAAGCGTTTCTCCATGTGTCTTCATTTATGTCGGAAATATTACCAGGAGGTATTGCTCCAGCATTATTTATTAAAATATCAATTTCATTACAAAAATCGCTTACTTTTTCAACGGCATTTTTTTTAGATAAATCTATAGCGATTACTTCAACGGAAATATTATGCTTCTTTTGTAAGTTTCCTTTTAACTCATTTAATTTATCAGTGCTTCTAGCAGTTAATATTAAATTACATCCTTCATTTGCCATAGACTCTGCAATTGCTTTACCAATTCCTTTGGAAGCTCCTGTAATAAGAGCAGTTTTATTATTTAAATTCAATTCCATAATTATTCCTTCAAAAAAGTTATTTTTATATATAAGGTTATTACAGAATAAATTTTAAATAAAATAAAAATTATATATATAGGTATAAAATGAAGATTACAGAAAATTGGTCAATAACAAAACCTTCAGTTAGTTCTAAAGGTGGCATAGTAACCAGCCATCATTACGAAGCATCACAAATAGGAATAGATGTATTAAAAAGTGGAGGAAACGCTATAGATGCTGCTGTATCTATGAGTTTAGCTTTAGGAGTTATTGAACCTTGGATGAGTGGATTAGGTGGATGCGGATATATGCTTTATTATGATTCTAAAACGCATCAAACTCATGCTATAGAATTTGGCGTAAAATCTCCTAAAAAGTTAGATTTATCAAAATTTGTTTTATCTGATCAAGGAAAAGATAATGATTTATTTGGTTGGCCTAATGTAAAAGACGATACAAATATCCATGGAGCTTACTCTATGGCTGTTCCAGGATATATTCGTGGCGTTTCAACAGCTCTTAAAGAATTTGGATCAATGTCATGGAAAGATATCATTGAACCAGCATGTATTTTATCTAAAAGAGGTTTAAAGGCTGATTGGTACACAACTATGAGAATTAATCTTGAGGCTAAATTACTTAGTAAATATAAAAGCTCTAAAAATATCTTTTTTGAAGATGGTCTACCTATAGTTAGTGAAGATCCTACTAACCTTAAAAGTATTAAAAATTCAGCATTATATAATTCTTATTGTTTATTAAGAGATGAAGGACCAGAAACATTTTACACAGGTGAATTATCTAAAATATTAGTTAAAGATTTAAGAGAAATTAATTCTTTTATAAATTCTGATGATTTATCTGACTATAAAAGCGAATTAAAGAGAAGTACTAAAACAGTATATCGTAACTCGGAAGTACATGTTGCTCCTGGTTTAAATGCAGGCCCATCTTTAATTGATGCTTTAAATTTCATAGAGAAAAATTGGAGTCCAAAAAATAATAACCCTGATGCTGATGCATACGAAAATTATTATAAAGCTTTGCATTTTTCTTTTGAAAAAAGGTTAAAAGAAATGGGTGAACCAAAAGAAAATTCATGCACTACTCATCTATCTGTAGTTGATAAAGATGGAAATATGGTTTCCTTAACACAGACACTATTATCTGTTTTTGGAAGTAGAGTGATCTTACCAGAAAGCGGTATACTAATGAATAATGGAATAATGTGGTTTGATCCAAGGCAAGGTAAACCTAATTCTTTAGGTAAAGATAAAAAGCCATTATGTAACATGTGTCCAACCATAGTTATTGATAACTCTGGAAAGAAAATTGCTTTAGGAGCCTCTGGTGGTAGAAGAATTTTTCCTTCTGTTTTTCAAACTATTTCATTTTTATTAGATTATAATATGAATCTAGATGATGCTTTTACTACACCAAGAATTGATTACAGTGGTGAAAATAGAATTTTAGCTAATGAAAAATTAGGTAAAGATATTATAGATAATTTAAGTAAATTTGAGAAAACAATTGAGATACCAGATTCCGTGTTATCCCATTCGTTTGCGTGTCCAAATGCTGTAATGATTGATCCTATGGGGAATCGATACGGTAATGCATATATCCCATCACCATGTAGTGCAACAATTTCTTCAGAATAAAATTACTATATTAATTATTTAATAGAATATTTCTCTATTATTTCTAGATTAGGCTCCATTCCTAGACCAGTGCCATTAGGAATGGAGATGTTTCCTTTACTATCAATATTACTAGTACCATTGTAAAGGTCTGCTTTTAAGTCAACATATAGTCTCTCAATTTCACTATCTGGAGTTAACGCTCCAATAACTTGAAGAGTAGCCATAAAACCAGGTCCAAAATACGGAGAATGAGGAACTACTCTAAAGTTATTCTTTTTTAATAAAGCAATTTTGATAATTTCTGATATGCCACCTACTTTAGTTACACTAGGCTGTAAAATATCAGCTGCTTCGTTAGAAATCATTTCTTCAAATTGATAAGAAGTACAAGCATTTTCTCCAGAAGCAATAGTAATTCCATTTTTTCTTAATTTAGATAGTCCTTTATAATTCTCTGGGGGCCAAATTGGTTCTTCTAACCAATATAAATTAGCGTCTTTTAAGATACCTATTATTTCTTCCATATATTCTTCAGGCCAGACACAATTTACATCAACCATCAGAGCAGTTTCTCCAATAGCAGATCTACTTGATTTAATTGGGTCCATTTTATTTTCATGTAGTTTAATTATTTCATAACCTTCATTTTTTGCTTTTAAAGATACTTTTGATGTAGCTTCTGCATTATCATATAAAAATAGACTTGCATAAGCTTTAAGAGAATTAACTTTAAGACCCCCTAATAAATCAGCAATAGATTTATTTTCGGCTTTACCAACTATGTCCCAAAGAGCTATATCTATTCCTGATATAGCAAACATTGTAATTCCGTAACGCCCGAATACATGCATTTTTAAATGAAGTTCTTTATTAATTATTAGAATATCATTTTTAGTTTGTATAGTTTTTCCTATTAAATGAGGAATAATCATAGTTTTTAAAGCAGCTTTAGTAGTCTCTATAGAGGTATATCCAAATGCTTCTCCCCAACCTGTTATTCCTTTATCTGTCTCAATTTTTATTAATAAAGATTTTAAAAAATTTTTATCTGCAATCGCAAAAGATGATTCAGGACCAGGGTTTTCAAATGGAAGTCCTATCGTTATTACATCTATTTTGGTGATTTTCATATTATTCCTTTATAAATTTTGGTGGATGTATTTTAAAAATTTCTTCATTTAGTTCAGCTCCCCAACCAGGTTTATGTGGAACTAATAAATCTCCATTAATTATTTCAGGTTTCCATGATAAAATATCATCTTTCCATGGAACATCATCGGGATCTATTTCCATTACTCTGAAATTGGGAACTGCTGCACAAAAATGGGCACTCATAAGCGTAGATAAGTTGCCATAGAAATTATGTGGAGCAACATTAGTTTCATAAGCTTCAGCCATAGCTGCAATTTTCATTCCTAACCAAATGCCATTCCAAGGAATATCTATAATGGCTACATCCATAGAAGCATTTTCAAAAAA
>CEQQ01003139.1_pt1 | contig 14093 bp, 11 predicted proteins | sample 531041 | NCBI WGS metagenome assembly CEQQ01 (sample SAMEA2621222, study PRJEB7988) | marine metagenome | biome: marine biome (ENVO:00000447); feature: deep chlorophyll maximum layer (ENVO:xxxxxxxx); material: "saline water (ENVO:00002010), including plankton (ENVO:xxxxxxxx)" | depth 150 m | reverse complement strand
GATGTTGTCCAGGCGTGCTGTAATTCACCAGCCTGATCCTGATACGTGATATCCTGTGCCCTGGAGAAATTCTGACCCAGGAAGTGAGACGTACCAGCCTGTAATGCTTTGCGATCCTGCATCATCGCTTCGATGGTCAACGTTGAAACGGCACCTGGAAATCTCTCGTCTGCCGTCTTTTCTCCCTTGATGACCGGCATTGCCATCGTGTTCTCTGCAAAGTCCGCATAAACATCAAGCATTAAACGGGTTTCTTCAAGAGCTTCTTCTTCAGTAGCATGGCAAGTGTGCCCTTCCTGCCAAAGAAATTCAGTCGTACGAAGAAACATCCGCGTACGCATTTCCCAACGTACGACATTTGCCCACTGGTTGATCTTAATTGGCAGGTCCCGATAGGACTGAACCCACTTGGCGTACATCGACCCGATGATAGTCTCACTTGTCGGCCGAACAATAAGAGGTTCTTCCAGAGGGCCGGCCGGCACCAATCCACCGTCCGGTCCGGGTTCGAGCCGGTGATGAGTTACAACGGCACATTCCTTAGCAAACCCCTCAACATGTTCGGCTTCCTTTTCAAGGAAGCTCATCGGGATAAACAACGGAAAATACGCATTTACATGTCCGGTGTCCTTGAACATGCGATCAAGCACGCCCTGCATGTTCTCCCAGATTGACCAACCCCATGGCTTAATCACCATGCAACCGCGAACTGGTGACACTTCCGCCAAGTCAGCAGATTTTATGACCTGTTGATACCACTGTGGATAGTCTTCGGCGCGGGTTGGTGTAATTGCTGTCTTTGGCTGTTTTCCCATCGAGTATCTTTCTCTCGCCTTCCGGTAAAAAACTGTGACTGGGCAGCATATAGGTTACTTAATTAAAGCTAAACGACTTGCTTCAGATTGACAACGGCGACCCATTAACCGCGTCGACGGCGGCCACGCTTGCGTTTCCCTCCACTGCGTCGCGCTGCTTGCTTGATGGATCCACGCTTACGTGGTCCACGCGCTCCGCGACGTCCCCCACCGCCGCCAGATCCCTCGACCGGCTTGCCTTGTGGCGTATGGCTTTGAAGCGTCCTCACGTAGGAGAAATTGAGCTCTCGCCGCTGCATGTCAACCGACGATACGGTGACAACCAACGTATCACCAAGCCCAAATGCATTTCCACTTCGGAACCCAGCAAGTCGTCGTGCATCACGATCCAGTTTGTAATGGTCGTCGCGCATGGACCGCACAGAAATGAGCCCTTCGGCCGGGATCTTAACACCCTGCACGAATAGCCCATATTCTTCCACGCCAGTAACGACGGCGACCAGTTCTTCACCGACCTGATCTTTCATGTAGTTGAGCAACTTGAGCTTGATCAACTCTCGCTCCGCTGACTCCGCATTGCGTTCTCGGTCAGAGCAATGTTCGCCTTGGGATTGCAGCACTGCAAAGTCCTGAGGTGGCCTCTTGTTGTCCTGTAAGTCGTCAAACATCCGATGCACTGTTAAATCCGGATACCGACGAATCGGTGAGGTAAAATGACAGTAGTGCGCAAATGATAGAGCGTAGTGACCTTCTTCTTCCGGTCCGTACACTGCCTTTTGCATGCTACGAAGCACGGCGAGATTCACACACTGCTCTTCGGGTTTATCTTCTACCGCCTTGATGACTGATTTAATATCAAATCGACTACGTACACCGCTGTCGGTGACTTTCAACTCTTTAAGCAGTCGCGACAACGACTCCAGCTTTCGAGGACTCGGTGCACCGTGAATCCGTCTTAGGAATTTAAGTTCATCCAGGTGTAATTGCTCAGCCACGCTGCGATTCGCAAGCAACATGAATTCTTCAATGATTTGATGACTCTCCGTGTTGATCACGCGATGCGCGCCAGACACTCTTCCCTGGCGGTCCAGATCGATCTTGATCTCCGGCAATCCCATTTCCAGGGCACCTTCCTCGATACGACGCCGTCGCAATATCATCGCCAGCGTGTACATGTGATCGAGTAACAGATATACGTCTTCTGTTAGCTTTTCTCTCCAGGCCGAACGATTCTGTAGAAAGTCGTCAATCTCTTCGTAAGCGAATCTCCTGTCACTTTTAATGACACTACGCGTTACTTCGGTATGTAGAACCGTTCCATCGGGGCTCACCTCCATGATCGCTGTTCGGGCATATCGCCGCTTATCGGGCTGTAAGCTTGCCAGATTGTTTGAGATGATCTCAGGCAACATTGGGATCACACGATCCGGTAAGTAAACACTCGTCGCACGACGATAAGCCTCGTCATCAAGCGGAGATCCTTCCTCAACAAAATGTGAAACGTCGGCTATGTGTACCGACAATGACCAGTTGCCCGACGCCAGCAGTTCAAGTGATATCGCGTCGTCGAAGTCTCTCGCATCCACCGGATCAATCGTAACGACGGTGTCCGCTGTTAAGTCGCGTCTACCTTCCGGGACCTTTTCCGGATCAAACAACTCAGCCTGTCGTCTGGCTTCCTGCATTGCAGATTCCGGGAATTCCTCTATGAGACCGAATTCATGGATGATGGAAAGCGTATCCACGCCCGGTTCACCTCGTGCCCCTAAGACGTCTACCAACACCGCTTCACCGGCATCATGCGTATCAGGAAACCGCACCATTTCGATCACTACTTTGTCACCGGTGCGTGCACCTTTTGCTCCGGGGTCACCCACGGATACTGGATCTTCAAACTGTCTGCCATCAACGCGTACGAATCCCCGTCGTTTGGTCTCACCGTATGTCCCTACAAAACGGGAAGTTTTGCGTTCCTTGATTTCGATAACTTCGGCACGATCACTTTCACCGCGACCACCATGCCGCCGTGAACGCATCCGTCGCACTCTCACGATGTCACCGGTTGCTGCGCCGAGTGTCTGCTCCCTTGGCACGAACAAATCGTGTTCTGTTCCCACATCTGATGGTGTACCCAGCGGGCGAACAAATCCAAATCCACCGGAATTACGCTGGAATTTTCCGGTAATCGTTCCATCAGACGGAGCGTCTGTAGGCCCATCAGGCGGAGCGTCTGTATCAGCGGCTGACTCGTCCGTGTCCGGAGCATCAGATTCGGGGGGCGTATCCGTAATAACCTCTGATTTGTCGTTGCTGATATCTGGTTGACCCGAACCGGGTATGACAATGTGACGCGGGCCATACTTGGCAAGCCCCTGCTTTACCAATTGCTTAACAACAATTCGTAATTGACGCGTGTCATCAATATCCAGTCCCAACTGCTTGGCTATGACCCGCGGCTTCACTGGACGGTAGCGGGATTGCTGGATGTGGTCGTAAACCAAACTGGCAAGTTCGTCACGACGTGATTGTTTTGGATTTTGTTCCATCAATTGTGTTTCTTAAATGAGCGATAACCATTGGTCAGAAACAGGTTTCACTCTAGGCGAAGAGGTTACTCTATCGGACCACGGTATATCTTACGCCCGAGGCTTGGTTGATAGGGAGTCCAATTATCTCCCGGATTCGACTGCTGGTTCTGCTCGATGCAATTCGTAAATGCAAATATCTTGGCATCCAGATTGTCCAAGTGATGAAGCGTGATGGCCTCGAGCGTCATCGGCAACTTGGGACTACCAAATTCATATTGCCCATGATGACTAATTATCAAGTGCTTCAGATGTAGTGCCAGTGTCGCTGGGAATTCCTGTTCTGCTGTTGAATTGAATTCAGTGATTTTCGACTGAAGTAACTCAACCCCCTGCACCAAATGGCCAATCAACTGGCCTTCGTCTGAATACTCGAATGACCGTTCAAAAAGTAACTCTGTTGTCTTGGACAAGTCGTGTAGAAACACACCCATCAGTAACAGATCCCGGTTTACCTGTGGGTATAAAGGCACAACAGCATCAACAAGTCGCATGAGATGCACAATGTGATCCAGCAATCCGCCGTGATACGCATGATGGTTCTTCACGCCCGCCGGAGCTTTGCATAGTTTGTCGACCAGAGTCTTGTCTTCCAGGTACAGGGTTGCTAACTGCTTTAGGCTTTGATTATCGATAGAATCAATGAATTGGCGCAACTGGACTAATAGCTTGCCAATGTCTTCATTTCCTAACTGGACAAAATCTGATTCATCTATGTTGGCAGCATCTACCACAGTTAGTTTCTGAACGATGATCTGCAGGTTGCCATTAAAGAACTGTGTCTTGCCTTGCACGCGGAGATAGTCGCCGTTTTCAAACGCATCATACGTGCCCTGATTCGCATTCCATTGCATGGCATTTACGCTTCCCGTCTTGTCTGACAGGGTCAGCTGTAGATATAGATTACCGCTACGGTTGGGTCGCAGTTGCTTGCCGCCTCCCAGCAGCACTTCATCCACATTTTCATTTTCTGTGAATTGATTCAGGTATTTGCGTCCCATGGATAGTTTCCCGATGGTGTAGTCAGTTCAGCGGTGTTTCTAGGAGCGAGTCTATGGGTTGATTCGACATCATACAAGTGGATGCAAATCGGCCCTCCGATTATTTCTCTACATCTGATACCTCGTCTCCAGCATTCTGGAATACGCCCTTTGCATGCGATACAATGACCGCGCGTATAATTGCCTATCCGTGGCAAATGCAGGCATCTTTTGGTTCGTTCACAACGCAGGTGTACCGATGACAGAAGCGACAAACCACTCCTCACCAAAGCGCACACCGCTATTTCAATGGCACGTCGACCGTGGCGGCAGAATGGTGGACTTTGCCGGTTGGGAAATGCCCGTGCAGTACAGTTCAATCGTTGACGAGCATCACGCAACGCGAAATAAGGTGAGCGTATTTGACGTCTCTCACATGGGACGACTGCGTTTCGAAGGACCTGGTGCCGGCACATTTCTTGACCAATTGCTAACACGCAGTGTACTGGACATGCAGTTAGGCCAGGTTCGTTATTCGCTTATTTGCAATCACGACGGTGGCATTCTCGATGATGTCCTCGTCTATTTTCAGGAATCACCAAGCGGTACACGGTATTACCTGCTGGTCGTAAATGCATCTAACAGAAAGAAAATCGTCGATTGGATAGAAGCACAGTGGCCTGATGCAAATGACTTGAATGTTCTCGACCGAACCGAAGAAACAGCCATGATTGCCGTACAAGGACCAAAAGCTGTTGATGTCGTTGCGCCACTCATCAAGGCAGATATTTCCTCGATGAAGTATTTTCGAGTTCGCGGCACAGAGCAAATGGGAAAGCCCTGCATCGTGAGTCGGACAGGCTATACCGGCGAAGATGGATTCGAGCTCATTGTTCGTGATGAAAATGCAAATCAAGTCATGGAAAATGTGTTTGCATCCGGCAGAAAACACGGCATTGAACCCGCCGGCCTCGGAGCACGTGATACGTTGCGGCTTGAATCGGCTATGCCGCTATACGGGCACGAACTCAACGAAGACATCAATCCATTTCAAGTCGGTTTGGATTTTGCCGTATCACTCACGGACGCCAATGGTGTTGACCGGGAATTCATCGGTAGAGAATCACTTGCCGCGTACGATTGCGAGAACAGAGATTTGTTTCGTATTGGTCTGGTCATGGAAGGTAAGCGTCCGGCACGAGAGGGATATCCCGTATACAGTGGAGACGAGATTATCGGAACAGTGTCCAGCGGCTCGTTTTCACCGACATTGGCAAAACCAATTGCTATGGCATTGGTGAATCGTTCCACGGCGATTGGTGATTCTCTCGAAGTCGAAATCAGAAACCAGCGTCTACCAGCGGTTGTCTCCGGATTGCCCTTTTACAAAAGACCGTAGTACTCAATAAAAAACGCAAAAAGCAAACCGAATAACGTCAAAAGTCCTCCCCATCAGATAGCGGATTCCTTTATATTCATCGTTATCAGAAAGTACATGCAGCGAGAGGATTTCCGACTGCATCACCTCATATTAATTACGGCACCAACAGTTTCTCGAATGTAAGGAAGCTCATCGTGAATCCACAAGACTTGCTCTATCTCGAATCACACGAATGGACGAGTGTCTCAGATAGCGAAGAAGGCAAAATCGCAACGATTGGCATATCTGCCTTTGCCGTAGAGCAACTGACCGATCTTGTTTACATGGAGTTACCTAGCGTCGGTACAACCGTAGCTGCCGGAGATGAATTTGGTGAGGTCGAATCGGTAAAAGCCGTGAGTCCACTGTATAGCCCGGTTTCCGGTGAAATCGTCGAAGTGAATTCACCGCTGCCGGATAATCTGGAAATCCTCAACAGTGATCCATATACAGCAGGATGGATCATTCGGATCAGATTGAGCGATGAAGCAGAGTTATCCAATCTGCTCGATAATGAAGCGTATCAAAAACAGTGCTCCGAATCCGGTCACTAAGGCTGCATAAGCGGAGTCCTGAAAATGCCATACATCTTTAATACGCCTCAAGATCAGGCAGAAATGCTTGAGGCGATCGGTGCTGAGTCTATCGACCAGCTTTTTAATTGCATTCCGGAAGATATGCAGCTCGGTCGACCACTGGAAATCCCAGCGGCACTCGGCGAGCTTGAACTCACTCAACAGCTTTCCTCGATGGCAAGTATGAATATGTCCACAACCAATGGGACATGCTTTCTCGGTGCTGGTAGTTACGATCACTTTGTTCCAGCTGCTGTTGATACCATTGCATCACGTGGCGAATTCTACACCTCGTACACTCCGTACCAACCGGAAGTTAGCCAGGGCAACTTGCAGGCAATGTTTGAATATCAAAGCCTGATTTGCCAGCTCACCGGTATGGACGTCTCAAATGCTAGTCTCTACGACGGCGGCACAGCTGCAGCCGAAGGTGTATTGATGGCAATGAGTGTAACTAAGCGAAATGCTAAAGTCGTTGCACTCGATTCGGTACATCCGGACTATCGTCAAATACTATCCACCTACTTCGATAGCATCGGAACGGAACTCGTTACCGTTGGGTCAACCAACGGGTTAGCAGATCTGCAATCCATTGTTGACGAATTAGATGAAGAGACAGCCGCCATTCTCATACAACACCCGAATTTCTTTGGCAGTCTTGAAGATGTCCAGAGTATCGCCGACGCTGCTCATCAAGTTGGAGCACTGGTTGTTTGCTGTTTCGATCCCATCAGTCTCGGATTACTGAAGCGACCGGGAGATCTAGGAGTTGATATCGCCGTCGCCGAAGGGCATACGCTGGGCACACCGATGCTCTATGGCGGACCTTACCTTGGAATCATGACCTGTCGTGAGGAATTCGTAAGAAGGCTGCCTGGTCGGATCGCAGGTCAAACAGTTGACCGTAGCGGTCGCCGATGTTGGGTGCTTACATTGCAAACAAGGGAACAGCATATTCGGCGAGAAAAAGCGACGAGCAATATATGTACAAATCAGGGGTTGTTTGCCCTGAGAGCCGCAGTCTATCTGTCGCTGATGGGACCTGCTGGCATGAAGCAAGTCGCTACGCTCTGTCAACAAAAGGCTGCATATGCTGCAGCGCAAATGGACACACTCGATCGTTTCGAACTTGCTATTGAAAAGCCGTTCTTCAAGGAATTTGTCGTTCGCGACAAACAAAATGATGTGCCCGCTTTGTTGAAGTACTGCAGAGACAAGAATGTCCTTGCAGGAGTGCCGCTCGGCCAGTGGTACAGCGAATGGGATGATTGCTTCCTGATATCTGTCACTGAAAAACGGACCAAGGAGGAAATCGATCAGCTTGTTTCGCTGCTAGGATCGCATGGAGGTGGTCAGTCATGAGGAATCACATCGCAACGAAATTAATATTCGAGTTATCCCGTTCAGGACGAAAGGGAGTAGCATTGCCGGAAAGCGACGTTCCGGAGCAACCGGTAATTGATCCTCAGTTTCTGGCGACAGAAGCACTTGCTCTACCCGAATTGGCTGAACCAGATGTCATTCGACATTTTACGAATCTCTCAACACTCAATATGTCGGTGGATACGCACTTTTATCCGCTCGGCAGCTGCACGATGAAGTACAACCCAAAGCGAAATGAACGCGTGGCAGCAATGCCTGGGTTTGCTGAAATACATCCGCTCCAACCGGATGATACTGTGCAAGGCATGCTCCGACTGCTGTATGAGTTGCAATCCATGCTCGCGGAAATCTCGGGGCTACCGTGCGTTTCCCTTCAACCGGCAGCCGGTGCCCACGGAGAATTAGCCGCGTTGATGGTGGCAGCAAAGCACTTTCGAAAACAGGGAGCGAACCGCACCAAGGTGCTTGCTCCTGATAGCGCACATGGCACTAACCCGGCAAGTGCTCGCATGGCTGGATTTAGCTTTGTAACCGTTAAAAGTAATGAAGATGGGATGGTCGATCTTGCCGACCTCCAATCCAAACTGGACGATGAGATCGCTGTCTTTATGATCACCAATCCCAACACTTTGGGATTGTTCGACGCGCAGGTGAGACAGATTGCTGAATCGGTGCACGCCAAAGGTGGTCTGATTTATCTGGACGGCGCCAACATGAATGCGATTCTCGGAGTCACACGCCCCGGAGATTTCGGCGCGGATATGATGCACTTCAACCCGCACAAGACCTTTAGCGGCCCGCACGGCGGTGGTGGCCCGGGAGCCGGACCCATTTGTGTTACCGAAGAACTCGGACCGTACTTGCCAATTCCGCGCGTGACTGAATCTGATGGTGTATATGTGTTAGATGTGGCTCAACCCGATACCATTGGTAAGGTTCGTAGCTTTTTTGGAAATGTTGGAGTGCTTGTGCGGGCATATTGCTACATCCTCTCTCACGGTCCTGAGGGACTTAAACGAGTCACAGAAAATGCCGTGCTAAACGCAAACTACCTGCTTAGCAAAGTAAAGCATATTCTTGATGTGCCTCATGGTGATCGATGTATGCATGAGTTTGTTGCGAGTGCTGAGAAACTCAAACAGAAAAAAGATATGAAGCAGCCTGCTATGGATATCGCGAAACGACTTCTTGATTTTGGCTTTCATCCACCAACCGTTTACTTTCCACTGACCGTCCATGAGGGCATGATGATGGAACCTACCGAAACTGAATCAAAAGAAACACTTGATGCGTTTGCCGAACGATTGTTTCACATCACTGAAGAATCAGCTGAACTTCTAAGCGAAGCTCCGCATTCCACGATTATTAGCAGGCCAAATGAAGTTGCTGCAGCACGGCAACCAGTTATGAAATGGTCTGAGGAGTAGGTCGACCCATAGCGGGACGAATATCAATGCCTGATTCCGGACATGAAGCGCGGCTGATCATTCACGATCATGCACCCGGCCCATGGAATATGGCGGTCGACCAATGCTTGCTTGAATCAGCCGCGATGACCGGAGATATTGCGATTCGCATTTATCGGTGGAACACCCCGACACTCTCACTTGGGTATTTTCAAAATCACAAAGATCGTGCACTTCATGCCGCCAGTCAAAGTTGTGACCTGGTACGGCGAGCAAGTGGCGGTGGCGCTATCCTCCACGATCTTGAAGTGACGTATAGTATCGCGGTGCCTGTTTCCGCACTGAAACCCAAGTCAACTCACGATCTCTATAACACCGCTCATCAGGCCACCATCAAGGTATTTGAAGATTTCGAGATCTCGCTAGATTTGCATGACTCGAATGAAACTGGTTCGGATCAAACACCATTTCTCTGTTTTCAGCGCAGATCGTCTGGTGACCTGATCATGGAGGGACAAAAGGTCGGTGGAAGTGCGCAACGACGCTTGCAACATGCCGTACTCCAGCACGGTTCTCTGCTAATGGAATCAAGCATGTGTTGTCCGGAATTGCCCGGTATCGTTAATCTCGGAGATCACGGGCTATTGGCAAACCACTTGACCGATGAGTGGATAGAAAAATGGCCGGAGATGATTGCACGGTCACTTGGATTGAAATTAATCCCATGTGACCTGACAACGAACGAAAGATCTCGTAGTGAACAAATCGTAATGGAGCGTTTCGGTAACACTAAATGGACTGAAAAACGCTAAAATAACACACCCTGTTTGGGTAATCTTGTTAATATTTTTTCATTTAACAAATAATACATCAACCGCCGTTTATTTAAATGGATATAATAAACTGCTAAGAGATATTACTGTTTTGGACGATTTACTTTCCATAACGCAGTAATATCTTGGATTCTCCGATAGACGATTTTTAAATACTTATCCAATGTCTATCTGATTATTCAAAGATCAGACAAAACCCACTTTGGTTTATTAAAACCGCATTTTTATTTCGCATATCGAAGTGGATTTTTGATCGATGAGAGTAAAACTAAAGGTTCTTCAGGGGGCTAGTGAAGGCAAGGAAATCGCTATTCCGGTTTCTAAGTTTTTTATTGGTCGTGGCGAAGACTGTCATTTACGTCCAAAAAGCGACGCAATAAGCCGCCACCACTGCGCGCTACTAATTACTGATTCTCAAGTTGCAATTCGTGACTTTGGCAGTAAAAACGGGACTTTTGTAAATGGCAAAGCCGTTGATAATGTCTGCATTCTCAATGCTGGCGATACGATTGGCGTCGGCTCACTTCAATTTGAATTAGTCATCGACCACAGTCTGGGTGGCGATAAGAAGCCAAAAGTGAACGATGTCATGGATGTCGTTCAGCGATCATCACGTACTGAAACGAATGACGACGATGTAAGCAGTTGGCTCGAAGAAGCACTCTCGGACGATAGCTCTAATTCGGAGGACACCGTAACTCGCCAGTTTAAACTTGAAGACACGGGTCAGTTTGATACTTCAGATGCAGATACCGACCCTGAAATGGAAGCGGCTGAAGAAGAGCAGTTAGAAGATTCTAAGTCCGGCAAACGAAAGAAGCCCAAGGCTCAAAAACTACCGGAACGTCCGCCTACAGAACCTCAGGCTGAAGACTCGAAAGAAGCTGCTGCTGATATGCTACGCCGCTACTTTAAGCGTAGTTAGGATTTTTAAATCCTGCTTGCGATACGGATTCTCGGATTAATACCTACCGCGTGAAACAGATTCATCGGCGATTCGGGTATTTCCAGCACTTTCGCCGAGCGACTGTCGGACGAGCGCCAGGCGTTTTCCAACATTTGGCTGGTTAGGATTAACCATCAGTGATTTCTGATAAGCTGCGTAGGCCGTGCGAACATCTCCTTGTCGTTCACTTAACGCAGCAAGTGCTGTATGTGCGCGGGCATTATTGGCATTTAGCTTAACGGCCGATTCAAGATGTAGTCTCGCAGTTTGCAAATCACCCTGCTCTTCATAGAGTCGAGCCAATTCGACTCGCGGTTGCGACATCGATGGTCTGTCCTTTGCCCAGTTATTTAACAGGGCAAATGCTTCTTGCTTCCGACCGGTGTCGACGAGTAAAACAGCCAGTCCACGATGACAGTCCACATGATCTGCTGACAGATCCAGACATCGGTTATAGAGTGTCTCAGCTTCTAGTAAAAACGCGTCGTCACCGTTCTTCTTCCCAATCTCATGGTAGACGCGTCCCAAGTTATAGAACGAGTCAGAATTAGTTGAATCAGCATTCAGCGCGTATTGGAATTTCTGAACAGCACCCCGATGATCACCATTTTGGAATGCTTGTACGCCTTGTGCGTTCCAACCATCGGAGGTGATAGAACAGCCGGTGGAAAATAAGAGAATTATGAACAAGACCAAGCCACGGGAATTTCGTTGCATTCCGTGACCTGAAATTGCTTTGCAGATATTTTCGAATTGTCTATTCCACCTACGATTCATGGCGGAATACTATTGTTTTTGCTGGTCTCAAACAATAGCGAATTGACGTGGAATTACCGATGTTTTTAGACAGCTTTTCGATAACCAAGGTCACGCACCACTTCTAATATTTCACTACATGTCGGGAACATGCGACCGCTCTTTCGTTTGTAGAGCTCCAGAGCGTCCATGAATTCCATTTCTTCATTGGAATAGTCACGTTCGCAGGTCGTTGGGTCAATCTTTCGGCGACGTGTAGTTTCATTGCTGTCTTCTAGCACAGCGGTATCACTGAACTGGCTCATGGCTTCGTTCCTGATTAAGTGTGGGGATTCGTATTTGATTCGTGGGGACGTTTGCCAAATGTTTCCTTGGCTCTTAATAGTTCCATATAAAACTGCTCCGGTATGGAAAAAAGTAACGATTAGTGAAAATAGGTACTTCTCATAAGCTATTCCAGTTACGAAAAGACTATGGTTTGCATAGTTTTTCCGATTATGCAGCCAAAAATCGATGTTATTCGGGTCGTGAATTAGCCACTATCCAGTATCCGAATGGCCATCTAGAATCTGTTTTTAGCCTCTGCGCACTACAAGAAGCTCTACAAAGCACATCATGGCGAATCGAGTGTTCAATTTTTCTGCCGGTCCTGCGGGCTTACCGGAATCGGTACTACTGCAGGCTCAGGCTGAATTGCTTTCCTACGGGGACTGTGGCGCATCGATCATGGAAATCAGCCACCGCAGCGAAACGTTTAAGGAAATTCTTGACTCGGCTCGTAACGGAATTCGAACGCTGCTAGCTGTTGGGGATGATTTTGACGTCTTGCTGATTCAAGGTGGATCACGGCTTCAGTTTTCCATGATTCCAATGAATCTGGCATCACGAGAACAGACGGCAGATTACGTTGTCAGCGGTGCATGGAGTGCAAAAGCTTTAGAAGAGGCTCATCGCGAGTGCGATGTGCATATTTCCTGGAACGGTACATCTGACGGATTTGATCGATTGCCGGTAAATGAAGATCTTTTGCGAAGTGAAAAGCCGGCCTTCGCGTATTATTGCTCCAATGAAACGATTCACGGATTACAGTTTCCTGAAGCCCCAGACTATGGTTCAGTACCACTTGTGTGTGATGCATCAAGTGATTTCCTGTCTCGACCGGTCGATATGCAACGACACGGCCTCATATATGCATGTGCTCAGAAGAATGTCGGCCCGGCGGGTTTAACGGTGGTCGTCATCCGTCGTGACTTGCTTGAACGCAGCTCGGATGACCTGCCCGGTTACCTTAACTTCAAGTCACACAGCACTGCCAACACGATGTATAACACTCCGCCGACATTTGCGATCTACATAATGGATCTGGTTTGTAAGTGGATCATTGATGAATGCGGGGGGCTGGATTCTCTGGCGAACACCAATCGTGAAAAGGCCGAGCTACTATATGCCGCGATTGATCGACATGCGGGCTTCTACAGCGGCCATGCCCAAACAGCGTCACGTTCAAACATGAATGTGGTGTTTAAACTGCCAAGTGATGAATTGACTCAGTCCTTTATTGAACAGGCTGCTGATCATTCACTTACCAGCCTGGCCGGTCATCGCAGTGTCGGTGGTATTCGTGCCTCGATCTACAACGCTATGCCACAGGCGGGAGTGGAATCTCTTGCCGGGTTCATGGACGACTTCGCAAACGCGAACGGTTGATCGTTTTTGACATCCTGATCACTATGAACGATTGATCATGCCAACAATACTCATTCTCGATAATATCGCTGACGAAGGCATCCGCCTGCTTGAAGCAGAAGACGGATTTGAAGTCGAGGTGCGTCCGGGCCTCTCAGGTACTGAGTTACATGACGCACTCATGAGTGCCGATGGAGCTATTTGCCGCAGCGGTGTACAAATCGACGAATCCGCTCTAAAGGACAATCGACGACTCAAAGTAATCGCTCGCGCCGGTGTCGGAACAGACAATATCGACAAGAAGGCAGCCACGCGACAAGGTGTTGTCGTCATGAATACGCCAACCGGAAATACATTCAGCACAGCCGAACACACATTCGCATTGTTACTTGGACTTTCCCGTAATATTGCACCTGCACATAGTAGCCTGATAAACGGTTCATGGGACCGTAAGGGATACCTCGGTAATCAGGTTGCAGATAAGATCCTCGGCATCGTTGGGCTTGGTCGCATCGGCCAGGAAGTGGCGAAGCGAGCCCAAGCCTTTCAAATGCACGTGATGGGATACGACCCGTTTCTTACTAGTGACCAGGCGGCGAAACTGGGGATCGAACTCATGACGAGTGTCGATGAAATGCTACCTCACGTGGACTACCTGACAGTACATACTCCCCTAACCCCGGAAACTGAAAACCTCGTTGACGATGA
>CEQQ01066696.1_pt1 | contig 14096 bp, 10 predicted proteins | sample 531041 | NCBI WGS metagenome assembly CEQQ01 (sample SAMEA2621222, study PRJEB7988) | marine metagenome | biome: marine biome (ENVO:00000447); feature: deep chlorophyll maximum layer (ENVO:xxxxxxxx); material: "saline water (ENVO:00002010), including plankton (ENVO:xxxxxxxx)" | depth 150 m | reverse complement strand
TATTTATCGAATCGAAGCTCAATTTCCCTCTCTCCAGCATTAAGCGGTGGACCTGCCAGAATGAGGCTCTTAATACAATTATCTGGTTTATCCTCACAGAATACAGATGAAAACTTCGATCCATCAATGAAAAGATCAAATTCATCATAAAAATCTTCAAAATCTGGATTTGTGATTAATTTAATTTGGCCTGGAAGCCTTCTTAATTCGAAGTCAATTTCCTGTGAGTCACCGTCATCTATGTTGATGACTTCATCAAATTTAGGGAAATAACCAGGAGCGTTGATTTCAATTGCATAACTACCGCTCCTTAGCAAATACCGCCCTCCAATCTTTGCTTTTGGAAAGAATCCACCGCTTATAGATACTGTGACTTCATCGCTAATCAGGGCTTTATCTAATTGATCCAAAGCATCAATCTTGACTGCTTTTGCTGTGAAAAAGTAAAAGGCAAAATAAATGATTAGAAGCGAGATATAAGCTCCGATGTATCGGAAAGTTTTATTGTCAAATATGCTGTCTGATTGTCTTTTTTCAAATAAGGTAGGCTGTTCATCGCTGATGTCATTGACCGAGAGCAGAAGGTCATTGCCGTCATGATTAAATTCGATAATTGCATTATTGATATGTATCTCATCTCCAGTTTCAATCCAATGGCTTCCCTTCAATCTCTCTCCATTCATCAAAACTTCAATGGATTGATTGGTAATTTGCAGTAGGTATTTATCGCCTATCCGATCAATGGTCGCAGCCAAACCTTGAGCAAGCGACCCTGATATCAGAACATCAGAATTGAGATCAGTCCCAATCCTTATAGGGAAATTATCTTGCTCAATCGTTTTAGATTGATTGCCATTTTGAATAATAATTTTGCTCATATTTTCTTATTGCAAACAATTCTGATTCTTTGGTTCTGCTGATTCGGCGCTACTCTGAATCTTATGGTTTCATCTTTAAAGCCTCTTCGGCTACCTCTAGCAGTATAAATTCCTGGCCTCAAGGAAACTATTCTTTGCAGAAAAGTGCCCATTTGATCGACTTTAAAGATTGTTACCTCGGTCAGCTCGTCCGATTCAAATATGACATCAATTGGAATCAATGCAACTTGGATCAAAGCATCTAACTTTTGAATAGATTCTTGCAATTTGGGTCCGATTCGCTCGATCGACCTCGCTGTGTCTAATATTGCCTGAGCTTGACCCAGAACCTTATTGTCATTATAAGAGTCGCTTCTGGTTATGATGGATTTCATTTCAGAGGCAAGCAGAATCCTGGATTCAACTCTACTAAGACTCTCTTTGACCTCCTCAATATTTGGATCAATTACAAGAATGTCTTCATAAAAGCCCTTCGCTTGCTTCCATTCCTCATTGACTTCTGCGATCAAGCCTTTGTACTTGAGCGATTTTGTGAGACTAGCAATTCTTTTTAAATTCAGCTCATCAAGCGCCTGTTTTGCCTCTTGTGAGTTTGGTCGAATTAATAAAGATTGATTAAACAAACCTTCGGCTTCCTCAAAATTCTCTTCATTTAAATATTGATATCCCTTTGAGATTGATTCCTGAAATATCTCTTCTTCAAATGATTTTTTGGATCGGTTGAGTCCATTCTTTGCGGGTTCCCAATTTGAATCAATTGACAGAGCATCTTCAAATGATTGAATGGCAAGCTCATAGTTTCCAATGTCAAATTCAATTTGACCTTTTTGCGTCCTCTCCAAGACTCGATCAAGCTTTAGGGCGCGATCCAAACCCTCTTTGGCTTCTAAATTGCTTCCATCAATGGCCAGGGCAATTTCATAACTAGCAATCGCATCGTCCTTATTGCCATCTAGGATTGATGCCTTTCCTGATTCAAGTGCATTGGATAAAACATTCGGTATAGAGATCTCCATATCTGATAGTTTTTGAAGAGCTTGTCGATATTGATCTGCAGCAATATCATACTTCTGCTCAAGGAATGCTGAATCGCCCTCTTGTTGTGCAATCAGTACGTCTTCCCATTCTCTCATTCCCCAAAAAAGAATGCCCTTAAGCTTTAAGGACTCAATCTTTATGAGTAGTTCGGAAAGCAGTGCTTCGGCAATTGGTTTCTGAGCAAGTATTTCTTGATTTGGAATGAGGATTGGATTTTCGTCAATCTCTTCGGTCGACATATCCTCGTTGTCATCTTGAACAATTGAAGGAAGTATAAAAACAACAAGAACCAATAAAAGAGTTAGACCAAACAGGACTGCAGCTCCTTTTCGAAAACTGACTGACCTTGACCGCTCTTTCTCTAGTTTCTGTTGATATAAGGTTTTTTCATCAGATTTTACTGATGCATCAGTGGTTCTTTGATCATTCGACTCACTCATGAGTTATGATTATTCAGCCTGAGCCTGAGGAATGGTGAAACCTGTCTCGTCAATGTAAATTTCTTTGAGAAGCCTTCGCCACTCTTGAAACTTTTCCTCGGCGCTACCAGATAATCGAATTGTTTGTCCTTCCAATTCGATAACCAGTGGTTGCGCTTGGGCATCAAAGTCTGCTCCGGATTCTTTTAATGATTCCTGATAAATCTTTGCTTCAGAAGACTTTGAGAAACCGCTTCTCATTGCTTCCATTCCGCCGTAAATGGCCATTTGTCTAGCCGTACTGCTCGCTCTGCTGTCCCCATCCGTAGCCAAAGCGCCTGCCAATGCCACAGCCCCCAATATTTTTCTGGTTCTGGCAGATCTTTGGAGTTCCTCATAGGTAATCATGTCTTCCCTGGAAAGCCTTCTCCAATCTTCGTAAGGCTGCGATAAGTTTTCATAAAGTTGACCGTAATACTCATTCAAAGTATCGAGCAGCAAAAATTCTCTCTCTTGCACCTCGAGTATTCTTTGCATGATCTCGTCATCTTCAGACGGAAGACGTTCCAGCGAATAAACATTCTTCTTATTTTTGGAAATGTAATCATCGTAAACGGGTATCAGCTCTGAAGCGAAACGTATTTCTCCAGTTTGAGATAGTCGAATGAGCTCGTCTCTGGCCTTGGACTGTTTGATTTGCAAGAGATCATTGGCGATCTTATTAAAGATATTTTGATACGGGTCTTGTGTGATATCTCTTCGTTTGCTGTAAGAGCTCTTAGCAATATTTGACTTATATGTTTTATTGACCCATTGAGTTCCAACAATATCCCATACTCCGATTTTTAATTCCACATCAAGACCATCGGATTTTTCAATTCTACCAACAACGATCAGATCAATGGCTTTTGATCTCTCGGGAAGAACCCACACACCACCCCAGTGACCAGTGCTCTCCAAAGTCTTTTTTAGATGGTATGGCATATATCTAGCCTCAGCCTTTCTGATTTCAGGAAAAATCATCGGATTCTCCTTTTCGGGTACATTCGGATCAAAGAGCATGATCCCTATATCGAGCAATTCTTCGAATGGGATTTCGGTTTGAGCGATATCAAGCTGAACTTTCTCGTACTTAATTGTCTTTGCCTCTGTTTGGTGACTTCCAATGAAGAGCATCAAAGAAAGGAATGAAAGTGTCTTCAAAACACCCGTCATTTCTTAATTCCCATATGTTTTCTGTATTCTTCCCAAAGTGCTTCTCGGATCGTTGGATCATCTTCTTGAATAGCTGCCTCTCTTATTTGTCTCGCTATGACATCTTCACCCGTCCCGTCCATCGGAATATCATCAGGAATTCGTTCCTTTTGTTTATCCGCTTTCGATTGAGATGATTCGTCACTGGAATCGGAAGTTGACTGACTTTCCTGAGCCTCACCTTCTTGACCTTGAGAAGCCTCTGCTTCGGACCCACTGGTGCCCATAGCGCCATCCATTCCACCTTCCAATGCGCCCTCACTGATTGCAGATGCGTCGGCTGACTCTTGCCCAGTCATGCCATCTCCTCTGTCTGCCGATGCAATGACCACTCTTTCTGAGGCGATGTCCTTATCAAAATCTCCAAGTGAGTCTTCAAATATAGAGGATGCAGATCTTTGCGAACCGCCCATTGTCCCTCCGCTTTGTGAGGATTGACCAGCGGAAGATGTCATGGGGCCTGAGCCCATTTGACCTGAATTGCCTCCGGCTGACTGTGAGCCGCCGCCTGTTTGGCTTTGTGCGCCAGAACTGCTTTGAGAGCCCTGCTGAGGCGAACCGCTTTGTGAAGAGCTTGATGAGGACGATTGCGATCCAGATGAAGGCATAGTTGGGCTAGGCGAAGGCATGCTGACAGAGGGCGTACTAGGAGTTTGCGAAGAGGGACTCTGCGGTCCACCTCCCATTTGCTGTGTCTCGCATCCCAAAAGAAAGAGAACACAAAGAATGATTGGAATTTTTCTTATTTCTGACATCTTATTTAATCGTTTTGCCAGATCAACAGAACCGGCTTATATTATACATCTTATTACTTAATTATTTCGTCGCAATAACAATTACTACTCTTTGATTTATTCTTAATTTGTTAGGATTTGGTTTTGCAGAAAAATAACAAGGAGAAAATATGTCACAAGAAGCCGTATTAAATGAACTTAAAAGCCAACTGGGTAATCTCATTCATCAAAGTGATTGGATAGAAATTACTCAAGAAAAGATCGATGCATTTGCAGATGCAACAGAGGATCATCAATGGATTCATATCGATCCATCAAAAGCTGCTGAAGAATCGCCCTTCAAAGCAACTATTGCTCATGGGTATTTTACTTTGTCGCTCTATCCCAAACTAAGAGGTTTGGTTGATCCGGCAACTCCGGTTTTTCCTGGAACAAAAAACATCATCAATTACGGCATCAATAAGTTGCGTTTTCCTGGTCCAGTCATCTCGGGTAGTTCGATCAGGGCGAATTGCACTCTTGTCTCTGTTGAGGAGGTCAAAGGAAGTATCGAATTGGTGGAAGAGTATTCGGTTGAGGTCAAAGATCAAGATCGCCCTGCCTGCGTTGCTGAATGCATCATGCGACTGTATTTCTAAATGACGGATAGCGTAAAGCTAGAAATTCAAGACTCTGTGCTTGAGCTTGTAATTAATCGAGAGGATGCCGGCAATGCATTAAGCAATGAAATCATCGCTACGATGAATGAATTGCTCATGGAGCACAGAGACCGGTCGGATCTCAAGTGTTTATGCATCAAAGGTTCAGGAGAAAAGTTTTTTGTTGCCGGAGGAGACTTAAAGGAGCTGATTTCGGTTAAGGAAGACAATGAAACTGAGGCGATGGCGATGAATGGTCGTGCCATGCTGGATCAAATACGATATTTTCCTGTTCCAGTTATAGCCAATATCAATGGATACGCGTTGGGAGGTGGAGCTGAATTAGCCATGGCATGCGATTATAGAATTGCTTGTCAAAATGCAAAATTTGGATTCATTCACTCTTCGCTCGGCATTACAACGGCATGGGGTGGGATCATAGATCTCATTGACAGCGTTGGGAGCAGCAAGGCGCTTTCGATTCTCATTGAAGGAAAAATGATGAATGCAGAAGAAGCCTTTGCTCATGGAATCATCCAAGAAGTTGAAAAGACTCAGGAAGCATTGGAGGCGAGAATCGATGCGCTCAAAAATACATATCGCTCTACTCCAATACATGTCATTCGCGGAATTAAAGCGGTAACCTCACAACACAAGAGATCCATTCACGATCAACTTAAAAAAGTGGAGCTGAATTCATTTAAAAGAACTTGGATGAGTGAAGCACACTGGGAAAAAGTAAATGAATTACTCTCGAAGTGATCGTCTCAATACTTTTCCAACATTTGATTTCGGAAGCTCATCGATGAACTCGATGTGCTTGGGCACTTTATAGCCTGTGAAATTGTCCTTACAATAATCCATCACTTCATCAATGCTCAAACTGGAATTGCTTTTTACTACAAAGAGCTTAACCGCTTCACCAGTCTTTTCATCATCAACGCCAATGCATGCAGCTTCGATAATATCTGGATGAAGACTCACAACGTCTTCGATTTCATTGGGATAAACATTAAATCCTGAGACCAATATCATGTCTTTCTTTCGATCGACGATCTTAATGAAGCCATCGCTGTTTAAAGTCCCAATGTCTCCAGTTTTAAAGAAACCCTCTTCGTCAATGGCTTCATTTGTTGCCTCTTCATTTTCCCAATATCCTTGCATCACTTGAGGCCCTTTAACACAGATCTCACCTGGATCACCTCTTCTCACCTGTTTGCCAGTTTCATCGCGGATTGAAATCTCAGTGCTCGGAACAGGCAAACCAACAAAGCCATTAAACTTTGTCAAATATGCAGGAGAAACAGAAACACTCGGTGATGTCTCGGAGAGTCCATAACCCTCAAGCAAAACATTGCCAGTGAGTTCTTGCCATCTTTCTGCGGTTGACTGTCTGCAAGCTGAGCCTCCGGTACCTGATAACTTCATGGAATCAAAATTGACATTTTTTATCTCCGGATGATTAAGCAGACTCTCGTACAAAGTGTTTACGCCATTGAAGAAGGTGAAACGCCATTTCTTGATTTCCTTAATAAATCCGTCGGTGTCCCTAGGGTTTGTGATCAGAACATTGAGGCCCCCGTTCGTATAACCCGCCAGAACGATCACTGAAAGCGAATAGATATGGTAAATAGGAAGCGCATTGATATAGATATCACTGCCCTCTTCATCGATTAAATCAACCAACATGGATTCAAGCTGTTCTAGACTTGCAATCACATTACCGTGGGATAGCATTGCCCCTTTTGAAAGGCCAGTCGTTGCGCCTGTGTATTGCAAAAATGCCAAATCATCGATCGAAATTGGTGACTCATCCAAATCAGTCACCGGCCTTCCAAGTGTTGATTTGAAATCAATCTTCCCAGGCAATGAATATCTTGGCACCATCCTTTTTAGATATTTCACTACAAAGTTCATCAACGACCCTTTTATAGGACCCAAGAAATCCCCAATCTTGGTTATGATCACATGCTCAATTTCTGTGTTCTCTATTACAGCACTCAGGACGTGTGCTGAGTTTTCAAAAATCAATATCGCCTTTGCGCCTGAATCTCTCAGTTGATGCTCCAGCTCTCTCGGGGTGTAGAGAGGATTAACATTCACAACGATTAAGCCTGCTCGAAGAGCGCCAAAAATTGCAACTGGATATTGCAATAAATTTGGCATCATCATTGCAATTCTATCTCCCTTCTTAAGACCCAATACATTTTGCAAATAAGCAGCAAATTTTTTCGATTTGGTTTGAACATCCTGATAGCTCATTGATACCCCAAAATTCACAAAAGCATTGTTCTGCGGGTAACTTGATTCGGCCTCATCCAATAATTTAACGATCGTTTTTCTTGGATCCAAGGTAATAAATTCGGGCGTGCCTTCCGGGTAGCTCTTTAACCAAGGTTTATTTCTATTCGTTGCCATTCTTTTTCCACTCCGACCCACTAATCTAACTCAGTAGGAGATTTTTTTCATCTCAATAGGTCTTATTTTTTCACAATTTATGAGTTTCTGAGTAAACTGATCGTCTGTTTAAACTGGAATTAGAATAATTATGGATAAATCTAGAATTCCAAATTTCTACAAGATGCCGATCAGCGAGCGTCTTGATGCCGTGTATGAGAGAGGCTTAATCTCAAAAAAAGATTATAAGCTTCTGAAAAATCAGCAGCAGAAACTGGATATTAACAGTGCAGATAAGATGATCGAAAATGTAATCGGTGTGATGGGTATGCCGATTGGCTTGGGTCTTAACTTTCTTATAAATGATAAAGAGTACGTCATTCCAATGGCTGTTGAAGAACCATCGATAGTTGCGGCATTGAGTTCGGCAGCAAAAATCTCAAGGCAAGGGGGCGGATTTCTGACGGAGTGTTCTGATCCAATCCTCACTGGTCAAATTCAGGTGGTTGGAATAAAGAACTTAGAACAAGCGAGGAACGATCTTTTATCTCGCAAACAAGAAATCATTGATCTTGCCAATAGTTTTCATCCTCGCATGGTTGCAAGAGGTGGAGGCGCCATTGACTTCTCAATTAAAACTTACGCCATGGAATCGTTCGATGGGGAAATGCTGATCGTCAACATCGATGTCAATACACAGGACGCAATGGGTGCAAATTTAGTCAATGGAATGTGTGAGGGAATCGCACCATTGGTTGAGAGCATAACAGAGGGGAAAGTTTTCCTAAGAATTTTGTCAAACTTAACGGATCAATCGATTGCTAAGGCAACAATGAGAATCCCACTAGAGTCGCTGTCTAAGAAGGGTTATGACCCCGAAGAAATCAGGGATGGAATTATTATCGCATCAGATTTTGCAAAAGCAGATCCCTATCGTGCATCCACTCATAACAAAGGCATCATGAATGGAATTGATGCTGTTGCGCTTGCGACTGGAAATGATTGGAGAGCAATAGAGGCAGGTGCTCATGCATATGCATCAAGACACGGAAGATATTCGTCCCTCTCAGAGTGGGCAAAAGATGGCAATGGAGATCTTATTGGAACAATCGAAATTCCATTGAAAGTTGGAATCGTTGGAGCGCCGATTGAATCAAATCCAGCAGTGGCTCTTAATCTAAGAATCATGAATCTTGAATCAGCCACTGAATTATCTGAGGTCATGTCAGCGGTTGGACTTGCTCAAAACTTCTCTGCATTAAAGGCATTGTCAACAGATGGCATTCAGAAGGGTCATATGACATTGCATGCAAGGAATGTCGTTAAAGCAGCTGATGCGCCTCATGAAATGTTTGATGATGTTCTTGAAGAATTATTAATCGGTGGTGAAATCAAGGTTTGGAAAGCAAGAGAGATTGTTCAAAATTTGACAAAAAAAGAACCAATAAAAACAGATCAATTCGATGCAGTGACTCATGGGAAAGTAATACTTTTGGGAGAGCATTCTGTGGTTTATGGCCGTCATGCCATCGCCGTTCCTATCCCTATGAACATCCGTGTGAAAGTCGAAGATGCAGACGATGGAGTTCTTCTAATGATTCCATCCTGGGGAGTTGAATATCGTCTGGATAAAAAGCCAGAAGAACGGCAATCATTCGAAAAACCTGCTGCTTTAATATTAGAAAAAATGAACCTCAGCAGTGCTGGAATGAAAATTGAAGTCTTCTCTGATATTCCGCGAGGAATGGGCCTGGGTGGATCGGCGGTGATAGCAGTTTCAATCATTAAAGCGCTGAACCAGCATTTCAAAATGAACTTATCAGATAGCGAAATCAATAAAATGGCCTATGAGTCTGAAAAGATAGCACACGGCAATCCGAGTGGGATCGACAACACTATCGCAACCTATGGACATCCTCTGATCTTCAGAAGAGGTGAGTCTACTCTCAAAGAAAAGTTGCAGATCAAGAAACCGTTCGATCTTGTCTTAGCATTCTCAAAATCAGAAGGCTTGACAGCGAAAACTGTCGCACGCGTGAGAGAACAATGGAAAGGCAATCAAGAATTGTATGAAGGCATCTTCAATGATATTGACGGAATAGTCTTAAAAGGTATTCAAGCAATCCAAAACAATGACATCAAGCAACTCGGTGAACTAATGAACTTCAATCAAGGCCTTCTGAATACGCTTCAAGTTTCAACGCCTGAGCTCGAAAGAATGATTCACATCGCGAGAGATGCTGGATCGTTTGGAGCAAAACTTACTGGTGGAGGTGGAGGTGGAGCGATGATTGCAGTCTCGGAAAATCCATCAGATATTATTGAGGCTTTTGATAATGAAGGATTCAAAGCCATGCAATTTTCAGTAAAAAACAGTGACTGAAATAAGCGTCGACAATCCATCAGAGGATAAATTGATCTTGGTCGATGAAAATGATCGAGAAATAGGATCGGCTTTAAAAGAAGATTGCCATCTTGGCAATGGAATTCTGCACAGAGCATTTTCAGTTTTCATATTCAATGAAGAAAATAAAGTACTGATGCAACAAAGAAGTGAAGAAAAAATGCTTTGGGGAAGGTTTTGGTCAAATGCATGCTGCAGTCATCCAAAACTGGGAGAAACAATTGATGATGCAGCGCAGAGAAGAATTAAAGAAGAATTATCCATAGAGGCCGAGCTCAATTTTTTGTTTAAGTTCGAATATCAGGAAAAGTTTGAGGACATTGGAAGTGAAAATGAGCTGTGCCATGTTTTGATTGGAAAATGCGATAAAGAACCCAATGTTGACCCAAATGAAATATGTGATTGGAAGTATTTGTCAATTGAGGAACTGACGCGATCCATAGAAAAAACCCCGAATCAATATACCCCGTGGTTAAAGATAGAGTGGTCAAAAATTATTGGGTCGCATTTCAAAGAAGTTGAGAAGATTCTTGATACAAAATAGAGAATTAAAACTGATCGTCTGGCATTGACATCATCGATTTAGAGCCTTGCATTGCAGAGCTTCCAAAGCTTCTCACCAATGGCAAAAATTGCTCAATATAGAAATTGGATGAGATGATCTTTGCATTGTAAAACTCTTTGTCGTCGGTCTCTTTCAAGCTATTTTTCGCAGCATTGATGTTTCTTACTGCAATCCATCCGCCAACCAGATAGCCCATCATCATTAGAAAACTGTAGCTAGATGATCCGGCAAGATTTGGATCTTTCTGAATATTCTCTAAAATAAAATTAGAGACATTTCTTGCCTGATCTATTGCTTGATTGACCTCTGCTTTGATTTTGCTTTCTATATCTGAGTCTTCTATTTCAGTCTCAATTTGATCCAATAGATCATTCACTGCAGAGCCATTGTCCCCAATGAACTTTCTACCCATCAGATCATTTGCCTGAATACCGGTGGTGCCCTCATAGATTGTGGTAATTCTGGCATCCCTGAAATGTTGTGCTGCTCCAGTTTCTTCCACATACCCCATGCCGCCGTGAACTTGGAGAGCAATGGAGGTTATATCTTGGCATAGTTCGCTACACCAAGCTTTTGTAATCGGGGTAAGAAGATCTGCGCGTTTAATATGCTCTGGTTCTAGTTCAGCAAGATCGCATTCAAATGTATTCTCATAAACCAAAACCCTCATCACCTCGATCAATGATTTCATACTCAGAAGCATCCTTCTCACATCGGGATGATTGATGATTGAGACTCTGGAATCGCTGGTTTGAGTTCTGCCCTGAATTCTGTCTTTTGCATAATTCACAGCTTGCTGATAGGCTCTTTCAGCAATTGCGACACTCTCGCATGCTACCCCAATCCTGGCATCGTTCATCATTGTGAACATGCAAGCCAATCCTTGATTAGGCTCTCCAATAAGAAATCCTTCGGCCTCCTCAAAGCTCATTACGCAAGTCGCACACCCGTGGATGCCGAGCTTGTGCTCGACTGAAACTGCTTTTAGTGTATTTCTCTCTGCCAGTGCTCCATCAGCATTGAGTCTAATTTTGGGAACCAAGAATAAAGAAATTCCTTTCACTCCTTCTGGAGCGTCAGGCAGTCTCGCCAATACCAAATGAATTATATTTTCGGACAAATCATGCTCGCCCCACGTGATGAAGATTTTCTGGCCTGTGATTTTATAACTATCGCCATTTGGTTCAGCGACAGTATTCATTACCGAAAGATCTGACCCTGCCTGAGGTTCAGTTAAATTCATGGTTCCACTGAATTTTCCAGAAATTAATTTTTCTAAATACAAATCTTTGAGCTCATCATTTGCATGCGCATCAACAGCTCTGATTGCTGAGTTTGTAAGAAGGACCAGATGAGCCCAAGAAAAGTTGGCTCCCATGACCATTTCATTTACAGGCATGGAAATCGAAGCAGGCATGCCCTGTCCGCCATACTCCGGATTACAACTCAATGTCGACCATCCACCATCCACATAAGCATCATATGCCTCTGCATATCCATTTGGCACAGTGACTTTACCATCATCAATAGAGACTCCTAGTCTGTCTCCATCTTTATTTGTTGGCGCGATTATTTCTGAAGTAATTTCCGATGCGCTTTCATAAACGGTCTCGAGAAAATCGCGATCAAAGTCTTCAAAGCCGGAATTAGAATTTAGATCACCCTTCCCTACAACTTCTCTGAGAGCAAAGATCATATCTTTCACGGGTGGAATAAATTGATCCATTTTAGGCTCTTTCTTTTATCCAGGGTAGTTCAACAAGTTCGGCTTTGAGATCTCCATCGGGTGTATGAATATCAACAACTTTACCGGTGATGGCATGTTCTACGTCGAGGATGATGTAGCATATGTTTTTTTCAAATCTTGGCGAGTAAACCGCAGACATCATGGCGCCTACTCTATCTCCTTCAATGGAAACATCGAGGTTCTCCTCATTGAAGAACTCCATCTTTGATCCAGCAATCTCGGCTCCCATTAATTTCTTTTCTATGCCATTTTCTTTGATGATTCTAAGCGCTTCTTTTCCAATAAAATCATCTTCTTGTTCCAGATCTATCATCCAATCCAAACCCACTTCGAAAGGATTATTTTCTCTGTGCATGTCTGCTCCAAAGCTCAGGATGCCGGCTTCAAGCCTGAATATTTGATTTGGGGTTCCTGGAGTAATATTTAAATCTTTACCGGCTTCCCAAAGGATCTCCCAAAGTTCATTTCCCTTGCTGCCGTCCTGAAGAAAAATCTCATAACATCTTTCTCTGCTGTAACCCATTCTCGCAATCACCATCGGTATTCCTGAATGAGTCACTTCCCTAAATTTGTAAAACGCAAGATCGTCGATCCATTTGCCAAATACCCTGCTCATCAGTTCTGTTGAGTTTGGGCCTTGAATTTGTAAGGGTGAAACATCTGGCTCCGATATTTCAGCATCATAACCTTTGCCTGAGGCGACACCTTGCACCCACAACAACGCGTCACTGTCTGAAAGCGAGAACCAATAATGATCGTCTGCGAGTTTGAGCATCACCGGGTCATTGATGAAACCGCCTTCGAAATCGAGAAGCGGTGCATACAATGCTTGCCCGATTTTGCATTTATTGATGTCGCGAGGGGTAATGTATTGTGCTAGTTTGGATGCATCGGGTCCCTTGATTTCTACCTGTCTCTCTACGCCTACGTCCCAAAGTTGGACTCCATTCAGAAGATTTTCATAATCCTTTTCAGGTCCTTCAAAAACAATCGGCATATACATATGGTTGTATATGGTGAAAGCTGAAGCTCCGTACTTCATGGTGGAGTCAAAATATGGTGACTTTCTGACTCTAGGGCTAATTACAATTTTCGATGTCTGATACATAATTTTTGAGGTGATATCATACTTAAAATTCGTAAGAAATGGAAAATAGGGTTTTGTAAATTTCAAAAAATCTTTAAATAGATTTTTCTAGACTAATTTTTCTTTTTACCTAGACTAATATTCACTCAATTCAAGGATCAAAAAATCTTAAACAAGAAAGACAATATAGATTGGACTAATTTCATTCTTACTGTGTTGATATCTTTATCAATTCTGGTCCCAATGTTCATCGCTCCCAGTGCTACAAATGAGTTTCTCAATTCTGCATACGATTTGATTGCGAGCAATATCGGAGGCGCTTATTTGATCATGGGCCTATTGACATTGATTTTTCTATTGCTATTGGCTTTTAGTAATTACGGCAACATAAAGCTTGGCAGAGAAGATGAAACTCCTGAGTATGGGACATTTGGATGGTCCTCCATGCTTTTCTGTTGTGGAATCGGTGCCTCACTGGTTCTCTATGGATCAACTGAATGGGTCGATTACTATCTCAGACCACCATTCGACGCAGTGCCAGGTTCTAAAGAGGCTATAGCTTGGGCATCATCATACGGAATGTTTCATTGGGGCATCACGGGATGGGCGATTTACTGCTTTCCTGCGGTAGCCATAGGATATAATTATCACGTCAAAGGCGCGAAAAGTCTCAAGGCAAGCACGGGTTGTGAAGGCATATTCAATGACGGTGAAAATAATTACATTCCTAGATTGATCGACCTGATTTACATGGTTGCATTGGTAGGAGTTTTGGGTGCAGGTTTGGGTCTAACCTCACCGGTTGTGAGTGCAACAATTACCGAATTCTTTTTAATTAAACAAAGCTTAACAGTCACAATTTCATGCTTGTTATTGTGCTTAGTGATTTACTCCATAAGCACGTATTTCGGACTGGAAAAAGGAATCCAAAAACT
>CEQQ01032243.1_pt1 | contig 14113 bp, 14 predicted proteins | sample 531041 | NCBI WGS metagenome assembly CEQQ01 (sample SAMEA2621222, study PRJEB7988) | marine metagenome | biome: marine biome (ENVO:00000447); feature: deep chlorophyll maximum layer (ENVO:xxxxxxxx); material: "saline water (ENVO:00002010), including plankton (ENVO:xxxxxxxx)" | depth 150 m | reverse complement strand
TCTCCTCCTGCTCCCCTATCTAAAAAGTCTATTACTGTTCCTAAAGGAAGTTCTTCTATATCTACAATAGTATGTATTAGAAAAGCTTGATGTGTTGTCCCTAATGGGTCTCCTGCATCATAGCTTACCCTTCTTATTTCTATTTTATTATATTTTAATACATTGTTTACCCTAAACCTTATTTTTATTCCATAACCACGACCAATGCCTGGAGATGGAGGTACTCCAACCTGTCTAACACTAGGGTATGTTGGTGTTTCTGCACTCATAATGTCAACTACAGGTATCAAAGGTGTGTTTACACTCCATACAGTAACATCTCCTGCAGTATATCCATACCTTATAGCATACTGATACATACCTACTGCCATACTTGTACCACCTGCCGTTTCTTGGATAGCATTTGGTATAACATATTGTGGATTTGGAGAAGTTAAATCAATCATCTCTACAAAAACAGGATGGTCTTGTTGTCTTGATAGATTTATTGAATAATTATTTAAATCAAAATCTAAAAAGTATTTAGGAGTACAAGGGTTTCCATCAACACCTCCATTTTTAATCATATCATCTATGTTAAATATCATTGGAGGTACATGAAAGTCTGTTATATATATTTCCCCACCTACACAGGTTTCATTTTTTGCAGTCTGAGGTGGATAATCAACGCTTATAGGGAACTTTGGGCTCATTAGTACTATCTTACCATCTACCCTAATAAAAGAATCTCCTACCTTGTTTTTATCTGCCCATACTTCTACTATTCTATCGTTTATCTCTTCAGTAGCCATACATTGATAATCCATAGTAGGAGGGAATGGTGCATAAGGAGTTGCTACACCGCATGCATTATTAAGGTTAGGATATTTTATTTCTTCCCCACCTATCTTATCTAATGCAAATGTATCTCCATCTATTTCTGTAGGACGCATGTTATTTGCATCTACATACTCACCTTTACTACTTGCTCCTAATAAATCCTTATCCTTATCTTTATTAGCACCTAGATTAAAGCTTTTTATATCCCAAGGCTGATGTTGATGTTTAGGCATCTGTAGTTATTTAATAGTTCATAGCACCTAAATACTCTTGCATAGTATCTCTTTGCCATGTATTTAATGATTTAATTTTTCTTTCGGCATTAATCCAACTGCCGTTTTTAGGGTCATTAAGTATCTGATATGCATCTGACCATAAAGGTCTATATGCTCTATCTTTAGCCTTTAAAGCTCTAAAACATCTTTCAACTACATAATCAACAATAGCTTCCCTAAAAAGTCTAGGTATAATAGGTTCATCTCCTATAGCTCCACCCATACCATTATAAACTATTCTTAAATAATCAAATCCTTTACAATTAGAAGAAAACATTAGTGTTCCATTCTGTATGTTTGCATAATAAACACCTGATGCAGTAGAATCTAATGGAAAGAATGGGTCTCTTGAACTTCTTGTATCTAATCTTTTAGCAGTTCCTTTATCTCCTTTACCTTTATTATTATATAATCTTTTCCATTGAACTATAGCAAATGATTTTGGTTTACATAATTCTCCGTTATAGATATATATCTCACGTATGTTAAATGCACCTTTTGGTATTTCTGTTGCTAACTTTTCTTTAGGAAAGGTTTTATCTTCAGTTCTTACATCAAAATAAGTTTCTAATGCAAGAGCTTCCAGAGCTTTTTGTATACCTGATACATAGTATCCTCTATTGAATCCATGATTTCTCATGGTATCATCATTAACAAATGTTAGTATATCTGCTAATAAATTATTTACACTTATGAAATCTCCTGTATTCATCTATCTACTATTGTTGTTGTTGATGTTGTTGTTGATGTCTTTTATCTTCCTGTGATTGTTGAGGTGGTGTTATAGTAGGTATCTTTATTTTGTTTTGAGTTATTGCTTGTGTACTCATATCTGCACCTTCATTTACCCTATCGCTAGGTACTACTAATGACCATCTACTTAAATTAGTTACTTCATACTTTAAAACAGATAATAACTCTGCATTAAGTTTTATTTGTTGGTCTAAATCACATTCCTTTTCTATATCTATAGGAGTATATAATCCCATTTCTAATAAATCTAAATTAACACATTCTAATCCTAGAAGATATATTCTATCCCCTACTCTATAAAAATAAGGATTATCTTCACTAGGTTTAGTATATGGGTCGTAATATAGTGATTGTGATTTTGCAGGAGTTGTAAACATAAACGTTGCTTGTGTAAAAGCGGCAGGGTCACAACAAGCTGATTCCCTACTAAATGTTATATATTCAATTCCTAGCTCACCAACTAAAGAATGTATTACATCAGGCAATACAACATACTGCCTTCCATTAGGGAATGTAGTACTTGCATTATCTATAGTAACAGGAACAGATGGAAATATAGTTAAATACATTCCTGATGTTCCTTTCTTTTGAAAGTGTTGTTGTTGTAACTTATTGGCAGTTAATTGCACCCAATAAGCTATTTGTCTAAGACTTACATTCTTATCATCAAATGTTTGTGATATTGATTCACTAATATCATATACTACTTCTCTATAGGTCGCCATTGGTCAACATTATTATTTTTATCCTTACTACTCATATACTCAAGAAAAGAAATGTAAAATTCAATAGCATCTCTTTCAAACTTTACTTTATATTCAAATTCTTCTTTTTCTAATGAAGAAGGATTATCTTTTTGTTTTTCAATTATTTTATTGTATTTAACTGCCATTCTTATCATACTACCATTTATTTATTGGACATTTACTTGACTTGATTCTTAACTTAACTTTTGTGAAACATCCACATTTTTTACACCTAGAATATCTAGGTAAAAAGTGTTCACATTTTTTGCATATTTCTACTCTTTCAGAGTATCCTATTATGCTTTTGTCTTTTGCATCTTTCATTATATTGTTACACCCAACAATACGTTTACATCATTTGCAGTAACATTATATATTGTGGTGTTATCTCCTTGCTTATATGCTACAAATTGTAATGCTTTTTCATATAGTAAATTAGCAAAACTTTCAGGAAATTCCACAGTTTGAGTGGGATTACTTGCAAAAGGGGTAGTGATTAACGTAGGCATCTTTAGATACATTACTGTAGCTAATTTATTTGCTAAAGATGGTCTTATCTCTATTTCCTTTACTGTTGAATAACCTGTTGATGAATAATCTGCAAAGTTTATATAAGCATACTGAAGCAATTCTGTACAATTCTCTTTTAATGAGCCTGGTGCATATGGATTTAATGCATTACCTGACCATTCCTCTATACTTAATCTTGATGTATCATAAACAGAACTAACATGCGAAAGTCCTGATTTATATTCAGATTTATCTGCAGGAGTTAAATCAGGTAAAGGATATGTAGTAGCAGGGGTTGTTTCAGGTAAAGGATATATACCTAATATTGTCCATACATCATGTCCTAAATCAGTTGTATTAAAATGTATCCTAGAAAATGATGAAGGCTGAAACACCCTAGCCATTACTAAATCCCTTAATTCTTCTCCTACAAATTTCTTTGCACCAATACTTGAACTTAACACCTGTACTAACCATTCTATAGATGCGTTTAATGCAGGTATTAAATCTATATCAGTATCATAATAGTCAGAACCTTCTGCGTCTAAACCTACTTGACGCATTCTGTCTATTAATGATTGAACTGTAATTGCCATTAGTATCTATTTTTATCTAATACTTCTTCAATTCTATTTGGTGTCCAATTACTGTCTATAGGTTTTACTGTTTCAGGTTTTTTATAAAACCCTTCGTTCTGTGCCATTTTAAATATAAGAGCTCTTTTTAGTTTATTAACATCTGAATCCATAGGAATTCCTTCTTGTTTTGCTCTTTGTATAACTTCAAATTCTGTCATCTTTGTATATTGACCTGATATTGCCGCTAATCTATCTGCCGCACTTTTGTCAATTTCTGATGCTTGCCCTTGAGTTTCAAAGAATCTAATGTTAAATAAACTATGGTTTAGAAGAAAATTGTATTCTTTTTTACTTCTAACCCTTGCTACACTTATGCTTACTATATCCCCACTACCTTTTCCACCTCTATTATATCTATATAAAGGTTTAAATTCTATAGGTCTTTTATATGGAGTACCAACTTGTTGTCCATATCTAACGTCACCAAATATAAAATATGTAAAGTTATATGCAAAGAATAACTTCTCTGTATCCATATAATCATTTACATCTACTTCATAATCATACTTTAAGTATCCTTTGTTTCCATCTTTATCCCTTAATGTATGTATGAGTTCTTTTAAATTTTCTGTTACACCATCTATTTTAGTAACCTTTGCATCTTTGGTATCTGTATATGTTGTACCACTAATAGCATTCATTTTCTCTTCTACCATTTGAGATACTAATGAATCTAACGCTTCTTTAGATAATGTTATATTATTATTATTTTCTTCTTTTACTTCTTCTACTTTTGGTTTAGTAGTTCTTCTTCTTGTTGTTGTTTTTCTAGGCATGACTTTCACTTTGTTTTAATATAATAAAAATAAAAAGAAAGAGACCTTACAGGGCCTCCTTCTTTATAAAAATGATGTTTCTTATGTTACATCAATTATTCCTGAACCTAATGGGTTGTTGAATTGAACTCCCATAGTAGTAGAAATCCAAAAATCTTGGTAGTTCTGTAAAGTACCACCATCTTTTCGGTTAAGGGTTTCCCCCATTTCTTCTCCCCATGTTTGTACACAAGTAACTGCTTCTTGGTCTAATAGAATCAATCTATTTGCCCAATCTGCAGGGAAACTTGCCGCATCTTCAAACCTTTTCATAGGAACGAAAACAATTTTGGAACTTCCAATATCAACTGCAGTTAATTGCAATTTAGCAATCTCATCATTAGGAGTATATCGGGTAGCAGACCTCTTATACAACTGTGATAGATTATGAAGTTGAGTTGGAGAACCATATAGGAAACGAGTTGCACCATACGCTTTAAACTCTGTCGAAAGTGCTAATGATTCTAATGCTGAATCAACACTTGCCGCAGGAGTAGAAACTGCAGGTGGACCTGATGCTATCAATGTAGGATAAATACCTCCTGTTGTTTTAGCAACCTGACCATTACCTAGTGTTACCTCCCCTCTTTGTCCATTCCAAAGGATATTAGACAAATCAATTCTGAATTGTTGAATCATTCTTTGCTTCTGCATAGAAAGATAATTAGAAGTGCTACCTGCATTTCTATATTTGAACAATTCCATCTTTCCGAATCTCATCGCTTTCACAAGCATTTGAACGTAGTTATAACGCTCAACTGCACCGATTCTGAAATATTGAGAGATATCATCTGCTCCATCTGCCTCAACAGGAGATAGATTAGCTAGATTAACTGTGCTTCCGCCTGGTACTGTAATAGTAGGAACATCAGGTGCAGTACCTGTTACATCCAACATTGTTATATCAACACTTGTTGCAGAGTTAATAACCGTTACAGTTGCTTTTGAATTATCAGGTAAGATAATAATAGTATCAACTGATACTACTGAACTATCGGTAACTGAAATAGTAGCTGTTGAAGCTCCTACTACAGTTGTATAGGTAGTATCAATTTGTAGTGGGTCTCTTCCGTATCCCATTTCCATAAAATGCCATTCATCTGAATCAACCATTTCAAATGGTTTCATAGATAATAGCTTTAAATCAAAAAATTGTTGTGGTGCCGCATCAAAAATAAGGGATTTAGTAATCCTTCTAATTAACGCAGTCACATCGTGACCATATGCATCCGCATAATTTGAAGCCAGTTCATTTACATTTCTATTTTGGTAAATGCCCGTGGCAGGTACATTTGGAGTATATAGTCCTTGCTCTGAAGTTATATTAGCCATTTTTTTATTATTTTGCTATATTAATAATGTTTCTTGTTAAACAATCCGTCGAACATCTGCACGACTTCATCTACATTAGCATCTTGAGTTGGCCTAGCACTTGGTACTGATGGTCTATCAGCTCCTCTGCTTACCACATCTTTCAATGCTTCTGACTTTCCTTCCTTACTTGCTTTATTCATTACTTTACTTAACTCTTCCTTTCCAAATAAGAGAAACGCTAATTTCTCTGCCGCATCTTGCTTATATACTCCGGTCTCAGTATAAAATAGGTTGTTTATTTCGCCACTGTCCAATACTCTTTTAATTTCACTTAAATGACTATCGGAGAAATCAGGAAACGAATTTTTCAGATGTTCTACGGAATGTATAGAAGATTTAGAAAGGTTTTCTTGAAACTCCTTTGCTTGATTTTCTATTGACACACGTCTATCTGAAAAAGAACGTTGTTCCAATTCATACTGCCGCTTTGCTAGATTTAATGCTTTATTTATAATAGGGTCTTTATCATCTATATCTTCCCTTTCATATTCGCCTGGGAAATATTTGTTTAACATAACAAATGAATCCTGTTGCTCGAAAGGTTTTTGGTAATCCATTGATATAGTATTTAAATCGCCTAAACCTTCTACCCAATTTCTACCATTTGCCCATTCTACGAATGAATTATATAATGGTCTAGGCATATTTTCAAACGATTTTTGTATATCTTCTAATTGACGTTTGCTATCTGAAGAACCTTGTGAATCATTTCTCCATTTATTAACGCTATCAAAGAATTTATTAAAACCATCCTTTTTTGTATCAATGCTATATTTATTATATATATAATCTATAGCTTCTTCAAAATTAGACATATCAGGCATCTCTTCTTTCTTTTTAGAAAAGATGCTATCTTCATTTGTCCATTTCATACCTTCTTCCCTGTCATCTTTTACTGCTTCTGTTTTAGCAGGTTCTTTTACAGGGTCAGGTGTGTTTTCTTTTTTTGCAATTCCTTCATCATATACGTTAGATTTTTTAACGTTAGTTTGGATATTGCTTGTTGTTGCCATATCGACTAGTTTCTTAATCTCAGGGTCATTAGCTAATTCAGGATTATTGCTAACTGCATCTAATACTGTTTTAACACTCATTCCCCCTTGCGTAAGTCCTTCATCGCCAATAGGTTTAGGCGCATTATCTTTTACTGCAGTTCCTTTTTCTACTACAGTTTCTTTTACATTTACATTTTCTTCTGCCATTATTATCTTAATTTAGATTTAAACAAATATATTCTTTTTTTATATTATTTACAAATATTAATCTTTTCGTGATTCATTATTTCTTCTATCAGCCTCTGCTTTTGTCATAATTTGCTCTAGCTTATTAGCTTGTTCTTGCTCCATCATGGCTTGTTGTTGTTGTCCTGCTATAATTCCTTCTGCTTCTTGTTGTGCCATTTGGTTTTGAGCCCCTTCTTGTAGTTCTGCACCTAATTGTTGCTGATAAGCTTCTTGTTGTTTTCTCATTTCCCTTTCAGCTTCAATTCTTTCTTTATTCATTTCCCTTAATACTCTTCCTACACCATCCATATCAACCCTATTAAATGCATTAGCAAATTTTGTTTGGTCTATTAACCCTGCTTGTACCATTTGCATTAGTACTGCATTAGCGGCTTGTTCTTGTTCTTCTTTAGATGTTGTACGTTTAAGGAATACTCTAAAGTCTTCAATCTTCATTTCATCAGTAACTATTATTTGTTGCGCACCTTCATCTCCTACCATTATGGATAGCTTTCTTCTATTATCTGCATATATCCTTTTACCTGTAGTTACCATAGCTTGATACGCTTGCATCATTACTTTAGACAATGCAAAGTATATAGGTTCTTGTATCATTGTACCACGCTGAATAGCTAATTGTGTTACACCTACAAGTTCTCTTTTACCTCCTGTAGTACCTTGCATTTGTTCATTAACACCTGTTATTCTTTGTAATGCCATTCTCATTTGGTCTGCTATACTTATAAGATTCATTGTTCCTTGACCTATAGTTGAATCATAAGAACCTAATGAATTGTTTAACTGACCTTTTGCATTTACGAATACAGGTTTTGATGTATTCATAGAACGTAGTATTCCTTCTTCGCCATCTTGAGGGTCAATCATATCTTTATCAAATACTGTACCTGCACCCCTTGAGTTATTTACCTGTGACTCCATCACAGACAATAATCTGTTTACATATCTTTGTGGAGCTATTATATCATCTAGTGGGGATAATACTTCCCCATTGTGATAACCCCAACAATATGTTTTGTACGGATATGAAACACCTGAAGGATTGATAAGGGAAGTTTCCTGATATGGTACAATTCCCCATTCTAGTGTAATATCTTTAGTTATTTCAGGGGAAGCAACTGCTTCCTTTGGAATGAATATACAATACCTTAAAACATCCAAATAAAGCTTTCTGCTTTTCTTTCCCTTCAGTATCTTACTATATGCTTTATCCTTCGGAGTTATTAGGTCAGAAGTGGTGTATGGGGAATCTTCATCATTGATTAAAGTAAAGAATTCATACCCAAATTCATCTAACACATACCCATATTCCTTAACTTCTATATCTTTCCAATACACTTCGTACACAGGTACACGACCTTCAAAACCTGATACGACGCTATGTAAGTAGTATGCATCAAAGTATGGGTCTGCTTGTTTCTGTGCGTATGTTTCAATAGCAACTCTTTCTGCTCTTGTTATATTCTGAAACCTTTCACATACTTCTGCAGGGGACATATAAAAATATTCTCCCATAAATTCAGCATCTGTAAGGTCTGGTTTCTTTGCATTCCTGTCAAATATAAAATACAATGGGTCAACTACATTAAATACTTGTTCCCCATTTCTTTCAAAGCTTTTTAGTATTGGCATTCCACTAATAGCTAATTGCTTTGCTAATCTTACTTTTATTTCTTCAAAGTCATTTGCATCTGATATATATGTTATAAGATTGTTTATAGTTTGCTCTACATTATCTACCCATATATTATCAAATATCTGTTCAACTTCTGCATCGGATTCTGCTAAAGGTATTCTATCTTGCATTACCTCTTTCATCATTGAACTATTCCTAGCTAGGTTATTCATAAACCTTAATCTACCTAGTTCTTTTTCTCTTCTATTAATTGCAAAGTCTGATACACTTCTAGCTTTTACAGTTATATCCATATTAACTGCATTACCTACATATTGTTCTACTATTGGTCTTACTAGATTTTCTACGAAACGTATTCTGTTTCTAGGTTCTCCTGATTCATCCATTAAGAATGCGGCAAGGTCTTCTTTAAATATCCATTGGTTTCCTTTGTAGAAATTCCAATTAATAAGAGTCTTAGAAATAAACCTAGATTGAAGAACATGGTTAGCTCTATCTATTATCCATCTACCATATTTTACATGATATTCTTCATCCTTTTTATCGGTTATCCTATTTGGTCTTAATGGTGGTCCTGTTATAAGTGTCATAATTATATGTCTAGTTCTTCCATATGTAGTTTATCCATCAATGATGGTCCTTTATTATTACCTGTATTAGATTTTGTTCCATAAGTAACACCAAATCCTTCTTCTAATTGCCTTACTATGCTTGGCAAACTTTCAGAAATCTTTATAGCCAGGGCAACATAATCCTTTTTATTGTTTAATTCCATCTCTTCTAAATCCCCTTCTTCAATATCTACTAATCTTTGTAGGTTATCAAATATCCTTTCTACACTTAACTTTGCCTTTAAACGTAAAGATGGATTAAAGGTTTCCATCCTTTTCATAGCTTGTTTTATCTTATGAGGAAAATTAGAAGATAAAAACTTTGCTTTAACATCTTCATCTAAACTATTGCCATAACTTTCTCTTATGCATTTAGATATCTTTCTTGTTTGGTTATTATCAGAATAATGGGGAGATGTTCTATTTGAATAATACCATACGAACTTTAAGTCAGATGTATTAAGTTCTGCGAACTCGCTTATACCTGCTAATTCAGGATATTCTATTGATAGATTCCTGTTGTTCGGTTCAAATAGTTTTACTTCCATATTATAATAACCACTCCCACTATAGGCTTTTTCCCTAGTGAGAGTGGTATTTTATGTTAAATTCTCTTCCAACTACCCTTGTGATAATACTATATACAAATCTCCTACAACTGGAGTTAGAGGGCAAGTTCCTATTGTTACTGCTTCCGCAAATACTGCGTCTCCTGCTGATACTTGTATATGTACTACAACGTCACCTACTGCTACCACACCGAAGTCTGTAGTTGTAGATGTTGATGTTGCTATAATTACTCCTTGTACACCTGAAGTTTTTTCTGTTTTGCCATTTATTACTGCCGCAATTTCAGCGCCTATTCTTTGTGAAGCAACTGCAGTATCTAAATATCTTTCTTGTTCTGTTGTTAAATCAGCCATGATGATTTTATTTTTTTTTTAAAAATTAATAATATATATATTTTAACGCTTTTTTCCTCTATTAGTTTTTCTAGAGATTACCCTAGTATTACTTTTCTTATTACTACCACCTTTTCTTAAAGGCTTAACATGATGAACATCTTTCTTACTACCTACACTTACTCTACCATCTTTTATTGCAGACTTCCTAGCAGAATTTCTTTTTGCCCTGTTTGCTTTCTGCTCTGATGAGCTTTGGTATTGTTTATCATATGTGTAATCTCTTCCTGTTTTTAAATTGGAACTTGCTCTTTTATTTGTTCCTTTACCTGCATATCGGTTTCTAGTACTTTTTCTTGGCATAACTTTTCTTTGTTGTTTTTACTTTACTACCTGATTTCTTTGCATACTTTGTTGCATCAGACTTTCCCTTTTTTGTGTATGGAAATTTCTTTGAGCCTACTTTTGGCATATACTAAAATTTAAATACATTAATAACAAATATATAATTTTTTTATTTTAAATACCTCTTTTTTCTAAAATCAAATTATATTCCCCATCATAAGTGTACCTATATCCAACCTTCTTTTTTTTCCTTTCTTCATCCCCCATAGGTGTTAAATGAGTAAAGCTATCCCCACATATATATGCATATACTATAGCATCTATAACATCATCATAATAATACTTTGAATTCTCTACTTTAAACGTTTCTTTCCCCGAAGGTGTAATCTTCCTTACATACGTTTTTAACTGCAAGAATAATTCTTCTATGTATAGGTTTTCGTAATAAACCTCTAATAGCTCTTGGAGCTTATGAAGAATAAATTTACTACTGACACCTGTTTTTCTTATTCCTATCCGTCCACCCATAGGGTTCTGTAAGTGAGGTGCAATCATCTTATTAGGTACTAACGTTTTCCAATAACCCCTTCCTTCAAGATAATCCATAAACCCACTACCTACGTTGTTCTCAACTAGATTCCTAGTTTGTTGTTTATCATAATACAACCCTAATAGCATAGCCTGTAAATAACAATATCTGTAGTCTTTAGTTCTAAAGTTCATTACTGCACTTACAGTTTTATTTACATTATCCCATATAGCACTTGCCATCTTTGAATGTCCTGATTCAGTAAAGATGGGGTCAGTACCTTGAAAGTATCTATTACTCCAATTAGATTGAGGATGTTGCCATACTACAATACTTGCATACTCTGAATCATCTTCAGTAGGAACAAATTTAGCACCTATAGGTTTGTATGGCACATCAAAGGTATCAGGATACTCTACGTTCTTATCAAAGATAGGTTCTAAATAGCCATGTTGAGGGCCTTCAGTAGGAGGTAAATTCCTTATCTTCTGTATCTGTGCATTTATCTTTTCAATATCTACAATAGTATCAGGGGATATAAGGAACATATCTTCTAAAGTAATAGGATATGCCTGATGGAATTGTATCTTACTCTTTTCCCCTTTTGCATAATAGAAACTCTTTTCCTGTTCGTATATGTTACCTGTAAGTCCAGGCTTTGAATAAGCATCAAAGAATAATGGTATTATACCATAATGGAAATTACGATTGTTCCAAGCTTCAAGGGCAGTACGGAACTCCCTTTCAAATGCATGACCACCACCATCCATTTCTCCACCTGTACCCCAGCCTATTAGCTGACGCTTCATCTCCATAACATTGGTTTTAGGGTTTACCCAAAACAGAGTCGGCCTACCCTCATTCATCATTGGAGATAATATATCTATTAATCCTACCTCATCAATCATAACCAAGTTAGGACTACCACCGTTAATAGCAGTCTTAGTAGGACTTACGACCTGCAATTTGCTATCTACACCACCTATACTCCCCTTGCCAGGCTTGTAATATAACCTAATAAGATTATCCCTGTCATTATTAACAGTAGGTCGCATCCAATAAGGAAGATGGTAAAAAGGAAACTTAAGCTTATCCTCAAATATCTCTTCCCCTTTCTGTAGTGTATGCGTAATGAATTTAGTAAAATAACTCTTGTGAAATACAGTTCTCTTTATTCCTAATCCCCCAATGGTAGAAGTAAACCCTATCTGCCTAGGCTTACCAATTAATAAATTAGCACCCAAATCAAATAAGTAACATACAACTTCCTGACACTTCCAAGCAGTATATCTCCTATCCCCATCACTTATCTCACCTTCCTTTAAACTGTGGTACTTGTTTAAAAAATATAAAGAATTAATAGTACACCTCTGTTTCTCATTCCTTGCATAATCGTATTGCTCATCCTCATGTGCAAAGTTGTTGATGCTACCATTCTCACTTAACCAACCATATGCCTGTTGTACGTACATATTAAAAGGCTTGTACATAACCCTATCTCCAAACCCCCTGTTGATGCTATCTATCCATTGACAGAAATCCTCAGGCCAACTACCATCACTTGAACGCTTAATCTTCCAATCACTAACCTCAATATCCTTAACACCCTCATATTCCTTCTCCCCCGAATCATTCTCAATGTCAACGTAAGAATCTGCAATACGTTCAATATCCTCCTTTAAAGTTAAATCACGATTTGATATCCCCCTGTTTAAATGTAAATCCTTGCTATCCTTACGCTCAGAATTCTTATACTGATGTAATAAATTCTCTACTATATCATAATTGCAATTAGTTGTATCCCCCTCACTAATCATCCCCTTACGGATTAATAAATCTAACCTACCCCTATCCAAAGGACAATCAGACAAATATAACCCGTACAAGAATTCAAGACGAATACTCATAAGATGTTTACTCCTAACAGACGTTTTGGTCATAACGATTAACGATTAAACGATTTAACGATACCCTCTAACTTAATTAAAGTTAATAGGTAATGACGATTCAACGCACTACCCATTAACGTTTAACCCTAAATTAGTTATCTAGTTATCTATTTGCAATTTGCAATTAGTTAAAGTTTAATATTAAAAAAGTAAATAGGTATCGTAATTTCGATTGAAGAATTAACGATTAACGTTTGTAGTATTAACGATTAAACGAAGTATTCTGTTAATCGGTTATTCGTTCTTTCTTCTTATCTTCTATTCTGCAAAGCATAAAGCTACTGATTTTTTTTTTAAATAACAAAAAAACTTACTAACACACTTGCCAACACACCCTAGTACAACGTGTTGATAACTTCTTCAACTGTTCAAAATGAAAACTACCCATATAGCTTGAAAACCAAAATCCTCTTAGTGTGGGTATTACCCATTATTTCCTACCCCCAACTTTCCCAAAAGTAAAATCAAGATTTTATTAATATGAAAATCTATAATGTTTTTTTTATACATACATTATCTATTAATGTAAATATCTATTATATGTATTTATTTATATATACTATTCATTAATGTATTAATCAATAATGTTTTATTTAATAATGTTTTAATCTATTATATATATATGTGTTATTTGTTTTTGTTGTATGCAAGTATGTTATATTAATTATATGCTAATGTATGATATTGTATTAAGTATTTAATAATATGTATATGATATATATACGTATCTGTTATGTTAGTAACTTGTTAGTAAACCTGCATAGTATACCTCGATATTATACTAGGTTTGTTGTATATTTAACTATGGTTAAGGGATATAAGAAAGGTATTCTTTTGGAGTCTTTTTTAATCGTAAATATTTAAAAAATGAAAGTTAAAATTATTTGTATGAAAGATAACAATGAAGTTATCCAAGAAAAAACGTTAAAACTTGACCCTTCTAGCAAAGGTAAAAGTTTACCATTTGAAA
>CEQQ01056994.1_pt1 | contig 14119 bp, 9 predicted proteins | sample 531041 | NCBI WGS metagenome assembly CEQQ01 (sample SAMEA2621222, study PRJEB7988) | marine metagenome | biome: marine biome (ENVO:00000447); feature: deep chlorophyll maximum layer (ENVO:xxxxxxxx); material: "saline water (ENVO:00002010), including plankton (ENVO:xxxxxxxx)" | depth 150 m | reverse complement strand
TGTCAGGATAGACGTAAGTGCTTCTTTCTAAAAAAGAAATTGGTGTTAACTTGGAGTAGTGGGCGTTGTTGTCCATGGGTAACCTCTAAATGCTTTTAACGTTTATATACTATTGGAACTCTGTTATTTTATAGAGTGAAATTGACTATAAAGGTTTTTTAAATTGAAAGCAATTGACATGCACGTGCACATACCTAGGCAGCCTGGATTGCCTGATTCACATATGGAGAGCACACTTCGTAAATATTTTAGTGTTGAAGATAACTATGCAACTATTGAATCCATGGCAAGTATGTATAGAAAATTAGATATGATGGCTCTTCTTTTATCTATTGATTCAGAAACAATCACAGGAGAAATACCTGACTCTAACGATTATATATCTAGCATTGTTCAAGAATACCCAGACGTATTTATAGCTTTTGCAGCAATAGATCCTTGGAAGGGCAATAATGCCCTAGAAGAGTTAGAGAGATCTGTATTAGAACTAGGACTTAAGGGATTAAAATTACATCCTGTTCAGCAAGCTTTTTTTCCAAATGATGAAAGAATTTACCCTTTATATGAAAAATGCTCTGCCTTATCTGTTCCTGTACTTTTTCATACGGGGATGGCAGCATCTGGTACTGGTACTCCAGGAGGCGGAGGATTGAAATTAAAATATAGTGCTCCAATCCCTGGTATGGATGATGTTGCAGCGGATTTTCCTGATTTGAAGATTATATTAGCTCATCCGGGATGGCCCTGGATTGACGAACAAATTGCTGTAGCATTACATAAACCTAATGTGTTTATTGATCTTTCAGGATGGATGCCTAGGTATATACCTAAAAATCTTATTGAAGAGTCGGTTACTCGACTTAATGAGAAGATTTTATTTGGGTCTGATTATCCTTTTATTACTCCGGAACGCTGGATAAATGATTGGGATAGATTAGATATCCCCAATATATCTAAAGATTTAGAAAAGAATATATTTTTAAATAATGCATTGAAGATATTCGAAGATTTAAGTGAGGACGTATGATATATGACTACATAGTAATTGGAGCAGGTGCGGCAGGTGCTGTTGTTGCAAGTAGGTTGTCAGAAGATAAAACCAAATCCATTTTATTATTAGAAGCAGGTCCGGATTATCCTGATTTTGAGAGATTACCGGACGAATTAAAATTTGGATACGCTTCTGGTACAGATGTTATGACTAGTGATCATAATTGGAAATTTCTTGGACAGCCAACTCCAATAGCTGAACCTATGCTAGTTCCTAGAGGTAGAGTTACAGGAGGATCCACTGCAATCAATGGACAAATTTTCCTCAGAGGAATGCCTGAAGATTATGATACTTGGGCATCTTTGGGGAATACGGAATGGAGTTTTGATAAATTATTGCCATATTTCCGTAAATTAGAAACAGATTTGGATTTCAGTGATGATTTTCACGGAACAGAAGGCCCTATACAGGTTAGGAGATATAAAGAAGACGAATGGGTTCCCATAACAAAAGCTTTTAAAGAATCAGTTGTTTCCGCCGGTTATCCAATGTCAGAAGACGCTAATAATCCTGATGCAACAGGTTTGTCCGCAACTCCTCTGAATAATACTAAAGGAATAAGATGGAGTACGAGCCTAGGATATCTTTCGGAGTCTAGAGATAGATTAAATTTAACAATAAAAGCAGACAGCGTAGTTCAGAAAATTATTTTTGAAGGAAAAAAGGCTGTTGGGGTAGAGGTGAAAAGTAAAGATGAGATATTTGAACTTTATTGTGAAAATTTAATTTTATCTGGAGGTGCAATTGCATCACCTCAATTGTTAATGATTTCAGGAATAGGTCCTTCAGACCAGTTAGAAAATTTTGATATAAAACTAATACATGAATTGCCCGGAGTAGGAAAAAACTTACGAGACCACCCGTTATTGCCAATCACTGTTAAAACTAAAGAGCATATTGAGTTTGATGGAGATTCTCCTAGAAATCAACATATTCTAAAATATACAGCTTCTGGATCGGATAGAAGAAACGATATGATTGTTATAATGCAAGCTTTAGCGACTGAAAGATTGGTTGCAGGCGGAAATTTAGATCCGATTGGGTTTAGATTACTACTTTCATTGTATTCAGCTGAAAGCGAAGGAGTTCTTACGTTGCGATCAACTGATCCTTCGGTACAACCTTTATTAAATTATAATTATTTGGATACTCCTTTTGACAGATCGAGAATGAGAGAAGGTGTGTTTAAATGCCTAGAATTATTTAAGGAAGATGCTTTTATAGACATTGTTGATGAAGTACTTGAGCCATTGCCTGAAAACTTAGAGACCGATCAAGCACTTGATGATTGGATGTTACGAAATGCAACTACAGCACATCATATATCCGGAACCTGTAAGATGGGTCCTAGTACTGATGAGATGGCCGTTGTAGACCAAAAAGGACGTATACACGGATTAGAGAATATAAGAATTATAGACGCTTCAGTTATGCCTGATTGTATACGTGCTAACACAAACGTTACTACTATGATGATTGGAGAACGGATGTCTGATTTTTTAATTCAAAATGATTAATTACTTTTAGAGGAATTAATGACTACTTCAAATTCAGAATCAAATCAGAAAGAATGGAAGATTGCTTCTTTATATCAATTTGTAAAATTGAAAAATGTTGCAAATAAGCAAAAAGATTTACAAATTGTTTGTGAGAAAAACAGTATATTTGGCACATTAATATTAGCTGAAGAAGGTATAAATGGGACTATCACAGGCAGCCCAGACTCAATCGACGTAATCATTTCTGAGATAAAAAAATGGCCGGAAATCAAAACGTTAGAAGTTAAATATGCCTCAAGTACCATATCGAATTTTAGACGACTTAAAATTAAGCGAAAAAACGAAATAGTTACGATGGGCCAAGATAATGTAGATCCTGAAGAGATTACAGGAGAATATGTAGCTCCCAAAGATTGGAATAATTTTGTTAAAAGAGATGATGTTTTATTAATTGATGCTCGGAATGAGTATGAAACCATGATTGGGCATTTTGAGGATGCGATTGATCCTCATACTGATACGTTCACAGAATTTCCTGAATGGATTACAGAATTTATAGATCAGAATTTAGGGGATAAAAAGATAGCAATGTATTGCACTGGAGGAATCAGGTGTGAGAAAGCATCTTCTTATCTTAAATCAAAAGGGGTAGAGGAGGTATATCAGTTACAAGGTGGTATTTTGAAATATCTAGAGGAAATTCCTGAAGAGAATAGCTTATGGAAAGGCGAATGTTTCGTATTCGATCAACGTGTCTCAATAAAACATGAGCTGTCTGAAGGTAATTATCGCCTGTGTTATTCATGCCAATTTCCGGTTTCTGATGATGACTTGGAATCACCTTTTTATGAAGAAGGTGTCACATGTGATAATTGCTATGATTTATTAACTGACGATCAAAAAATTTCCAGAAGAGAACGACAAAAACAAATTTTACTTGCTCGAGATAGAGGAGAATTACACCTAGGTAGAGACCCTAAGAAATCTTAGTTTCTATACCTAGATGCACGATTTAGTTGCCTATTTCTTATATTCGGCTGCCTCTTCAGAGCCTTCTGTAGCACTTCCTTCACTATATGAGTGAGCCCCCATTCCTGCAAGTTGTCCGTTTTGGACAATCAGATATGGTGTTCGAATAGGTCTATTGTCGAAAAAACATTCTAAGATTTCTCTTGTTCCTGCAGCATATCTAGCTTGGGCAGATAAAGATGTTCCGGATGTATGAGGAGTCATTCCATGATTGGGCATATTTCTCCAAACATGATCGTTAGGAGCAGGTTGAGGAAACCAAACATCTCCTGCATATCCACTCAACTGACCAGATTCTAATGCTTGAGCTACCGCATCGCGGTTGCAAATTTTGCCTCTTGCAGTATTTACTAAATAAGCCCCTTTCTTCATTTTAGAAATCAAATTTTCATTAAATAAGTCTTCTGTTTCAGGATGTAAAGGGCAGTTTACAGTCACAACATCACATACAGCTACCATCGATTCAACTGATTCGTGAAAAGTTAAATTTAATTCAGATTCAACTGATTTTGGTAACCTGTGCCTGTCAAAATAATGTAAGTTAACATCAAAAGGCTTCATTTTTCTTAATACTGATAACCCTATTCGACCTGCTGCAACTGTCCCAATATGCATGCCTTCTACGTCATATGATCTACTTACTGCATCTGCTATATTCCATCCGCCTGATCTCACAATGGCATACTGATTGTGATAATCTCTCACTAATGCAAGAATCATCATTACTTGGTGCTCAGATACTGATATTGAATTGCAATATGTTACTTCTACAACGTCAACATTATTGTCCATGGCTGCTTGTAAGTCGACATGGTCTGAACCTATTCCTGCGGTAATGGCCATTTTGAGGTTTTTAGCCTTCTCGATCCGTTCTCGAGTTAAGTAATATGGCCAAAATGGTTGCGATATAACTATATCTGCATCAAGCAATTCTTTGTCAGCTGTACAATTATCGCCATCTTTATCTGATGTAACCACTAAAGTATGACCATTGTCTTCTAAGAATTTTCTTAGGCCTAATTCGCCTGATACACATCCTAGTAACTCGCCAGGAGTAAAATCAATAGATTCTGGATTTGGCAAAGTCATTCCGTCAGGGTATTTTTCTAGTTTTGGAATACTGTTTAAGGGATATTCACTAGGCATGCCGCCTTTTGGATCATCATATAGAATGCATAGTACTTTCATTTTATTCTTGTCTCCTCTCAGGTTTATGAGTGAAGTAAGATTGTACTACAAATAATGATTTAAGCTTTGTATGCCTTTAAATCTAACTTGGATTTTTTTCTGGCTACTCCAGTGCTTCGAGCAGATTTAGCAACTTCTCGAGCAACTTTTCTAGTGACGTTCTTGTCAAATATGCTAGGTATTATGTATTCACTGCTTATATGATCTTCGGGCACACAATCGGCGATTGCATGAGCAGCAGCTATTTTCATCTCATAGTTGATCTCTTTGGCCCGTGCATTTAGCACTCCCCTAAACATTCCTGGGAAACATAGAGCATTGTTTACTTGATTGGGGTAGTCAGATCGGCCTGTCGCCATTACTGTGACATACTTCAAAGCTTCCTCGGGCCAGATTTCAGGTTCAGGATTTGCCATAGCAAAAACAATCGGGTTTTCTGACATTAATTTCAAATGTTTAGTTGATATTACATCTGGAGCTGACAGACCTATAAAAACATCGGCACCTTTCATTGCTTCATCTAAGTTCCCTGATAAATCTCTAGGGTTTGTATGCTTTGCAAACCATTCCCAATTTGGGTTATTACTATAATTTGATGAAGAATTAATTATTCCTTCTTGATCAACACCGACGATGTCTTTAATTCCAGACTTCATCAATAATTTGGTTGTAGATATTCCTGCAGCACCTATCCCAGCAATTACAACCTTTAGTTTTTTGATTTTTTTATTAACAACTTTTGTTGAATTTAATAATCCCGCAAGAACGACTACTGCAGTCCCGTGTTGGTCGTCATGAAATACTGGTATGTCTAATTCTTTTTGTAATCTTTCTTCTATATAAAAACATCTTGGAGAAGATATGTCTTCTAAATTTATCCCTCCAAATCCTGGAGATATTAATTTCACAGTATTTATTATTTCTTCCGGATCTTTACTGTTGATTGCTATAGGCCATGCATCAACATCAGCTAATTCCTTTAAAAGTTGAGCTTTGCCTTCCATAACAGGTAGTGATGCAGATGCCCCGATATCCCCTAACCCTAAAACTGCAGATCCGTCTGTAACTACTGCTACTGTATTCCCTTTACTTGTTAGGTTCCAAACAGATTCAGGTTGCTGTTTTATGGCATTACTAATTCTAGCTACTCCGGGGGTATAAACAATAGACATATCATTCCTTGTTTTAATAGGAGTTTTACTTTGCATCTCAATTTTGCCACCTAAGTGACGTAAGAATACTTGATCTGATATGTTTACTATTGACACTCCATTAATGCTAGAAATTGTATTTATGATCTCTTCGATATGATGTGTATCTCTAGCGTTTATTGTGATGTCACGTATTATGATATTGGGTCGAGTAGACACAATATCAATAGCACCGATATCACCTCCTGAGGAGCTTATTGCGGAGGTTATATTTCCGAGCATACCTACTTCATTAGCATATTCTGCTCTAATCGTAATACTGTGAGCTATATCTGGGTGTCTTTTACTCATTCACGTATTCTAAGGTATTAAATCATTTATATCTATGTGTTCTGATGTTAATATTTTACTTATGAAACTTAGAGTAATATGCATATTTATTAGTTTATTTGTCTTACTTTCGTGTCAAAGTACTAATACCAGTGAGACTGAAATTAATATCGAAGCGACTGTTCAAGCAAGAGTTCAAGAGACTTTGGATTCTCAAGAAGGTCAGTCAGACCAACTTCCAGATCAAAAATTTGACTTTGAATTATCAACTTATTCATTTCTTCAACAATTTGAAGACAATGCTGTGGTAGCAACCGCTAAATATAAAGATAAAATTATTAAACTCGATGGGTCGGTTGAATCAATTGATTTTGACATATTCGGAGATCCATATATTAATCTACAACCATATCTATGGGACTGGGATTTTGAATTAACATCTGTTCAGTGTATGTTAAAAGATATTGATCAGGTTCAATATCTTAATGCAGGAGATAGCATATCTGTTTACGGAAAATTTTCAGATTGGTCTTTGTTCACGGCAATTTTGAAAGATTGTAATGTTATTCCTGAAACTGAAAATGTAGATGTACAAGATGATTTTATTGAAATAACTCCTACTCCAACATTAATACCAGAAGTATTGATACCAGAAGATATATCTAATGAGGATGATCCTTTATCTCTTTTTGAAAAATTTGCTGACACAGTAGTGCGCATTGAAACAGATCAAGGAGGTGTAGGGACGGGTTTTTTTGTTTCTAGCGATGGGTTAATAATCACTAATGCACATGTTGTTGGGCAATCTTCTTTATTGTATGTAACTTTGAGCAATGGAGATGAAAGGATTGCAGAAGTCTTGGGAAAGTATGAGGATAAAGATATTGCACTCCTCCACGTTGATGCGTATCAACAAAATTATCTTGATTACAAAAATAATACTCAGGTCAAAGTTGGTGACCCCGTTCAAGCACTTGGGTTTGCTCTAGATTTACCTGGTTCTCCTACTCTAACTAAGGGTTATATTTCTGCATTTAGAGAAGAATTTTTAGGGGGTCTGAAAATTATACAGACAGATGCGGCACTAAATTCAGGAAATAGTGGAGGGCCACTATTTGATGACTCAGGTAATTTAATTGGCATTAATACAGCTGTTGTCCGTGATTCTGAAGGGATTAATTTATCTATTGATATAAGTGATGCTGAGACTTGGATTGACACCCTAGTAAAAGGATCAAAAGTTGTTGATTCTAAATATTCAAATGGAGCAAATCTTTATTCCTTTAATCTTCCTGAGGGTTGGCAATTATACGAGTTGCCTAACAAAGTATTATTAAGAAAAAATGAGACTACTGCTCAGGTACATATCATTCCGTATAAGCTTACTGGAGATTTTGAAGAATTTAAGAATCCTGTTTTAGGACTTATAGGATTTGCTAATTATTTATATAACTCAGGGGCTGATGTTGATGGTTTTAATTATTATGAACTGATATCTTCATATCAACAAAATGTTGGAGATGTTGATGCTTATGTATATGACGAACTTTGGGAATGGCCTAGCTTAGGATTTTATAATAGGGGTGTTGAATATTTTTTCACAAGAGGTGATATAGGTTATTCAATTTATACTCAATCTGAAAATTCCAGTTGGAACAATTTGGAATCTGAATTTCAAGAGATTATTTCTAGTTTCGAATTTTTAGATACTCCTGCACAACTTAACCAGATAGATTCTCTTCAGGCAAACCAGCCAACTACCTCTTTTGGTCCTTGGAGTGGAACAATTGATAAATCTGCAGACTATTCTCAGATTGGATATAAAGCTTCAAATACAAATCTTTCAAATCTTGTTATAGAAGCTGATTTTGATATTCCTTATTATCCCTACGGGTTTAGTGATTGGAGTCTTGGATTTCAATTTAGATCAAATGATACAGGAATGTATAGATTGATAATAACGAATAAAAAGAGTTGGCATTTGTATTATCAAAATTCGGGATCTGAATTTTCAGAAGTGGCTAGCGGTAATTCGGCACAAATTTCGACTAGTACTTTTGATTTATATAAATCAAATAAATTAAAAGTGATTTTACAGGATGATTTAGGATGGCTTTTCATAAATGATAGATATATTAGTGATTTAGATGTCAGTGCTATTTCTACTCAAGGAGAGACGTATATAGTCTCTGCGATATATTATGATGAAAATTTTGTTGTCGATGTGAATGATTTTAAGATTTCATCATTAACTTCTGTTATATCTAACCAAAACGGGATTATAAATCATGATTCACCGGGGGATCTAATGCCGACATCAAAGTTGTTATCAGATTTATCGGACGTGATTATAGAAGCAACATTTGAAAATCCTTATTCAATATATGAAGGAAATTGGAGTTATGGATTTGGATTAAGGGATCTAAACCCAAGTACCTTTTATGCTGTTGTTTTATCAAGTGATGGATACTGGGATCACATACTAAGATCCGAATCAAAAGGACGCGATGGGGTTTTGATGACTTACGGGTCGACTAGTGTTAATTTGGCAAATGGTGCTTCTAACACTATGAAAGTTATATTACATGGTAGTAGGGGATTGTTATACGTAAATGGTGTTTTTATGGGCGAACTCGATACTAAAGATATTTTAGGTAAGGGGAACGCATACCTGATTGGAGCGTATTATGAAGATTCTAAATTATTTGGTAAATCAACCAAGTATACAAATTATAATGTTTGGTCTCTAAAATAATTCAGATTAGATTATTGTTAGATATCTATATTTGAATGTTATGATTCTCTAATGGATTCAATCAGAAGAATATTAAATTACACTCCTAAAACTAAAATTTATTATGGTTGGATTGTTTTATTAACTGCATCTTTAGGGACTTTTGCGTGTACTGGAGTTTCTCAGCAAACTATAGTGGCAATTCAAACTATTATGCTTACTGAAACTGGCTGGGACAGGACTCAATTTGCATTGGGTATATCAACGGGCACTTGGATTGTTGGATTTTTAACTCCTATATTTGGCAGACTAGCTGATAAATATGGCCCTAGATTTATAATGCCCTTCGCAATGATCGTATTAGGGATCTGTTTTTATATCATTGGTGGAGCAAATTCAATTTGGACATTCTATTTTGGATACATAATTGCTAGAGGATTAGGAACACCTATATTAGTAAGTTCTATGCCAAGAAATGTTGCAGTGAATTTCTTTTTTAGAAAAAGGAATCTGGCAATGGGATTCGTATTTATGGCTAGACCCTTTTATGCAGCAGGTAACATTCAACTTATTTCTAATTGGATTTCAAGTTGGAGGACAGGCTATAGGATCTTGGGCCTATATGCTTTTGTCGTTGCAATTCCTATGTTAATGATTTTGCGTAAAAGTCCTGAATCAATCGGTCTTCTACCTGATGGAAGACTTCCTTCTAATGAATCTAGAACTTCAATTTCTAATAACCTTAGCTCCAATGAAGTTAGTTGGAAGGTATCGGAAGCAATGAAAACTAATACCTTTTGGTATATTTGCATAACACAGTTTTTGGCAATAACTGTGTTAGGAACAATTGGATTTCAAACGGTTCCTTATTTAAATGATACGGGTCTGTCATTATCAATTGCTGTTCTAGCCTGGACACTCGCATCTTTGATGGATTCGGTTTTTAATCCAATTTGCGGGTTTTTAGCAGATAGATATACTCCAAGGAAAGTATATTTTGTAGTGTTGCCATTAACTTTAATTGCCACCTCTCTCTTCTTGCTAGTTGATGGCGGGATTATGGGATTTATTGTTGTGTTATTGTGGGCCGCTGCTAGTGGAGGATTAGAAGTTTTAGGAAGTATGTTAACAGCAAATTATTATGGCAGGAATTCATTTGGTGCAATTTCAGGAGTTGTTGGATCTTTTCAGATCGGGGGACTAGGCGTAGGACCAACGTTGGCAGCTCTATTATCAAAAGTTTTTGTTAGTTATAAGCCCATATTTGCGCTATGTGTGCTTATGTATTTAGTTGCACTGATATTTTTGCTTTTATCAAAGAAGCCTATTTATATTAATCCGTCAGATTCCGAGTAGTAAAATCAGTTATGTCGTCTATTGGGAACATTGGGCTATCTATATTTTTGAAAGGGAAATCATGGAAGTCAGGATTTGTAATTCCTGGACCCGATACTCTGATTAAATGTTTTGCGAACGTTTGATAAGCAGCTCTAAAATGCTGACGAGACTTAAGTAGAGTGTATTTTTTAGTCTTAGGGTCTAAGCCGGCGACCTTATATATTTCAGGATCGAATGCTTCAGCTTTTTGTTCTGTAACCAGTATGTCCATTGATCCTATTTCTAATACTGCCATTAGTCCGGCTGACATTTTTGCACCACGATAAAATGGTCCTGTTAACTCAAAGTTTCCTTCTACAATATTTTTGACTTTTCCGGTTATTTCGATAGGTTCTGATTTGTAATTTAATGAAGGTACAAATGTTTTACCGCCTAGATTTAGAGTTATTTCAGATCCTATTCCGGCCTTTGACATAGCGGCTACAGATTCAGGATCACATATAGGACCTACTAATATATCCTCAAAACCTTGTTTGATTACCTCCTTGAGAGATGCGACATCTGCAGCATATCCACCTGTAGATGGTATGTCACCGGAATCTGCCATAATTATTGGACCTTCTTCAAGTGATTTAGCATAAGCAATAGAGTCTTCAATTGGTTCAGTTTTGAATACAAAGGAATCCTTATTGTTCCACGCAGTTTCAAGAGTCTTTATTGCTTGCGTATCTCCAAATTTACTGTTGTTGTCAGATATAAAAACTGCTGTCATCCCTCCGTGCGGAGCATCAGTATAAGGATGTCCGCCCGAAATACTGGCATTTAATATATCATTTGGAGCGTTTTCTAAGTCGTGTATTAAGTCTATGATCTCTTTCATAGGGTTATAACTTTCGCTCATTTTTTCTAGGCTTGCCATCATAGGCATCTGAAATGCAGAAATCACAGCTTTAGCTTCACCTTTGATTGATTTAATAAGTGTATTTCCTGCTCGCATAGCAGTTTCGTAGAGGTCTATATGGGGGATAGTTCTATATACAGTGATAACAGTTGCGTTTTTGACCATTTTGCCTGTGATAGTACAGTGAAAATCTAGAGATACCGCAATTGGAATATCAGGGGAGATATTTCGGATTCTTTCTAATAACTCACCTTCAGCATCTAGTACACTTTCAGTAACCATGGATCCATGCAAGTCCAGCATGACTGCATCGCATCCGTTTTCCACTGCTGAAGTTATTTTGTTGCTTATATATTCAAAAGCTTCATCTGACACTGGCCCTGACGGTAATGCATGGGCCGCTACAGGAACTTCATAGTCAGCATTTAGGCTTTCGGCAATATATACATACGCCGAAAGCCCGTTATCTCCACCTTTTAGGGTTTCGACTGCTTCTTGCCCTTCTAATGGCTTGTCTCCACCGGATAAGTTGAATTTTTCAAGACGAGTTAACTCTGGCACAAACGTATGAGTTTCGTGATTCATTTGTGCAATTACAAACTTCATGTTTTAAAAAGTACTAATCGGTTTTACGAATTGTAAATATTCCCAAAAGTATCAAAACACCTCCTTTATGTATTACCTTGATTCTAATATATGAAGAGATATTGCACAAAGAGAAAATAGGTATTTAGATTCATGATTTTGTAAAACTTGTCTTGATTACTGTTTTCGATTAAAATTTCGAGTAATTAAGCGATGGTTTACACGTATGAATCTTAAGTTTTTATTACTTTTAATAACATCTCTTTTCATTATTTCCTGTGTATCTGTTACCGAGAATACTGAAGAAGATTCTGAAGATCCTTTTGAACTAGCAACAGGAGATATATCCGATCGCTCAATTGGGGATGGGCTTATAGGTATACGTGATCGTGACATTTCTACGTCAACAAGAGGTATGTCAGATTGGGTTGCACCTCCTAGGCCTTCAGATGAAGTTCAAGAGTACCCTGATTTCAACGTCTCAAACGATTTGGTTGAAAATTTAAATATAATCCAGACATGTAATCCAAATGTGATACGCACACCACAAGCTAATATAAGCTGGGTATCTAATTCCATGACTCCAAGTCAAATGAGATTAGATGTTACCCATTACGGATCTAGAATAGGATTTATACCAAAATCGTTCGTTTCACTGGATATTTCTCGTAACTCTAGAGCCGTATTTGAAAGTATACATTTAGATAACCCAGACCTATTACGTAATAGTACTTTGCCGAATTTAGATGTTACTTGGTTTGATGTATCTGAAAATGAAGAATCAGTCAGGAATTTAATTATTGTAGAAGGTATTGAAGCTGGTATAAATTACCGATGGAGATTGGTTGGCTCAATAGATGGACGGGTTGTGGCAACTCCAAGTCAAATGATTACAGCTACAGTATGCGTAGCTGATCTTAAAGATGAGTGATATAGATGAATTATTTTAATTTAAATACTAATAAAGATATTTTTAAATATTTATTTGCTTCGCTTTTAGCGGCTTCTTTGTTTTTATTGCTGTCTTCTGTGATCTCATCTGATGATATAAGTCCTGATCAATCTACTCATGAAGATGCTTCATCAACACATGGAGCAAGTGGAGGACGTATAAACGGGTTGGGGATTTCATCTGATGGTTCAGTAACTTTTGCTGCCTCGGAATGGGGTGGCTTATTTAAAAGTAATGATGTTGGGTTAACTTGGTCTCATGTAGATTCACATGTTCCAGTTGCGACTTGGGATGTTGAAGTTTCTCCGGATGATCCTAATAAAATTTATGCCACTTCATTTTATGACGGTAAAGTAGATTCTTTGTCGGGGATCAGTGTCAGTAGCGACGGAGGAGTAACTTGGGTTAATCCCCCTTCTTCAAGACCAGACATGGATTTCTGTCCAAGTATTGCTAGTACATATTCTAATAATTTTGAGAGCGAATCAACTGATTGGACTAATGATAGTAAATTTGACGAATCAGATGATGGAAGTATTATTGAAAATCAATATGTTTGGGGGCAAGGGAATTTTGCAGCAATGGGGATTAGTATAAATCCTGCTAATTCCGATGAAGTTTATATCGGCACTGCGTGTGGTTTGGCAGTTACAAAAGATGCGGGTATTACATGGGAATTCATAGATCCTCCCGCAGATCATGTTAATAAAATCATTGGGCAATGGTTCGGAGGTTGGAAAAATCACCCATTATTAAAATCAATGCATCAACCTACTAAAATATGGGATGTTGTAGTACATGATAACGGAATAGTTGATGTTTGCGGTGAAGAAGGCCATTTTAGGAAAATTCCTAATAGTTTTTCTTGGAGTACAAGTATTGACCCATCTTTGGGATTGCCGGGAGGGATTTGTTCAATCGCAGTATCTCCTCATGAGCCTAATGTTTTATTTTCAGTTGTAGGGACTAGTATTTATACATCGATTGATGGGGGTGCTAGTTGGTTTGATTCTCCTATAAGTGAACCCGACTCACAAGGAAGAATCCCATTTATTGAGACTAATGAAATAAATAATAGGACTTTTGATTTATGGTACGGTGATGTACGCCTATATAGTAAATCTTGTATAACTCCGTTACCGACTGATATGAATTACGATGATTTAGTTGACAACTTCAGATGTAATGATACTGGCATTAATAACTCTATTTGGGTGGATCAACAGGCAGGCGCGCATTTGGATGCTGGATCCATACTCTTTGATCCCACAGTATCTATTAATTCATGTCCTATATTGTATTCGAATGACGGAGGAGTTTATTACAATACAAATAGCCCAGGTGTCTCATTTGGGAATTCA
>CEQQ01136076.1_pt1 | contig 14159 bp, 11 predicted proteins | sample 531041 | NCBI WGS metagenome assembly CEQQ01 (sample SAMEA2621222, study PRJEB7988) | marine metagenome | biome: marine biome (ENVO:00000447); feature: deep chlorophyll maximum layer (ENVO:xxxxxxxx); material: "saline water (ENVO:00002010), including plankton (ENVO:xxxxxxxx)" | depth 150 m | reverse complement strand
CTTCGACAATGGCATCTGCCAGTCTAGGCGGCTTAACTTCCGTAGCACCCCAAGAAAACTCTACATCGGATGAAACACCATGATTCTTCAAATAATTATTAGTCATATTGACAACTTCCGTGGCAATACGTTTGCCCTGCAAGTCAGAAGCCGAATGAATTTCTGAATCATTCGGTACACACAACACCCATCGCGTTGGACGACGACTCACTTTGGAATACACGAGCTCGCAGATTTCCTCGACATTAGCTCCAGTCTCGACCACCCAGTCATGTCCAGTGATGCCTGCATCGAGAACCCCTTGTTCTACGTAACGTGCCATTTCTTGGGCACGGACTGTCAAGCAATCTATTTCCTCGTCGTCTATTGTCGGATAATAGGATCGAGATGAAATCGTAATCCGGTACCCTGCCCTCTCAAAAAGTTCTCGCGTGGCTTCCTGGAGACTTCCAGCAGGTATACCTAGTTTTAAAATATTTCCCATACTTTACTTACTTCTTATAGACAGTCGATGGATCAAAAACCCGATCCGCTATGATGCTACTTTCTTTTGTGTCCAGATTAATTTCGCGATAGAAACAACTCTCATAACCTTCATGGCATGCGGCGCCACCGATCTGCTCCACTTTGACGAGTAACGTATCCGCATCACAGTCGTAAAAAATGTTTTTCACGCGCTGAACATTCCCACTTTCTTCCCCTTTACGCCACAACTTGTTACGACTACGACTAAAATAACATACATGCCTCGTAGCGAGAGTCTCGGAATATGCCTCAGCATTCATATACGCCAGCATAAGCACTTTCCCAGATGCAAAATCTTGAGCGATTACTGGAATCATCGACGTTTTTTCAAAATCGGGACCAAGCACCGGTAGCTCCTCTGATATTTCTTGGGGCGCGAATCGTACCGATTAATGTTCCCAGAGGAAACCCACCACTCTAATAACGAAACAAATATTTTTAGCGCACATTAAATCGGCTGCCCATACGTGCCATACCGCCACCAATGGCCATAGGCGTCCAGTCAGCACGCCAACAGCTGGCTCCAATAATCTCCTGATCTCTGAACCCTATAAAACCCATACCCCCTCCGATCAAGGGGACTTCCTTGATCTTGTGACCCCGTCGCTGGAGTTCTCTAAGAACTTGTATCGGAAATCCGGGTTCCACCTCTACATCCTGACCTTGTGTCCATAACCGAGGTGCTTCCACCGCTTGTTGCGGCGTCATTTGATGGTCAATGGTGTTAATGATTGCTTGCATAGCGGATGGAAATATTTTTGTCGCCCCCGGTAATCCCACAGTAAACAAAGGATCGTTGTTTTTTGTCACAATAATGGGCGACATACTGCTAGTCATCCTTTTGCCCGGCGCTATCGAATTGGCATGGCCGGGGTGTGGATCAAAGATATTCATCGTGTTGTTCAATAACATACCTGTCCCAGGCACTGTAACTTTCGAGCCAAAAGGGGCGTGTATGGTTTGCGTTGAAGCGACCACATTGCCATCTGAGTCGGCAGCCGCCAGATGAGTCGTATGAGGGGACTCGCCACTGACGGCATCGGCCGTCGGCCGAGCCCTATCAATTTTTATCCACTCTCTTCTCTGAGACGCGAACGATTTCGAAACCAACATATCGATCGGCACATCAACAAATAACGGATCTCCCGTATATTGCTTTCGGTCTTCGAAGCCGATCTTCAGTACTTCAGCTAAGATATGCATCGCATCTACTGAGGCGAATCCCATCGAACCAAGGTCGTAATGTTCTAGAATATTTAACATCTCAACCACCTGCACACCTCCTGCCGAAGGGGGTGCTGGTCCTATAATTGCATGGCCCCGATATTCCCCCACAACTGGTTCTTGCGGAAATGTGCGATATTGCGACAGGTCGTCGCGAGTTAAAATACCACCAACACGCTGGAGGTAATCAATGGTTACACTCCCCAAAACCCCTTCATATAAATACTCTGGCCCATAGACGCCAATATTCGTCAGCGTCTCTGCATACTCCTTTTGAACGAGGCGATCCCCAGATTTGATCGGTGATCCGCCCGGCATAAAGGTTTTTGCGGTTTCTGGAAAACGCCTCATCGATTCCGCAACAGCACTGACAATACCTGCAAGATAAGGAGTGACTAGAAATCCTTCACGCGCATACCGAATTGCCGGTTGCAATACATCTGCCAATCGAAAAGTGCCACAAGCTTCCAATGTTTCGCACCAGCCCTTCAAAGACCCAGGCACTCCAACCGCCAGTGGACCGACATCGTTTTCTCCATTTTCAGTCTCCTGATATCTGGGCCAAGTGTCGGACACTGTTTGATACATGTCGGCAGCTGATGCTGCAGGCGCCACCGCGTAATTATTTAGAAACCAGTTGCTTCCATCAGCGCGACGTATATTTGTCATTCCAGCCCCGAAAATACCAACCATCATGGGCTCAACCACCGTGAGAGCAAAAAGGCTGGCTATCACCGCGTCAACCGCATTTCCCCCCGCAGCCAACATTTCAATACCCGCTGCGCTACCAAGCGGGTGGTTTGTCACCACCACTCCTCTTGATCCTGTCACAGGGTGTTTTTCTAGTTGCATGGCAACTCCTTATACTCAGCTATGGGCGGAAACAAGACCGCAGAATGCTTTATGCGCTATAATAACTTCCTTCACCTAGTAGTAAATTGCGCTGGGCCATCCTTTCGAAGGGCCTGTCCAGCGAAGCATTAATTGGAAGAGAAAAACATGCGGCTTTCCAAAAAGATGGACCGGCTCGGGACCGAGACAGCGTTCGAAGTACTTGCTCGCGCTGAAGCTTTGAAGGCAGACGGTCACGACATCATTAACTTAGGTATTGGTCAGCCGGACTTCCAAACGCCGAAACATGTTGTCGACGCCGCAGTCAAAGCCCTCGTCGATGGACACCATGGCTACACACCCGCTCCAGGGATTCCCCAGTTACGAGAAGCGGTTGCAGCGTACATTGAGCGGTATCGGCATGTTTCCATCGACCCGAACCATGTCCTAATTATGCCTGGTGGTAAACCCACCATGTTTTTCGCCATTCTCATGTTTGGAGAACCCGGCTGTGAAATCCTATATCCGAATCCCGGGTTTCCGATCTACGAATCAGTAATTGAATTTTCAGGGGCCCGCGCCGTGCCTATTCCATTACTCGAAGATAAGAACTTTTCGTTTGACGCAGAAGCAGTTCTGCAGCAAATAACACCTGCGACCCGCCTAATTATTTTGAACTCACCAGCCAATCCGACGGGCGGTTCTGTTCCCAAAGATGAAATAGATAAGCTAGTCGATGGTTTGGAACGGTATCCTGAGGTCGCGATCCTCAGCGACGAAATTTACTCCCGAATGTGTTATGACGACCATAAGCATGTTTCCTTACTCAACTATCCTCAGATAAGGGATCGATTGATCCTTCTTGACGGTTGGAGCAAGACCTACGCGATGACAGGCTGGAGGATGGGTTTCTCCATTTGGCCCGACACACTAATCGAAAAAGCCGTTCGACTCGCTATCAATTGTCACTCGTGCGTCAACGCATCAGCGCAATGGGCTGGCATCGCTGCATTGAATGGTCCTCAGGACGACGTCACCAATATGGTTACCGCTTTTGATGAGCGTAGAAAATTTGTTGTCCAGGGACTGAATCAACTATCCGGGATTAGCTGTCGAACACCAACGGGAGCCTTCTATGCCTTCCCCAATATCACTGGTACGGGTAAAGACTCTCGAACACTACAAACCGAACTCCTCGAAGAGATCGGCGTTGCAACCGTCGCCGGCACCAGTTTTGGCAAATTTGGAGAAGGATACTTACGATTTTCCTATGCCAACTCTCTCGACAATTTGGAGCGGGCGATTAAACGAATCGATAGCTACCTCTAAGTCAGGACTTATTTTAACCCTGAGTGTCGAAGTAGCGCGTCGATCCGAGGCTCTCGCCCCCGAAAAGCCTTGAACATTTCCAGGGCATCCACAGACCCCCCAACGGCCAATACTTCCGTTAGGAATCGATTTCCAGTTTCCCTATCAAAAATGCCCACTTCTTCAAATGCTGAGAAAGCATCAGCCGACAATACTTCAGCCCACAGATAGCTGTAATAGCCAGCCGCATAACCACCAGAAAATACATGCCCAAACGCCCAGGGGAAACGATCATAATCAGGAGGTGGTACAAGTGCAGTGCTCTTTCGCACTTCCTCTATCACCTTAAAAATATCGATGGACCCAGGGCTACTATGCACCGCCATATCGAAAAAACCAAACTCCAATTGGCGCAAGACAGCCAAACCAGACTGAAAATTTTTTGCTAACACAACCTTGTCAAGAAGTGCATCGGGTATCGGTTCTCCGGTTTCCCAATGACCCGATATCATACGCATTGATTCTCGTTTCCAGCACCAGTTTTCCATTATCTGACTCGGGAGCTCTACCGCATCCCAAGCCACTCCATTTATTCCCGAAATGGAAGCAAAACGCTGACTTGTTAGCATATGGTGTAAGCCATGGCCAAACTCATGAAACAGAGTAACCACTTCATTATGCGTCAACAAAGCAGGCTTTCCTTCTACTTGACCAGCGAAATTGCACGTTAAATAGGCTACTGGCAACTGTAAGAAGTTGCCTATTTCCCTACGTACCACGCAATCCGCCATCCACGCTCCACTTCGTTTTGCCTGCCTGGAAAATGGATCCAAGTAGAACTGAGCTACTAGAACACCTTGATTTCTCACCTCATAAAAACGTACGTCTTCGTGCCATTTATCAAGCGGTTCCGACGACGATATCTGGACGCCATATAAGCTTTCAGCTACTTGAAACATTCCTGCAAGCACTTTTTCTAACGGAAAATAGGGACGTAATTCTTCTTGTGAAACCGAGTATTTTTGAGTACGCAAGCGTTCGCTTAAGAAGCGAATATCCCAAGCACTAATACTTTCCAAAGAATAATATTTTGATCCAAAATCCTGTAATTCCTGTAGATCTTTTTGGGCTTTAGGAAGCGATTGATCCAACAAACTTTTTAAGAACGATAGTACTTCATCGGTACTACGCGCCATTTTGCGTTCGATCGATAGTTCCGCATAGTTTGAGAAACCTAAAAGTGAAGCTAACTCTCTACGCAGACTCAATATTTCGTCAATCACGTGCGTGTTGTCATACTGCCCAGCCGTAGGTCCCACGTCAGATGCTCGAGTGACATAAGCCTCGTGAACTTCTTTCCTCAAACTCCTATTTTCAACATGATCCATTACACCCAAGTATGAAGGTGCCTCTAAAGTCAATGCGTAACCATCAAACCCACGAGATTTTGCCGCTTCAGCCGCTAGTGCAATATTTACATCGGGGAGTCCTTCTAGCTCACTGACGTCAGCAATCTCCTTCACCCAATCATCTGTTGCATCCAATACGTTATTAGAAAACAAACTTGTTATTTCAGACAGTCGTCTAGAAACCTCTCCAAACCGTTTCTTTTGATCAAGCGGTAATGCCACTCCAGATAATTCAAAATCTTTAATTGCATCTTTTATAACTTTCCTTTGATCTATGGAAAATTCAGCATAAGCACTACTTTGGGAAATCTTGAGGTAGGCCGAATAAAGAGGTTGAAGCTGGCCAATTTCTGTCGAATATTCCGACAGCTTCGTAATGCTGGCATCGTGTGCCTTTCGCAATTCAGGGGTACTTGCTACCGCATTGAGATGTGCAATGGGTGACCACACCTTGGATATACGATCATCTAATTCTTCTAGCGGCGCGACCAAGTTATTCCATGTCGGCTCCTCTCCCACAGCCTCCAGAATTGACTCAATCTCCTTCGTGTTGCTTGCAATCAACCGGGAAATAGTGGCTTCAATCTCACTTGGATTTATCTCCAGGTGGCGTGGCAGATCAGTATTCTTACTCATTGTTTCGGTCACAGGACTTCTAATTTTCCATATAAAGAAAAGATGTTCCGTACCTCCGAATATTATTGCAAGTGATTCGTAAACAAAAAGTGAAACGGCAACGCCAATATCAACCGCAAGAAAGTAATGCTGTCGAATTCACTGTATACTGCGGGGTTTTTCACGACAAACCTAAGAGAAGAATTCGATTGGAACCAAAAGCTCACACGCGCATCAAATGTTCTATGTCGCCGCCCTGGGCCAGATTTGTCTTTTTGCCAATACCTGTCATCGATACTTCTAACAAATTGCCCGCTTCTAAAAACTTGAAGGGAGCAAACCAATCATAGGATCAAAACCACCGGAGGAAAGGTCTCTTGGGAATGCAGTCCCAAGCTCAATAAGAGATACCGAAGAGGATCAAAAAAACAAACGCGAAGGTGAGTTCACTAAGGGCAAAGTAAGCAGTCACCTAATTCGTCTTGGCTCCTTTATGGCGATGGGTTCACTAACAATGAATGTCGCCCAACTAGCAGAAGCGATTTACCTAGGAATCGTCGGAACCGAAGCTCTCGCCGCTATGGGATTTGCATTCCCATTGACCATTCTATTATTCGCATTTGCTGGCGGTATAGGAACCGGCTCCTCATCTGTTATTGCACGAACTGCTGGCGCCGGCAACAAAGACCGAGCGGCGTACTTAGTTACCCACGCCGAACTTCTAGCTATCATCATAGGCGTTTTGTTAGGTCTTGTTGGGTACGCGGTAGCACCACAAGTGATCACCATATTGGGAGCAACCGGTGTAGTTCGAGACATGACCATCGACTATCTGCGTGTGTACATGATCGGTGTGCCTTTTTTTATGCTGTCCATCGTCGGATCCACAGTACTTCGAGCAACCGGCAGCGCCGCCAGTCCGGGCATCGTTATGACAGCGGGATCAGTACTTCAAATCATCATTGGACCTATACTCATATTCGGGTGGTTTGGCCTGCCTGAACTTGGCATCGCCGGAGCGGCTTGGGCTTACGTCATATCACGTATATTGAGTTGCGTGTTGTATGCTTGGCTACTTATTAGAGCCAACATGGTCAGGTGGACTCTTACTGGCGCCATAAAATCTTGGACGGCCATATTACATGTAGGGGGACCAGCGATCGCAAGCGGTTTAGTCATGCCGTTTTCCATGATGCTCGTTACCAAGCTGCTAGCCGGGCATGGCCACGAAGTAGTAGCTGGATTCAATGTCGCATCGAGAGTTGAAACCATGGCCCACATGATCCTGTGGTCCGTCTCCTCATCAGCGGAACCATTTGTCGGGCAAAACTGGGGTGCAGCCAAATATCAGCGCGTAAAATCAGCGCTGAAAATGTGTCATGTCTTCTGTCTCGTTTGGGGGGTATTTACCTTTTTGCTTATGCAAATGTTTGGAACCGCGATAGCCTCGCTAATCGATGACAATGAGACAGTGGTCGCTGTCGCCTACTGGTTCTTTCTTTATATCCCCCTAAGTATCGGGTTTATGGGCATGACACAAGTGGCAAGCTCCAGTTTCAACGCGCTCGGTAAACCGGCCCCGCCTTTTGTCATATCTTTATTGCGAACAATCATTATTTACGTCCCGCTGGTATATGCAGGGGATTATTTTTGGGGCTACCAAGGCATATTCTTAGCCACCGCCGTTACTAATGTCGGGGTTGGTCTACTAGCCTGGCGATGGAATAACAACTACATCAACCGTAAGACTCGATCTTTAGAATCACAGACCCCTTGAAATCACCGAGCTGAATTTTCATTTAGAACGAATTGAGCCCCTTTTTCAGCAATCATCACCGTTGGAGCATTCGTATTTCCCGAAGTGATTGTCGGCATGATTGACGCGTCTATGACACGCAAACTATCAATTCCATGTACGCGTAGGCGGTCATCAACGACGGCCATTGGGTCATTACCCATTTTGCATGTCCCTACAGGATGAAAGATGGTGGTACCCAAATCGCCGGCTGCCTCCAGCAACTCCGCATCTGTTTGTAGATGCGCGCCAGGCTTCCATTCTTCAGGCTCAAATCTCTTTAAATTTTCGGCTGCCATGATCTCTCTCGTGCGACGTATCCCCGCTAAAGCGACTTGTTGATCTCTATACGTCGACAAATAGTTCAGTCTAATGGAAGGTGGAGTGTTTGGATCCGAATTCGTGATATGCACCTGTCCTCGGCTCGTCGGGCGAAGATTGCAAACGGATGGGGTTATCGCATCAAATGAATGCAAAGGTTCGCCAAATCGATCAAGAGATAACGGTTGTACATGCCACTCCATATCGGCAAAGGCTTCGGAAGGATGACTTTTATCAAACGCGCCTAATTGCGATGGCGGCATAGTCAAAGGGCCGCTTTTCATGAGAGCGTATTGCAAGGCCATTCGAGCTTTACCCCACCATGTTTGGGTCATTTGATTGAGCGTAACCGTATTGTGAACGTAGTAAATGCTTCGAATCTGGAGGTGATCTTGTAAATTTTCACCAACTCCATCGAGCGGATGAAGTACATCTACACCACTCTTCGACAAAACCTCTGGTGAACCTATGCCTGACGTTTGCAGCAATTGAGGAGAACCTATCGAACCGGCACTCAAAATCACCTCTTTATTCGCTCTAAATATTTGTTCTCCAAATTTTCCTCGGGCTACCAAACCGGTAGCGCGTAATTTCTGAGAGGATTTGTCAAAAGTTATATTCTGGACAGTCGTATCGGAGAGTACATCTAATCCAGCCCTACTCATAACTGGTCGAAGAAACGCTTTGGTAGCACTCCAACGTACTCCGCGTTTCTGATTCATCTGAAAATAGGCATTGCCAAAATTATCCCCACGATTGAATTCCTTAATCTTAGGGATTCCCACACTATCCGCGGCCTCACGCCAGGCATCAAGCACTTCCCAGCTAACCCGTCGTTCTTCAACACGTAATTCACCATCAGCACCGTGATACAAATCGGCACCGTGCTGATAACTTTCAGAAGCTTTAAAGACAGGGAGAACATCCGACCAGGACCATCCTCGATTACCTAATTTTGCCCAATGATCATAATCGGCACTTTGTCCACGCATGTAGACCATCGCATTGATCGATGAACATCCACCCAAAACCCTTCCACGCGCATATCCGAGCGTTCTTCCATTCAAACCCGGATCTGGTTCAATCTCATAACACCAGTCGGTTCGCGGATTTCCGATGGTATATAAATAACCAACTGGAATATCTATCCAAAAATAGTCGTCCCGTCCACCAGCCTCAAGCAATAAGACCGAGTCACCTCGCGCGGACAATCGATTCGCAAGGACACAACCCGCTGTGCCTGCCCCCACCACTATGTAGTCGTAGACTGCATCCACCGTAAATTACCGAACGGCCTCTAGTACACCATCAACGATAGCGCTTGGATTTTTCGACCAACGGGTCACTACTACTATGTCAAATTCTGGTACTACACAAACCACATTTCCACCGGCACCTTGAGCCGCGAATGCGCCTTCACTTGCGTTCTTCCAGGCTGTATGCGCGGTGTTAAGCCACCACATAAAACCATATCGTCTATTGACGGAACAGACGCGTAAAGACTCGTTTACCCAATCGTCGGAAAGCAACCGCTTACCATTCCACACACCATTATTGAGCCATAAGAGACCGAAACGGGCGTGATCGTAGGTGCTAATCCAAATACCACCGCCCCAGTGCGCTCCACCCGGTACCGAAGGCAGCGATCTTCCATCAATGTCAACGTAGGCATTTTCGTAAGGGTACCAATCCCAACCATTCGTTGCGTCAATGGGCCCCATAATGTCCCGTCGTAGTACGTCTACAAGAGGTTCTCTAAAAAGGTGCAGCAACGCATAGGCTAATGCATTAACTCGCACATCGTTGTATTCCCAAAAAGCGCCAGGCTCTCTTAAAAGTCGAGCGACACCTTTTTTTTGGCTCCCGCCGGTTTCATCCTGCATCACTGAACGATTATGGTCGACAGTATCCGGAATACCAAAAAGTGAACCAGACCATTCACTCGTCTGTTGTAACAGATGTCGCCAGGTTATTTTTTGATTATGGACACTGGAAAACGCCTCGATTGGCAACGAGGCATAGATCGGTGTATCCAGATGTGGAATCAACCCTTGATCATAAGCTAGCCCAGCACAAGTCGACAGATAGCTCTTCGTCGCGCTAAAGGTGACATCAACACGCTCAGGATCTCCCCACACTGCTGCAACTCGACCGGACCGAACCACAATTCCTCCCGTCGGCCCGCGAGGCTTGGTGGGTCCAAATCGTCTGTTGTAGGGCGGCGGATCTTCTTGAGCGACGATCATCGAAATGTCCGTCGGCCAATCGATCTCCGTCGCTTCGGCTCGAGTTACCGCACTGCGCAATTTATCCGAATCAAAGCCCAACTCATCTGGAGAGGCAATGTCCCATTCAATCCCAGGGAAGTCCATTACTCATACTCGAAATAAGCGTTTGATACGACCTCTTTGTCTCCCACAGCACCATTGAATATGACCCGCCCCGGGCCATCCTGCCATGCGGAAATTCGAAGGGTGTCACCAAGAAAAACTGGCGACGAAAAACGCACCTTGATCTTACGAAAACGCCCAGGATCTCCATCGCATATGGCCTTTAATAACAGGTGCGCACAATGTCCAAAAGTACATAAACCATGCAATATCGGCTCATCAAATCCTCCAAATTTGGCGGAGTCTGGATCAATATGTAACGGATTATAGTCACCCGATAGTCGATAGATATGTGCTTGATTCTCAGCAATAAGGGCTTCGGTAGTATATGTAGGTGAAACGGTTGGGATAGCTATTTTTTCCGAATATGTCGTCCCGGAACCATCAAAGGGTTCTATATCACCGAGCGCCTCAACTCCACGTCGAAAAGAGCCGTTGACCATACGAATACAATCGTTTCCTTCCGCATCCGACACCACACTCTCATACTCACAAAACCCATTTCCTTTGCCTCGAGGATGCACCCCAATCAAGCGTGATCGCACAGAGACACTTCCGGATAGGGGCAGCGGTTTTAAAACTTCGAGATAACGTTCAGCATCTATTGTCAAAGGTCCAGGTGAGTTTGGGATCAAATTGATATCAACAGGTGCTCCCGAACCACCCCACCGTATTGCAAAAGTGGGGAAAACGGCAAAATCGGGGTGTTTTTCATAAATAAAGCCTAAATCTGCTAGCCCGATACCAACCGCGTACAACAAAACGTCACGTTGATCGTATGATATGTTGACTGAATCTCCCCACGGACCAGGATCGCCACCCGGCAGCGCCGCCAAAGCTTGGTATGTAGCCACTGTCTACTCCTCTATTTCGATATGCCTAATGTAAGCTCTTCGAGTTGCTACGTCGATCTCTGACAAGCACGATAGCTAGTCATCGCGAATGGAATTAAATTGGCTAACTAAAGTTCTTTTCGAAAAAAAAACTGCAATCACGTCGTTTACTTCTGAATGCGGTAACATGCTTAGGAAATAAATGGGAGGGGACCCGAAGTTGAGTTACAACAAACCTATTCCTAACCAGGGTAATCATACGAAGCCTTTCTGGGAAGGAGCGAAAAACGGCCAATTAATGCTACCGCGCTGCGTCGACTGCAATCGCGTGCATTGGTATCCAAGACACATATGTCCTAACTGTCACTCTACTAATCTCGAATGGATCGAAGGTAGCGGTGAAGGGAGCATTCACACTTACGCAGTCCAACACATGGCTTTTGGACCATGGGCTGAGGAAGTCCCTTTCGTCACCGCCTACATTGATCTCAAAGAGGGAGATCGAATGCTGACAGTATTAAGGGGTGTGGACGCGACTAAGCCAGAAGATATTCAGGTTGGCGCTGCCGTGAAGGTTGAGTTCGAGCAAGCCAACGACGACACCTTCATTCCCTATTGGCGCGTAGTCGAGGAGTAACCAAATGCCAGGACAATTATTTAAAGCGGCAGCGATTGCTGGTGCAGCAGAAGCCAACGAAATCGGTTTTTTAGAAAACCCCGTAACTGCCCTTGAGTTACACATACAAGCAATAAAAAATGTGTGCGACCAAACCGGCATACCCATCGCAAAGATCGAAGGAGTTTTTTCGACCGGCTGGTCAACCGAATTGTGTGAACACTTAGGTATAACACCAAAGTACATCGACACAACGGCTGTTGGCGGTTGCTCCTTTGAAATGCATGTGCACCATGCTCTTGCCGCAATTCACTCAGGTATTATTGACGTTGCGTTGATTAGCCATGGAGAAAACGGCCACTCTCGTCGGAAGATAGGAGGCGGTGGATCAGGTAACTATGGGGCAGGAGCTGGAGCCTTATCCCCAGCTGCGGAAATGAGCATGGCTTACGGATTAGGGGGCGCACCCTCTAACTATTCGCATGCCATGGTACGTCATATGCACAGGTACGGAACGACCTCTGAGGACTATGCGCATATTGCCAAGGTCACACGAGATTGGGCTACTCTTAATCCAAGAGCTGCCATGTACTCGAAAGAAAAGCATCCGTTTGGTGGGCCGATAACCGTTCAAGGAGTCCAAGAATCACGAATGATCTCTTGGCCATTAACTATCTTGCACTGCTGCATGGTCACTGACCACGGAGGTGCAGTGCTAGTCGTGAGCCCGAAAGTAGCGGCAGGTTTAAATAACAAACCCGTTTGGATTGCCGGCGCTGGAGAAAGTATGAGTCACGGTAACATGCTCGAAATGGGAGACTTCACAGCAACCTCTGCACGCCATTCAGCACAGACGGCATACACTATGGCGGGGATGGGACCATCCGACATGGAAATGGCCATGATCTACGATTCATTTACTATCACGGTGGCAATTACCGCTGAAATGCTAGGTCTTACTCCACCTGGAGAGGGTCATACGCTGTGGAAAGATGGTCATGCAGCTCCAGGCGGAAAATTTCCAGTAAATACCAATGGAGGAGGATTATCTTTTAACCATTCAGGTATGTACGGAATGCCCTTGCTGGTCGAAGCCTACCGACAGCTTTCACAAACCGCCGAAGATGGAGTTCACGGTGACAAGGGCAAACAAACCGACGCTCGTACCTGTGTAGTCAATGGAACTGGAGGTAGTTTGTCGACGACAGGCACATTAGTGTTAATGGCGGACGATTAGAGTAGAGGTGAGCTATAAAAGGCAATTTGTCGATTCCATAGCTCACCTCATCACTCACGGTCTAAAAAGCACGCATTTATGACAGGAACTACAGAGCTACATATAGACGGGCCTGTCGCTTCTATCGTCTTCAATCGCCCCGATGCTAGAAATGCGATGACTTGGACGATGTATGAGGAGCTTGAAAAAGCGTGCCTCGCAATAGAAAACAATTCTTCGATTCGTGTTGTGTCCTTGCGAGGTGCAGGAGGTAAGGCTTTTATTTCCGGTACCGACATCGCACAGTTTAGCGACTTCAAAACTGGATCAGACGGTGTGCTCTACGAGAAGCAAATCACGAAATATGTTGGTGCCGTCGCTAATCTTTCGGTTCCGACCATCGGAATCATTGAAGGTTGGGCCGTCGGTGGTGGAATGGCTATCGCAAGCGTTTGTGACTTTCGGATAGCCACACCAGGCACCCGTTTTGGTGTACCGATCGCGAAAACACTCGGTAACTGTCTTTCGGCCGCAAATTTGGGAGTGCTTGTCTCGACGTTGGGACTTCCGATGGTCAAGCGCATGTTGTTGCTCGCCGAAATGATTAACGCGGAAGAAATGATCGAGTCTGGTTATGTGCATGCAATCGTAGAAGTCGAATCACTGGAAGACCAGGTCAGTGATATGGTCGATCGCTTAATTCATAACGCGCCTATAACGTTACTTGCCACAAAAAAACTCTTGAATCGTATCAATGATTATTTGATCAAAGATGAAGACCTCATTGCACAGGTCTACGGGAGCAACGATTTTCATGAAGGTGTCGATGCATTTATCAACAAACGTTCACCAGAGTGGAAGGGCAAGTAAGAGCTGTTTAGTTTATTCTGGGGTGCAACTAACATTTGGAGAAAGAACCATGGGCGCCGCGAAATGGGATGAACTCAATACGGTCTCTCCGTCATACGCTTTGATAAAAGAACGTAATTTAGAAAAGAATTTAGAGGAGCTTGAAGCATACGGGCTGACCGTTATCCGGCCAGATCAGCTTGGTGAAACAGAGATTTTGGGAAGGG
>CEQQ01003775.1_pt1 | contig 14165 bp, 6 predicted proteins | sample 531041 | NCBI WGS metagenome assembly CEQQ01 (sample SAMEA2621222, study PRJEB7988) | marine metagenome | biome: marine biome (ENVO:00000447); feature: deep chlorophyll maximum layer (ENVO:xxxxxxxx); material: "saline water (ENVO:00002010), including plankton (ENVO:xxxxxxxx)" | depth 150 m | reverse complement strand
ACGCCCCTGTCTAACTTCTATTGAATACGAGAGACCTTGAAGCATTGAACGATCGCCTATCGTGCGATAGAAACCCGCAACGGAGTCTTCAATTGCATCGACACTTTTGGCACAGAACACACTCGCATGCCAAAGGCCTGGAGTTAACTTGCGTGTGATTTGCTTGGTATCCTGCCTACCGGTTGCCATGTGTGTTGCATTTTTACGAAAAGCCATCGATTCCCTTGCCAAATAGAGATGCAGATCGGTTGATTCATTAGATTTCAACTCAATTGTGATTCGCTGATTGTCACCAAACGAGCTCGGTGGCACGGTAAATGTAAAGTGGTGATACTGGAATCCTCCAATTCGAGCAAACTGCGGTTGGTTGTCTTGGGAAAATTGATCCATTTGCCGCACCTGATTTAATTCAAGGTGTGATTTAATCATGGGCGTTCCGACACCATCCAGAGCGTACAAGAAAGAAGATTCTGTAAGCAATAATTTGTCACCACTCTCACTTCCTTCAGGGTGGCATCCAATATTAACGATACGACCAACGCCCGTCTCTTGCTTGTAAGCCCAGATTGCTGCTCCCCCATCCACCTTATGTCCAGGCTTATCATACGTTGCTAGGATTTCGACGTTTTTCATTGACGACGATATTGTCTCAGTCGGCAGCCAGTTACCGTTATTGTGATATATGTCATCAACGCGGTTGTTTGCCCCAAACTGTCGGTAACTCAGCAAAGGTGACCCCTTTGGCAATACATGTGCAACTCGCACATTCTTCATGCCGGTGTTGAACGTATTGTAGGGGAAGATATTCAGATAGCTTTCGCGAGGCTCAGTACGGCTATCAACATTTCGCCCACTGAAAAAGGAACCGGCACACGAACCACAATAACTGCCGCCATTGAAATAGAATTCGCGAATGCGATCCAAGCCATTGGCAGTCAAGGACTCTCCGTGGCGTGTTGCCCCGCCACCATTGACATAAAGCATTTTAAAACGGGGCTGCCCATCGGGGTAAAGAAGGACACCATTAGTATCATAATCTGATCCAATCAATAGCTCGTTCTGCTTACTTTGGTCAGTGCCAGCATAGTATTCGTATGAAAGTGTGAGTGAATTTGCGGCATGTAAAGTCTTGCGGCTTGTTAGGTATTTCCCACCATCCATAAAGATATCTTTGTAGAACCCATCAAACCGACCTTCATTGATGTTTCGTATTTCGCCACTTCGATCGATCCCACTTTTGCAGGCGCGTTGCACTAATACTCGGAAATTCTCTCTTGGGCGAGTTGTTCCGTTGGTCTGCGTAAGTACCATTCCAATCAATTCACGCACCGGATCCACAAACACATACGTTCCATCTGAACCAGTGTGGGAAAACACACCATTCTTTTCTGACACTTTCCATCCCAAGCCGTAGTTCTTTGCTGCTGGTATGCGTTCAACTTGAACTCCGGTCATCTCCCTAACAGAGCTTTTGGACAACACACGCTTTCCGTTATAAACACCGCCGCCAAGAAGCATTTGGCAGAATTTGGTGTAGTCTAAGGCGGAGGAGACCATCCCTCCCGAACCCCTCGGGAACGGCCAGTTCGGCGGATCATGTGGTTTCCATCCCGCCTTCCATGAACCATCCTCTTGCCTAACAAAGACAGTGGACATACGTGCGTTGTCAGCGTCGGATTCATGATTGCAGCTTTCCAACATCCCGATCGGTTCGTAGATCCGCTGCCTTAAATGCTGCTTGTAGGAGCCAGTGATCTTTTCAATCATTGCAGCGAGTATGTTGTAACCGGCATTGTTATAGGAATATTTATTACCCGGTGACTCCTTGAGTGGAGTGTTGGCAAACCGGTTAACTTCCGCAATTAACCGATTGGGATACTTATCCGCATCACGCGGTAATAGTGGAGTAATAAACAACCTGTCAATTGGAGATCCACTTGTGTGTGTCAGTAAGTGCCTGATCGTGACAGGTTGCCAACTTTCATTCGCAAAAGCCGGTAAATAAGTTCCTATAGGTTCATCTAGATCAATCAGGCCATCATCAACCAATACTAAAACGCCGGCTGCTGTTAACGCTTTACTGTTGGACGCCATCCTAAACAGAGAGTCCTTCTGCAATCTCACCTGTTCATCGATATCTCGGTATCCAAACGCTTGATGCAGTACGACTTTTCCGCGGCGCGCTACCAAGATTACTGCACCAGGTATTTCATTCCCGTCAACGGAATCTCGAATGATGGACACAGCATCGGCAAGTGCTGCTTCATCAATTCCTACAGAGGCTGGCTCATCAAAATGGGATAACAATGTGTTACCACACGCCCACTCCGACAAAGCTAATGACGCGTATAGATACATCGACAAAATGAAGTAACGCTTCAACAGATTAACTCCAACAGAATTTACCCTTGTTCATGTCCTCTGAAGTAAAGTCATCGACTAATCAATTGCGATACATCGAATCACTTCCAACTCTTTATTGCCCGGCACCGGACAAAACTTCATCTCTTTTCTGGGCGGCAAAAAACGAGAACAAACTTTTAACGCCAGAAAACTCATATAAGCCACTATTTTAACGGTTTAATTCAATAAGGCTATGATCAAACACACCGGCTTAATTGTTGCATTTTTAAACACTGTGCATTTTTGGTGTACCAACTGTCAACAAAACTGATGCTTGAGCACCACTAGCAGCCTTTTATTCACGCAATACTTGGCCGAAGGACCTTTTTTGGAGATTTGAACGCGTTTGGCATGGAATCTGCGTTGGAAGTAATTATTGGCTATGGGGGCAATTATTACTTGGACCGACCGACAAAGGAACATTCCATGAAGACATCTTTGAAAACTCTAGTGACGACAACCGTACTAATGACTTACATGTTCAGCGCTTTGGGCTCAGTGTTTGCTCAACCTGATCCAAGCCTTGATCCTATAAGTCCGAGCTCTATTGATCCGGAAAGAGAGCTAGTTATCACAGATCTAAGTGTCATCGAGCATCCCATACTAACTGATCCAACAAGCGACACACCATACTGGACTTTCAAATATCTGATGGAGCAAATGTCCACAAATCAGGACACATCACAATTCGTCCAGACATGGTTAGAGCAATGGTTGGTCGATCAACCCGTTGGGTTTGGGAATTCGCCGGCTAGAACCTCCATGCAGGAATTGGTCATTGATCCATGGCTAGAAGCAAGTGGCGGCAATGAACTTGATTTAACAATAGCTCCATTCAAATTACTTGCCATTGTAAATCGCATGGATATGCGATCATTTGATTGTGAGGATATTTACTCCGCCGGTGAAGGGAGATTTGTCTTTGCTGTGCTGGATGAGAATGGCCAGCAGCTTGGAGGCGGTTTCACCGCTATCTTCGAATACAATCTGGCGGCAACCAATTTTAATCAACTCAAGCAATGGGCCCTAAGATGGCACGAACTCGGGCAATTCCCCATCGGTACTGACACTTACATAAAAAAGCTTTCCATTATCACACGCAAGTTTACGGATGCGTATCTTGACTTTTCGGCCCTGCCCGCAGGTCGACCACTTATTAGTTCGCATTTAAATCAACTACGTACTAATGAAATAGGTCTGGCCAGACCCTGGGAACTACGTGAGTTCGCTCTGGACACGGACTCTGGCAGTCTGATTCAAACTCCTGTAGCACAAACTCCAGACTTTAATTTCTTTAACGGTACACAGTTAGGTCGTATGATTATGGGATTCATCGTCAATTCGGGAATGGAGATACCACCGTCGGTACTCGGTAGTGCAGCTCCCACACCATTTGGAGTCCCTTGGGAACCTGAGAATGTTTCCTCACAAGCCCGCCATCTGTTTGCAGTGAATACATGCAATGGATGTCACCAAGTTGAGACGGACACGCCGTTCGTTCACATCGGCATACCGTCAAACAACAACTTGCCAACATCGCTTGGAAATCCAGCCTTTCTCTCCGGATTCATGACAGGGATCGAGGTGCAGGATCCTGTGGACCCAACCATCATAAGATCCTTCAACGACATCGAGAGACGCCGTGTCGACTTCGCCGAGTTGCTGTTCTATATATCGCAAGGAATTCCGGGACCCTGTGACCAGCCGATGTCGTCACCGCGTACACACTAACGTGCATATTTGAAATTCCTCAAACTTGGCTTCCGCATATACGTCAGTCGTTGTTAGGTGCAGCGACTGACGTATATGGGGTTTTGTCGCCCGTAGTCGCTCCGTTCTGCCGGACGACGCTAGGATAATTCCGACCTGACGGTTGTTTAGTTGTCGCCAATAGATCCACGTCAATTGCCGTATCTCTCACATCTCTGACCACTGTTCGATTTGGCTCATCCGAAATAAACTGAAGCTTCTGAGGTAAACACTTGCTTCAGCCTTTTCCAGATCCATTCAAGCTCATTAGTCACTCGAGATTCATGACGAAACCGTCCTTCTCAACGCTCAGTAAAGAAGTCGATCAACTAGGCCGACTGATTGGCGATGTCATTCGTGAAATAGATGGCGATGAAGGATTCGAACTTGTCGAAACTGTTCGCAAAATGATTCGTGAGCTACGCACTGGAAACAGGGAACGTGAAGCTGAATTGGACTCTATCATCGCAAGTGTCGATGACGAACAAATCAATACACTCACCCGCGCCTTCACCATTTTTCTAGAACTGTCCAATCTAGCTGAAGATCGACAGCGGATTCGAGTGTTACATGGCCGCAACCGCGATGCTTATCCGGAACCAGCTAAAGAAACCGTTCGCGCCATTATCAAACGATTCCACGATGAAGGGAAATCAGATGAACACGTTCAGCAGTTCGTCAATGATGCCCGTGTAGAACTCGTACTAACCGCACATCCGACCGAAGCAAAACGACGATCCATACGTCGTCTATTAAATGATCTTAGAGAGTTGCTTGATCGTCAGGATTCACCTGAATTGTTGCCGGCTCATCGGGATCGCATACCTAGTGAAGTCAAAGCACAGCTGAGAAAACTTTGGCAAACAGACTTTATCCGTTCGCGACGGCCCACGGTGTTGCAAGAAGTAAAACGCGGTCTGGCCTACAAAGATGTGTTGTGGGATATCGTTCCACGTGTGGCGCATGATTTGCGCCAGGCGTTAACCGACTACTATCCCGAAGTCAAAAAGACGAACCCTCTTTTTGTTTATGGCTCGTGGATCGGTGGAGATCGTGACGGAAATCCATTTGTAACTCCGGATGTCACGGCACAAACATTCGAATGGTTACGCGAAGCTGCATTGGATGCCCATCTGCAGCAATGTGAGAATCTCGGGCGGTCTCTTTGTATCTCTGATGAAGATTCAGAAACTGGAAAGTCTATTTTGGATTCGGTTGCCACCGCGAAGCATCGCTGGCCGGAACTTGTATCGCTATTGGATCGTGTACCGCCAAGCGAGTCCTACAGGCAGTGGATTCAGGTCATTCGTTGGCGACTTACTCAAACGGCAACACTAGGAATGACCGATCGTGCCGCCAACATCTCAGGTGCTTATACATCTGCCTCGGAACTACATTGTGACGTGACTATCATTCGCGACAGCTTGAGGGCAACCGGTAACTCGATCATCGCTGAAAACGAAGTTCAACCATGGCTGGACCAAATTCGCATATTTGGATTCCACATCATGCATCTGGATATTCGACAGGATTCGAGTGTCTATAGCTCCGTGATGAATGATATCTGGAAGGCAACGGGTAAACACGACGCCCCTGAAAACCTTGAAGAAGAGCAACGTCATGAGTTACTGCTAAGTACATTAGGGTGTGAGCTTTCTGTAGACTCAGCCGTGCTGTCAGAGGACACGACGCGGACTCTCGAGTTGTTTTCCATAATGCGGCGAACTGCAAGAGTCTATGGGACGCCAGCCATTGGTGGCCATGTTGTCAGTATGACTCGAACACCGAGTGATTTACTGACCGTACTTTGGCTATGGAAATGGTCTGAGTCGGTTGATGGTGGTGACGAACAGGACAGCCTATGTCAGTTACCGTTGGTACCGCTTTTCGAAACGATCCAGGACTTGAAAAACGCAGATGCGACGTTGTCATCTCTACTCAATGATCCCGTCTATCGAGCCTACCTGAAACTTCAGGGTGATAACCAAACAGTCATGATTGGTTACAGCGATAGTACAAAAGATGGTGGTTATCTCGCCGGCCAATGGGGACTCTATTCGTCGCAATGGCGAATGTCCAAAGTGGCTGAAGCATTTGGGATCAACTTGACGTTTTTCCACGGCCGAGGCGGCTCTCTTGGTCGAGGCGGTGGGCCAGCTGCGAAGTCCGTTCTTTCGCTGCCGGAAGATTCGTTCAACGGTACGTTGCGAATCACAGAACAAGGTGAGATTCTTTCAGATCGATACGACAATCCTCATATTGCCAGTCGTCACCTTGAGCAATTAGCTTGTGCAGTATTGTCAAAGCTGTCTGATGACTCGGCGGTGGATTCATCACCGTGGCAGGAGACCATTCAACAATTAGCTGACCAGTCACGCGCTGCCTATCGTGAACTTGTGGATCACTCAGGGTTTCCGGATTATTACCGCCAGGTAACCCCAATCAACGCGATTGAGAAACTCCCAATCGGTTCTCGTCCGTCCAAACGTCGACAAGGGGACAAAGTCGAAAACCTGCGAGCGATTCCTTGGGTGTTCTCGTGGACGCAATGTCGTTGCCTCATTCCAGCGTGGTTTGGAATTGGCTCGGCATGTAAACAGTTTGACGATGCGGGTAACTTCGATGTGCTGCAAAATATGTACGATGAATGGACCTTTTTTAAGGTGATCATTGATAACGCAGCCTTGGCGTTGGCAAAAACGAATATGCCTGTATTCAGCCGCTATGCTCAACTTGGCAACGGACTCGAAGGTGGGAATGAACTGACGAGCATGATCAAAACGGAGTTTGAAAACACTCTGGCAGCGATCCTTAAATTAACAGGATCTGAACAACTATTAGATAAGGCAAGTTGGCTGCAACGATCAATCAGTGTCCGAAATGGATATGTAGGGCCATTGAATCTACTGCAAATCGAGTTAATGAACCGACGTGCTGCTGCATCTGAGAATGACAGTGAAGAGTACCTGGCAGATCTGGAATACCAAACTCAAATGACGATTAAGGGTGTATCCACGGGAATGCGTGGTACCGGCTAGAAAGCAAGACAGGATTCTCACGGAATCCTAACGTCGTTCGATGTGTCAGCCACGTTCTTTGGTGTGATCGTGAGGTGGTGCCTTACCTGCTAATACGGCTTCAATTGCCTGTTCTGCAAGTGCATGATCTCCATGCTTGAATTGTCCCCAATAGCGAATGATGCTGTTTGAATCGATCACAATCGTTGTGGTTGTCATCTTGGCGCCAAATAGATCCGCTAGCTTTCCCGTGGCGTCAACCAGCACTGGCATCTCTAAACTCTTCTCTTCGAGTACTTTGGAAATCGTGCGAGCTTCTTCGCCGGCACTTGAATCGAGAGCTAGAACCGCAACTTTACCTTTGTACTTTTGTGATAAGTCGCTCAACGGTTGGTCGACCATGCGGCAGCTACCACAGAACGAACACCAAAAAGTAAGCACCGTTACACCACTCGAATTAGAGTCTTCATCAGACTGAATCGCGCGGAGCGTTGTCTTTCTACCGTCGAGAGTTTTTACCTTGAAGTTGGGTACTTTATCTCCGCTGTGATGTGCAGTTTTGTTGGTTTGAGTATCGTCCGCAGGCGACGATACCCCAAGCAAAAGCAAGGATCCAATAGCCAAGAAAGTTGAAAGCGTCCTAAACATTGCAGTGCCGATCAAAAATTGTTGGGGCAGAATCTATTCACTTATTGTAGTTGAGTGTAAATGGAGGATTGCTCAATAGCCACACCATGTTTAACCCGTGGTTGGTATCTGTACGCGTTACTTCACTTTGTGGCCGTTATGAGCCATATGGTCGTCAGGGCCTTGGGAGCCCTCGTGTAGCTATACTGAAATATCGATAGAACATACTCCATAGTCTTACAGTTGAAAATGAATTCTGTGTCTAGAATTTTTCCAGTTGCCGTCCTGTTACTATCTGCGTCAATTTCTTTAGCAGCTGATTGGCCGCAGGCTGCCGGACCTAATGGTGACTTTGCTGTGGATGCAGTAGGGCCCGCCAAGTTCAGTGTTACCCACGATCAAAACATCCGTTGGCGAGTGCCTCTACCCAACACAGGGCAGGGGACTCCCATCGTTAAAAACGGACATGTGTTTGTTCTCTCTCACGCACCGGTTAAAGAGGATACTGAGTTGGGTAGTCTGACCGTGGGACAGTGCTTTGACTCCGAATCAGGTAAGGAACTATGGCGCAAGGATATCGTTGGCTATCGAGTTACAGATCTATCGAGTCTTTTCAGCGACAACACGGCTGCATCCGCTGTTGCGACAGATGATCTTGTTGCGTTTGTGAATGTCGGTGGCCAAATTGCTGTGTTTGACCATAACGGAGAACTGCAGTGGGATCATCACTGGGTACCATTTGGCAGACACCATGCCAGGCAACATGAGCCGATGCTCCATGGTCATAACTTGATTGTGCTGAAGACCGTAAAGAAAGAGCTACCTCAAATCGCCACAACCAAGTCAGGTGCGAAGAAGTATGGCCGTTCCAAGGACGTTTGGACACATCTACATGCTTTCGACTTGCAGGATGGTTCGGTCAATTGGGTCGCGGAACCCGGCACCGGTGTTCATAGTACTTCTATTCTTCAGACTATTGATGGTAAAGCCGTTATCGCAACTGGTAGAGGAGGCGGGCATCAGCCACCGGAAGAACCATATGGTGTTTCCTTGATTGACGCTGACACCGGTCATGCGATCTGGGAGTCCGGGATTGCAGGTTATCAGGCTCATCAGAATGTCATGTTCAATGAGGGTGGCGTACATGTGATTAAAGGGTTTGAGCACTCGTTGCTCAGTCTAAAGGATGGTCAAGCTGTTCAGTTTCCGATGTCCCTGGCCAAAGGTGTCACGATTACTGCAGTGAATGGCAGCCAATATCAAACGAAACACAATCAGGTGTTTGAAAAACCACGCAAGCCGATTACTTATCAAACCAACATCGTGCTTGGCGATTACAATCTCTTCTTGTCTCATAAGCCCGGCTTCATCGGTCGAATCAATATAAAGACAGGAGATGTCGAATACCTGCAGGTACCGGTTCAGGTTGTCCGAAGAGCAAATGCGCAGGATGAGATCTTGTGGAATGAATCCCGGCCAAATGATATGAAAAACTCAAGTGGCTTTGTCGTTTCGCAGGATAAGAGAAATGCCGGAAGCGGATGGGGGCACGTCTCAGCACCAAGTCCGATAGCCGTTGGTGACAAAGTGTACTTTCCAACAATGATCGGGATCGTCTATGTTCTGAAATGGGATGCAGATGTGTTTGATAAGGATGCGTTGCTGTCCGTATCAGATCTTGGACCGGCAACAGAGACATGGACGCTTTCGAGTCTGTCATTTGCAAACGGTTGTATTTATGCTCGTACTCTTAAAGAGCTGGTTTGCATCGAGCCCAAAAGTAATTGATGCGTGTTATGGCTTGTTGGGTAATGCCAAAAATGTAAGTACAGAATCCGCACCATTTACGGCTTTCATTAACTCGGACCGCGTCTGTGCTGGGATACTGCCACCAACCGTATGAAACCGACGATCCGCTGGGTCGAATTGCAATGAGACGCGTTTGCCCGCTAGAAGACCGTTTACAGAAATTAAGCAATTGCCAGATTCGGCTGCTGACAGCAGCTTGTCTAATCTGGCTTGTAGTGCTCTGTCATCCTTGTTCCGCACATCAACGGTAAGCGACTTACCAACAATGCCTGGGGTTTCCGTTGGAAAGGCCAATAGGAAAGCCTCGAGCGCCCGTTGGTCCTTAGTAGAAATGCTACCAAAACGATGTGCGTCGGATAGAAATGCAATTAAGTCACTCTTTGATCCGTCTGCACCATATCCAAATCCGTTGACTCGGAAATCTCCACCAGTAAAAACCAGCCTTTCGTTCAATCCGCGTAATTGGGCAGCCTTGGTTGGTTGGCCAATTAGCCCCGTAAAGCCAGTTGTTCCGGCGCCAGTCGGTTTGCTGTGACAATCAATGCAACGAAACCGGTTCTTTCCTTCTTTGCCGATCCCCAATTGCGTCTCAAAGATTTCCTTACCTCTTTGAACAAGTGATCCTGAATTATCCAGTGGATTAGGGCCAAACGAGATATTGCGCATGTAGATTACAAACGTGGCAAGGTCGTCTACTGAAAGTTCATCGCCGCCCATCAGCAATCGAAAAGCCCCATTAAAGGTTTCTAATCCGGGGCGGTCGGCTCGCCAGTGAAAAATGCGTTCACCAGCCATTCCCTTGAGTGTTTGCGTCATCAACGGGCCCTTCATCGGATGAAGTGGACGGGCGCTACCGTTGTTAAATAGCTGACCGCCGGGGTCTCCTAAGTCCCAAGCCAGTCCGTCGCGATCACCATCTACATGGCATGAAGCACATGAAACCGTCCCATTGCCGGACAACTTTGCGTCAAACAAGTAACCACGTCCCTGCCGAATTTCTGTTGGTGTGAGGTCTACCATGTCGACTTCTCCTATCACGCGTTCCGAGTCTAGATCAACAAAAGACACGCTATTGGATAGTCGATTCATGACATAGAGAATATCACCGGATGGATGCATGGCTAACGCACGCGGTCCGCGTTTGGTCCTTGACTCAGTCTCGGCCCCAGTTGAATCACCGATCTCAATCCTTGAAGTGACATGGCCGAATTTACTGACAACACCAATACGATCTGTCCCGTATGAAGTCACATAGGCTTGCTCGCCAGAGGCATCGAAGATGATATCGGTTGGTTGAGCCAGCGCAAGTCCTACTGCATGCGGATTGGGAATGATGTCGTAATCGAATTCAGGATTTAAGTCGAGTTGCTGCGTTTGTTCCTGGGGGTCTGTTAACAAAGCGATTTGGTTATAGACGATGTGTCCCTGCAGGACTGGTTCGAATCGCACTAAATTGCGTGCTTCCGTATTGGCCACCCATAAGTCACCGCTTCCGGGATGCTGAGCGAGATTAAACAGGATAGTTCCCACTGATTGGAAACGACTGGAGATCTTGAAGCTGGAGGAGTCGATTTCAAATACATCCTCATCAGCTAATTCGACTTTTAGTTTGCTCCAGTTTGGATCGTCTGTTTGAACAATGATTCCCTGATCAGGTGCTGGCGGTAACTCATCATTGGTTGGCTTCGGCGGTCGCGGGGAGATGGTATGTGGCACAACCGTCGTCTTGTTACCCGAGCGGTAAATCGCAACCCAGACGCGTTTACCATCAACACTGGCAAGTAGAGTGCGCGGGTCATTTCCCGGGATGTGTACACGGTGGACGATCTCATGTGAGTCTAGGTCGATAACCTGAACGGTCCGCTCCGTCATTGATGTAACAAATGCTCGGGCTGGATTTCCCGCAAACACGATGTCACCAGGTCGGTCTCCTACTTGGATCGTGCTTGTGACAACTCCTAATTCCAAGTCGATCACGCTAATGGAGTCGGAAATGTGATTCACAACCCACGCTTCTGTTTGTGTTCGAAGCGCCATCGAAACAGGCTCTATGCCAACTGAGATGTCCGTGGCGAGCGTTGGCTTGCCATCCTCGTCGAGTGTGAAGACTGAAAGAGAATTATTCGGAGTATTGATGGCGTAGAGTAGGTTGCCATTGTCAGCGACCGCAATGGAATGTGCCTGAGGGCTTTCAAAATTAGCGAATGTGCCAGCGGTTAAACTGCTGTACGGGTAAGCACAAAAGAAAAGAATAACGAGAGCAGCGCTGGGTTGGCAGCGTGGTTTCATTGTTGGAGAGACCGATCAAGTGATGAAAATGAAGGTGAGAATAGCTTCGTACTGTTATTGAACAGCCTTGAATTCCCAGTTCAAGTACGGCATGCCTTTCGCTGACGATGTCCACACTGATTGACCGCCGGCAGTATAGGATACGACTGCTTCCACACGCGGTGGACGGTAAAGTCCTCGAGGACCTTCTGCTTGTCGCCATCCACCCGCTTCGGGCATGGAATCCAGGAAGTACTCGAATCCATACGGTAGGTCACCTTCCCATTCACGACCATCCTCAGTGGTTCCGCCACTAAACACAAATTCAATGTAGATTGCATCCTTGCCGTTGTACTTGAATGGCTTATCGAACCGAAAATTCAGACAATTCTGTGGGCCACCCCATTGAGCTGGCTTAAGCGCCGGTTGACCCTTGAGTGTGGGGAAACTCCACTCCTTGCTGAAGACAACCTGTTCATCATCGAGTAATTTGTACTCTCTGGAGGTGTTGTATTTGATGGTGCTCCAGTCGCCATGGGCAACGCGAATCGTGATGTTCTCCCACGTGCGGCCAATCGTGTCATGATCTCTGTGATCAAGCCGGAATGAGAGACCGTGGATCATCCGTGGTGAACCCTGATGACTGTTGTCCATGAAGCGGTGGGTGGCATCCGCTGCCCAGCCAAAGAAACCGCATGCTACCGGGCCTTCTTTTTCATCACCGGTGGAGGTCATCGGCAGGATCTTGCTCAGACGTTTTTGTTCCTCGAGCGAGTTGATCTTGTAGTCTGCGCCGTTAATACTTTTCTTGGGTAGCTTCTTTGCTCCGTCCAATGGCTCGCTCTTAATCACGGAATAGTACAATTCCGTTGCATCTTGCTTAGATAGTTTTCCGGACTCAACAAGTTCGGTCAGCTTCTTGAGGAATGCCGAGGAATCCTTTTTAGCAGGAGTGGTGGCTTTTTTAGCAGGAGTGGTGGCTTTACCGTTTGAAGGTTTCTTGAGTTCTTTGTCACCGGCGATGGCTTCGTACTTTTTAAGCGCTTCTTCTTCAGTGAGTTTACCGGCTTCAACGGCAGCAGCGAGTCGCTTCTTCAATTCAAGAAGATCTGCATCTGACGTTTTGTCTTGCTGCACTTTTATTGATTCGGTACGTGGTCGTTTTTTCTCTGATTGACCTGCAGCGTCATATTCTGTGATGAAAATACAGCACGAAAAAATGCCTACAGCAAAATACATGACAAGTTTAGAGTTCATCGGTTAAGCTCCGGTTATGGGGTTCAACTCTTATGTTAGGCTAACCTGCTAATTTGACATACAGCACCGAAACAGATTAGCGGAGGTTATTCCCTTGGAATAACTGACCAATATCCGGTGAGCGCGTGAATTAAACCGTAGCCAAATAATCTAAGGGGTTATTTGCTCAAGCCGTGTTGGCATTTTACTTGATTATAGGTAGCAGTACATGCGATTGGCGGTTCGCATCATGAAACACGGTTTGTGTTGAAATCAAAGTACGTTTGCTAAAAGGGCCTTCTCCGGTATTTGTATTTCGATCGTATACGGGAAAGTGTGTACCCTGAATCTGAATACACAGTCGGTGACCGGGCTTAATGGTTGCCGCGCAGTGACCAACATCAACAGTGATCTTATATGTCTTGTCCTTTTTAAGTAGCTCGCGATGCATTAGCGAATTGCGAGCGCTAGCTCTGAGGATGCCAGTGGAAAGTGGGTGGCAGAAACCGTTGGGATGAATATCAACGACCTTGACCACGAAGTCGGCATCCGGTGTGTCAGCACTTATATAAAGGATTGCGGAAATCTGACCCGCGAAGCTGAGGGGCTCTGTGACTGGTTGTGATTGGTAGACCAAGACATCATCGCGCAAATGTGCGGCATGCTCGTCGTAAGGACCGAAACCGTCGACATATTTGATGCCATGAGCAGGTGCGTTGGGCACGGGGTGGTTTGGGTCAGATCGGAACGAATCGGGTGATTGTTTGACATCTGGTGTTTCTTGGCTCAGCGCGCCATCACCATCCTTTGAATTTGCATCACCGGATGAATGCAAGAAGAACGGTGTTAGTTGGGATGCAGATGGTGGCCAGTCTTCAGCCGTGCGCCACTCGTTATCTCCCATAACGAAATACCGTACGCGAGGGTCTGGCTTGTTACTGTTCACCCCCTTGAACCAGCGGTCGTACCACTTGAGGTTTTCACCGAGTGTATCCAAGCGTGCTGTTTCGCCGAAAACAACATCTCCTGATCGGTCACTTCCGGTGGCATGATCCC
>CEQQ01015199.1_pt1 | contig 14236 bp, 13 predicted proteins | sample 531041 | NCBI WGS metagenome assembly CEQQ01 (sample SAMEA2621222, study PRJEB7988) | marine metagenome | biome: marine biome (ENVO:00000447); feature: deep chlorophyll maximum layer (ENVO:xxxxxxxx); material: "saline water (ENVO:00002010), including plankton (ENVO:xxxxxxxx)" | depth 150 m | reverse complement strand
ATAAAATTAACCCTGTCCTTAGAATAGATCTATTCTGTTGGGATCTTTTTATTTTTCTCTCAAGAATTCTTTTCAATTATTCTAAATACCAGCAAATAGAAAAAGGAAAAAATTGACAAAAGGCCTCATAATCCAACTTATGGGAGATATAGGCGTAAAGTAACCAATAAGAATTGCACCCAATAATATTTGAGGACCATATATTTGTAAATTTCTCACAAGGTTTGGATTAGTTCTTATCAATAATCCTGAAAAAATCTGGGAGCCATCCAATGGTGAGACAGGAATCATATTAAATACAGCCAACATTATATTTATTTGAGTAAATAAAATTAACATCATCGCAATACTTCCTTGGCCAATACCAAATCTAAGAATTGTACCCGCAATAAAAGCTAATAGTAAATTTGAAGCTGGACCTGCAAAAGCGATTTTCATCATATCTTCCCGAGGGTTTTTTAAATATCTTGGATCTACCGGCACTGGTTTTGCCCAACCAAATCCAACAAATAATATCATTAATCCACCAACTGGGTCAAGATGAGCTACAGGGTTCAGAGTTAAACGACCTGCATAACGTGCTGTTGGGTCACCAAGTTTATATGCAATCCATGCATGGGAAAATTCATGAAATACTAAAGCAAATAATAAAACAGGAATCAAGAGTACTAAAACTTCAGGGGGTAACCGAAATAACATATACTATGCTCTAGGATGAAATGTGCGATGAACTTCTTTTAGATATTCATTATCAAGATGTGTATAAATTTGAGTAGTAGAAATATCTGAATGTCCCAGCATTTCCTGAACGGCTCTTAAATCTGCACCACCCTCTAATAAATGTGTTGCAAAAGAATGTCTAAAAATATGAGGACTTATATCCTTATTGATACCAGATATTTTAACCCATTTCTTCAGAATATTAAAAATAGTCATTCTAGTTAGTTGTTTTCCATTTTTACTTAAAAATACATTTCCATCAGACTTTTTATTATCAATAAGTGTTGAACGAATATATTTACAATAATCATCAATTAATTTTATAGCTTTACGCCCTAAAGGAACATATCTTTCTTTTTTACCTTTTCCAATGACTCTTAGCATTCCAGAATCAAATAATATATTATTCATTTCTAAATTACATAGTTCAGATACTCTCAATCCTGCAGAATATAAAGTTTCAAGAATGGCTTTATCCCTGTACCCCATGGAATCTTTAATACTAATAGAATTAATTATTTCATTTACTTCTTGAATAGATAAAACCTTAGGTAGTTTTTTTGATATTTTAGGTGGTTCCAATAACTGGGTAGGGTTATGAGACACTTTTTCTTCACCAGATAAGTATTTGTGGTAAGAGCGTATAGATGAAAACGATCGATTAATGCTTGCAGATGATAAGTTTTTATCATTTAAATAACGAATAAAGTTTCGAATGTGTATTTGACGTATAGAATTAAGATCTTTAATTGATTCTGTATTGTATAGGTATTCTATATAACGTATTAGATCCGTCTTATAAGCGGAAATTGAATTTGTTGAAAGATTTTTCTCAACACGCAGCATTGTAAGATAGTCCTCTAAATAAGTATTCAAATCAATAATTAAATGATTTATAAAGAAGATTCTACCATTTCACATAAAATATGTTCTGTTAATAAATGTCCTTCCTGAATTCGCTGTGTATCATTACTAGGTATGTTTATAACTACATCACCTCTATCATTCAACTTGCCTCCACTTTCTCCAGTCAATATAATTACTTTCATACTCATTTTCTTTGCCATCATTACTGCTTCAATCACATTGTCAGAATTTCCACTTGTCGATATAGCAATCAAAACATCACCTGGGTTTCCAAGAGCTTCAATTTGTCTCGAAAAAACTGTTTTAAAGTCGGTATCATTTGACCATGCAGTCAAAAAAGATGAATCTGTTGTTAAAGCAATAGAAGGTATTGGAGGACGATCATGATCTCTTAAGCCACCCATTAGTTCGGTTGACATATGTTGTGAATCAGCAGCGCTACCTCCATTACCACACCAGAAAACTTTATTACCATCCTTAATAGATGAAATTAAGATTTCACATGCTATTAAAATATCTTCAACGCAGGAAGATAGCATAGTCTTTGTTACTTCATTATTTGAAATAATAATCTGTACAGGATCTAATTTCTTATTCATTTTTAACTTCTATGAATTGCATCTGCAAATTCTTTAATATTTTGATTATTACCATCTTCTATAGCACTTCCTATTACAATAAAACTTGCTCCAGCTTGAACTTTGTCATGTGCGGATTTTGGTGAACGTATTCCACCCCCAACAATTATAGGAATATTGATATAATTAGTAACTGCTTTTATTATTTCATTTGGGATAGAGTTTTTTGCTCCACTACCTGATTCTAAATATATAAGTTTTTTACCTAAATACTGTGCTGCTAAAGAATGTGCAATAAGGATATCTGGTTTTTCTATGGGAATTGGATTTGAACCACTCATAAACTGGACAGAGGAGTTACTCCCTCCATCAATGATTAAATAACCTGTTGGAATTACTTCAATACCTAAATCTTTAACTATTGGTGCAGCTATTACTTGTTCACCTATAAGATAATGAGGGTTGCGACCTGATAAAATTGACATGAATAGCATTGCATCATAATGCTTATTTAGTTGACTAATCCCTCCTGGAAAAAAGATCACTGGTAACTCAGATATTGATTTAATTTTTGCTACTCTATCCTCACAATTATTATCAAGAATTAGACTTCCACCGACAAAAATTGCATCAGCGCCAGATTCATTTATCAAAGAAATTTTATTTTCTAACCTATCTTCACTATTTTTATCAGGATCAATAAGCACTATAAATCCTGCGCCTTTTTCCTCTTTAACAGATAATAAGTAATTATAGATTTTTTCTGACATTAGATAAGTCTAAGAAATAAATGTTTTATATTTTTCAGCATTCATTAGATTCAAATTTTCATCCATATTTGAAATCTGCAACTTTAACATCCAGCCTTCATCAAAAGGATTACTATTTACAATATCAGGATTATCATTAAGAACTTCATTTAATTCTATAATCATACCAGACAAGGGCATATAAATATCTGCTACTGTCTTTACTGCCTCTATTGTACCAATTGACTCACCTTTGTTATAGCTTGAATTCAATTCGGGATATTCTATAAATACAATATCACCAAGTTCTCCTTGTGCAAAATCAGTAATTCCAATAGTTGCCAAGTTCCCATCAATTTTAACCCATTCATGTTCATCTGTATATAATAAGTCATCAAGAACTTTCATAATTGTTCTCCTTTATCAATAAATTCAAAATTATCTAAAAATCCTGTATCAAACTCACCTTTTTTAAATAGCTCATTATTCATAATTGCTTGATGAAAAGGTATAGTTGTTTTTGGTCCTTCAATAATACATTCTTCTAAGGCCCTTGCCATGCGGTTAATAGCTCTTTCTCTGGAACTTGAAAAAACAATTAATTTACCAATCATAGAGTCATAATTTGCTGGAATTTGATATCCCGCATAGGCATGACTATCTATTCTTACCCCTTTTCCTCCTGGCATATGAAAACTTGTTATTTTCATTGGAGATGGAATAAAATCATTTGCTGGATCTTCAGCATTAATACGACATTCAATAGAGTGACCCCTTAATTGAAAATTTTCTAAAAATTTAGGATATTTTTTACCTGCATGCATTCTTATTTGCTGCTTTATTAAATCAACACCAGTTACCATCTCAGTTATAGGGTGCTCAACCTGAATTCTAGTATTCATTTCCATGAAATAAAAATCAAGATTTTTATCTAAAAGAAATTCAACTGTTCCAACACCAACATAATTCACAGCCTTTGCTGCACTAATTGCAGCTGATCCTAATTTATTTCTAAGCTTATCATTCACAACAACAGACGGACTCTCTTCAATCAATTTTTGGTGTCGTCTTTGAATTGTACATTCCCTCTCTCCTAGATGAATAGTATTTCCAAAATTATCTGATAATATTTGAACTTCAATATGTCTGGGATTTTCAACAAATTTTTCTAAATAGAGATCATCATTATTAAATGAATTCTTTGCTTCTGTCTGAGCAGAAGCAAATGCTGATTCTAGTTCTTTTTTTGAGTTTACAAGTCTCATCCCTTTTCCTCCTCCACCAGCAGATGCCTTAACCATGATTGGATAGCCAACTTTTTCTGCTAACTTTGAAGCTTCAGAAACATCTTTTAAGACACTTTTACTGCCTGGTATTACAGGAACTCCAGAATTTTTCATAGTATTCCTTGCTTCAGACTTATTTCCCATAGAGTTAATAATTTTTGCTGACGATCCAATGAATGAAAATCCATTTTCTTCACAAATTTTTGAAAATTCTGCATTTTCAGCTAGAAATCCATATCCAGGATGGATTGCATCGGAATGTGTTATTTCTGCAGCAGCAATAATACGAGGTATATTTAAATAACTTTCATTACTTGGTGGGGGGCCGATACAAACCGCTTCATCAGAAAATTTTACATGTAGAGAAAATTCATCTGCAGTTGAGTAAACAGCAACAGTCTTGATATCTAGTTCATGACAAGCCCTTATAATGCGGAGAGCAATTTCACCACGGTTGGCTATCAAAATTTTCTTATACATAAATTAACTATTTGGGATTAATTAGGAATAATGGCTGATTGAATTCAATAGCCTGACCATCTTCTACTAAAATCTTTTGAATCTCTCCATTTTCTTCAGATTCAATTTCATTCATGATTTTCATAGCTTCTATAATACATAAAGTATCACCTTTATTAATTGAGTCACCTTCATTTACAAAAGGAGCATCGTCAGGTGTAGGAGAACTATAAAAGGTCCCAGGCATAGGAGATAAAACTTCAACGCCATCTATTTCTTTATGCTTATCTAAATCTTGATCTAAATTTGAATCCGTATCAAGAGTATCATTTAAGTTAATTTTATCCTCATTAACCGCGGACATTGGTTCAGAAATATGATTAGAGTTTTTAACTACTCTATAACGAACACCAAAAAAAGTAACATCAATTTCATTAACATTACTATTCTCAAGTATATACAATAACTCTTTTAGTCTATTTTTCCACATAGCCTTAATAATAGTATAATACTAAGATTTAGATCTTTCAATATATTCTCCACTTCTTGTGTCAATTTTTAATATATCACCAGTATCTATAAATAATGGAACATTTACTGAATAATTTGTTTCTAATTTTGCTGGTTTTGTTGCTCCAGTAGCTGTATTTCCTTTTTCTCCTGGTTCTGTACTAACCACTTCTAGATGAACATGCGCAGGTAATCTAATATCAATTATTATTTGATCATCAAACAAAATATCAACATTTTGCCCTGCCTTGAGATAATTTATTTTATCACCTATTACATCATCTAAAATATTTACTTGATCATATGTTTGATTATCCATAAAAACATGATTATCACCATCTTTATATAGGTACTGCATTTCCTTTGCTTCAATTCGAATTAATTCAATTTTTGCACCAGCATTGAATCTTTTTTCAATAATTTTACCAGATTGCAAATCTCGAAGCTTTGTACGCACAAATGCATTACCTTTACCAGGCTTTACATGCAAAAATTCTAGAACTTTCATTCTTTTACCATCCTGAAGTAGGACTACTCCATTTTTTATATCACTTGTCGTTGGCATTAATATTCCTTATTTAATTTTGAAATTTAACCTAATCGTTTACTAACTCAAATTCTATATACTATCAATAATAATCATTCATTTAACACTTTCCATGCAAAAGTGGTTTCTGTAATAAAATTCTTACTTAAATCTAAATCATTTCTACAAACATTTTTATTAGGATTAGATTTAGCATATTTACTTAGATCTGCACGATTTAAGATATCTATCCATATATTTAAACTTTTATCATTAAATGGGAAAAGTACTTTATTTCTTATTATTTCTTCAGTAGTCATTTCTAATGATTTTATATATACAGTATTTTCAACATATTCTCTTAATATATATGATAGATCTACATAAAATTCTTTGATATTAAATTGCGTGTTTTCTGATTCTTTTATTAATAAATCTAGTTTTCTAAATGCAATTTTATCGGCTGCCTCAATATTGGGCTTAGATTTAATATTATGATCTAAATCATCTAATCTTTTTCCATAAAAATAGTATAATCCATATACAATAATTGATAGCAATAGAATTAAAGAAACTATTCTTAGTGGAAAAATAGTTTGTATAGGCAATGGACCTTTTAATGGTTTCATTCTTTGATTACCAGTTATATCAACTAATGATACAACTTCAATAACTATAGAATCACTTGCTATTGTAAAATCAAAAGTACTATCAGATTCATATATATTTATATTCATTGAAGGAATTGTTACTTTACCAGTATCCCAAACAGAAAGGATAAATTCAGCACCAATCACTTTTTCTTTTTTGTCTAATAATAATTTTGAATTGCGCAACTCTAATGGCTCAGAAAATTCATTTTTTGAAATATCAAAATATTTATTTCCAATATTATGAGTTAAAACCTTATAAGAAATAAGATCTCCAATCGAAGCTCGGGTAGTATCAATAGTCGTAGATAATTGAAATGATTTATTTAAATCACTATTACTACACGAGATTATTAAAAGGATTAAAGAACATATAGATAATATTCTTTTTAATAGCATATTCAGTTAAATCCTTTTTTCTCTCCCCTTAAAATAATTAAATAAGGGATCAACATAATCTCTATCATTACGTATTTGGATCAAATCAAAATTAATTTTATCACATTTCTTTTTAAAAATACTAGAAGCATCATTTTGATCTTTAGTGAATTTTAATCTTTCAGTTTCTGAACCTGTATCAATCCAAAACTCATTATTTGTTTCAGGGTCATGAACTTTTAGGAGTCCTAAATTTGGCATTATAGATTCAGCAATATCTGAAATTTTAATTCCAATAAGATCATGTTTACGATTAGCAATCTTTAGGGATTTCCAATATCCATCATCTATGTAATCAGAAATAAGAAAAACAACACTTCTTCTTTTTGACACTTTTAGTAAAAAATCAAGAGCATTTTGAATTGAAGTTTTCTGATCTTCAGGTTTATGATAAAGAAGCTCTCTGACTACACGTAGAACATGAGATTTTCCTTTTTTAGGTGGAACATATTTCTCTATTTTATCAGTAAACATAATTAATCCTACTTTATCATTATTTTTTATAGCAGAAAAGCCAAGTACCGCAGCAATCTCAGCAGCAATTTCATTTTTATACTTATCTAACGTTCCAAAATCTCCTGATTTACTAATATCTATAATGAGATAAACAGTTAATTCTCTTTCTTCTTCAAAGATTTTTACATGTGGAAGGCTTGAACGAGCTGTAACATTCCAATCAATTAAACGAATATCATCGCCTGGATAATATTCTCTAACTTCAGAGAAAGACATTCCTCTCCCCTTAAAAACAGAATGGTATTCTCCACCAAAAAGATCATTTACCAATCCTCTGGTTCTTATTTCAATATGGCGAACTTTTTTAATGATCTCGGTTGGGATCATGGCTATAAAATCAAGGTACTTCTATAGTTTCAAAAAGTCTTTGAATAATATCCTCAGATGATAGCTCCTCGGCTTCTGCCTCATAAGTTAAAATTACTCTATGTCTTAAAACATCCATTCCTACAAATCGAACATCTTCTGGAGTAATATATCCACGGTGTTCCATAAAAGCTCTTGCCTTTGAAGCCAAAACAATATTTATTGAAGCCCTAGGTGATGCTCCATAATCAATAAGCCCTTTAATATCATCCAAACCAAAAGATTCGGGGTCTCTAGTAGCAAATATTAGATTCAGAATATATTCTTCAACTTTCTCATCTACGTAAATATCATTAATTGTTTTTTGTGCATTTATTATTTGTTCTGGACCAGTAACTGGTGTTAAAGATTCAAGAATAGTAGTTTTAGCCATTTTTCTTAAAATCAGTTTTTCTTCGTCTTTTGAGGGATAAGAGACTTTCAGCTTTAACATAAATCTATCTACTTGAGCCTCAGGAAGTGGATAAGTGCCTTCTTGTTCTATAGGGTTTTGTGTAGCCAATACTAGAAAAGGGTTATCTAAAAGGAATGTATCTTCACCAATAGTTACCTGTCTCTCTTGCATACTTTCTAATAAAGCGCTCTGAACTTTTGCAGGTGAACGATTTATTTCATCAGCCAGTATAATATTAGAAAATATTGGACCCTTTCTCGTCTCAAAACCACCTGTTTTTTGATTATAAATAAGAGTACCTATTAAGTCTGCTGGCAACATATCTGGTGTAAATTGAATCCTTTGAAATTTGGCTTCAATAAGTTGAGCTATAGTTTTGACCAAAAGCGTCTTAGCCAGCCCAGGGACTCCTTCGATTAAAATATGACCATTAGCTAATATTCCTATAAGCAATCTATTTATAAGATCAGTTTGACCAATAACTGTGGAAGCAATTTCTTCTCTGAGTTTATCAATAAAAACAGATTCTTTGGAAATTCGATCATTAATTTCTGATAGGCTAAAATCCGACATAATAGCTATTGTATATTAAGAGGTAATATGTTTCAACACATCAATCTCATTAATATCCTTCCCAAGATAATCTAATTCAAATTTTACTGAAGGAGCTAATTCATGATCAGGAAACTGATTTAAAAAACTTTTATAATTCTTTTCTGCTTTTGATTTATCACCTAAAATATTTGCATAGATATAACCAATCATAAATTGTGCTTGAGCTTCCTGCTCAGTTCCTGAGAATTGATTTACAACATTACTATATGCATTTATAGCATTATTAAAATCACGAAGATCGTTCATGTAAATATCGCCAATTAAATATTGGGTTTTGGCTGCAAGGTTATGGTTAGGATATTTTTTTAATAATAAATCCAGTTTAGATAATGCACCCTTTATGTCTTTTTCGCTTCTTGAAACCTCAGCATTGCTGTATAATTCATCAGCTGTCTGATTATTTATACAATTAGATGTTGTAAAAACAATTAATATATATATTAATATTCTATTCATTATTTAAAATTTTCCTTTATTCGAAAACTGCCGAATTTATGTGGAACGATATATATCATCAAGAAAGAAGTAATATTTATATAAAAAAATTTCCTAGAAAATATATAATAAACCAAGATTTAACTTTCCATCTCCAAAGCTACTATTATTAAAAGGATTAGAATAATCTAATCTTACAGGGCCAAAAGGTGTTTTTATAGTAACACCAAAACCTTTACCCCATCTAATATTATTAAAAGAAATACTATTACTTTTATCAGTTAATTGTCCGCCATCAATAAACACTTCACCACCAATTAGTTTATATATTGGAAATCTTACTTCAAAATTTATCAATATTCTAGTTAACATACCTTTTGGTATAATTCTATCATCAGCAACACCTACCAAATCAGTCCCTGGGTCAATTTCTGTTAAAAACTTTAATGGGTCCCATGCTCTTAAACTAGAACTTCCTCCTAGATAAAATTTGTCATATAATAATGTCTCATAAATATCATATTCACTCTTCCAGTTAAATATCATACCATATTTAACTCTTGAGGCCAAAACCCATCTTTTAATGATTGAAAAATAATTTTGAATACCTGTATCTATTTTTTGATAGGTTCTATTACCACCTAAGATTCCACCAACGCTAATAATTTCTGTATTCAGCACATATCCTTTAGATGGATATAAAGGATTGTTTGATCTATCGAATCTACCGATGACCCTAAAAGAACGATTCTCAATATCATTTTTATCATCACGTTTATTATCATCAAATAATTCCCATCGTAAAATTGATCTAAAATAAGACCTTTCATCTAGACGAAGAATATTTGCTAATTGAAAACCATACCTGTAAATACCATCTTCTTGATTATAATTTCTAAATGATTGAAAAAAACCTTTCAATTCATAAGGAAATCGAAGCCCCAATATCCACTGATTAGATAAGACCATATCAAAATTAAATCGAGGGTATCGATATCCTGTTTCAAATGGAATAGCAAGTGAGGATTTAATTTCAAAACTAGAAATAGAATTAAGGACTCTTCTATCTTTCCACGCCACATCTCCAGCAAGAGCAATTACTTGATCAACACCTTCATTAACAGTTATGGGGTAATAGCCTCCAGAAGATATAATCTCCCTTTGATTCATTTCTCTTAACTCAATTACAATATTTACTGTAGAATCATTTGAAATATTTTTAACAGGTGTGATTGCAGCCATAGAAAAAATACCAATTTCCATTAATTTTCTTTGGGATAAATCTATTTTACTCTTTACATATTTATCGTTTTTTGAAAATAATAATTCTCTATAAATTAAATTTGAATCAAGATCTTCATTCTTTCCTTCAATATATATTTTATTGATAAAAATATCTGGACCTTCATCAATAATTATATTTATAGTAACCGAGTCAGAAACTAAAGGATCAATTTTAATATTTGTAAATAACTTACTATTTTCAAAATATCTATCATCTAATCTATTTCTATTAATTTGGATTCCCACTGGGTTGAAAGGATAATTTTTTCTCAAATTAAGTAAAGAAAAAATTTCTTCATCTTTAAGTGAATTATTTCCAGATATATTAATTGAGTTTAAAAAATACTGTTTTCCTTCTAAAATACGAAAATAAATATCAGCAGATTTTTCATTTACACTAAAAGAATCCACAACTGATACATCTAAATATCCATTAGTGAGATAATAATTTTTTATACTTATTGCATCTAGTTTTATTACTCTACGATCAAATGGTAAATCAGTAAATATTGATTTATTTTGAATATTAATAATCTTTTGAAGAGAATTAGATTTAATATTTTTATTTCCAATAAATGTCACGCTCTTTATCTGAGCATTATCAAAGGAATTTGCAAAAACTATGTTCAGGCTAATTAAGCCTATCGCTATACATAGATAAAGTTTCATAATGTTATATTTAAAAACTTAATATGAATAGCGCAAACGGTATTTTACATGCATATTACCTAATTCATCAACATTGCCAATCAGAGAAAAGTATGGATTAACCTTCAATTCAACCCCTACTTGGTTATATGGCGCATTAGAAAAAGAAAATGACCGTTTATAAGAATAATTAAATGATAAATTTTTAGATACTTGTGCTTTGATTACTAAGTCTTCCTGCGATTTTGATGGATCTATCAATGATGAGGTACCAGATATGCTTACATCTTCAATAATTCCTAATCGTGAAAGACCGCTAATTTGCATAAAATTTCTTTCTAATTCTTTTTCCAAATATGCAACAAATATTGACTGCGCCTGACTTCCTATACCTGAAGAACTAATTTCTTGATCTTCAAATCGGCTTCTAATTGTTAATAATTCAAGAATATCACTCTCACTAAATCCACTTGATGATTCTAATCCTAAATTTGGATTATCTAAAGGACCAATTAAAGTAATAGTTATATTTTCATCTTGTATTTTAGTAAAAGCAGATAGATCAAGATATGGGTTAAATCCTTTTGTATCAAAAGCTAAGTATCCACTTGTTATGGTAAATATATCGCCATAATAATAAAATTTACCTTCTCGTACAAATAGCTCTCCTGAATAATCAGCATTTTGATCTCCAAACATTGATATACTTAATTCTCCACCTAACTGTGCATCAATTTGACTATTTCTTAGAACAAAATTACCAGTTATAGGAAAATTTAACTTATAATTAATAATTAAATCATCTTCACCTAATTCAGATGATGGTAAGTTGTTAATTTCAAATTCTTGATACATAATTGCATCAAGTGCTTCAATCTGACCAGCAATTGTTATTGTATCTTTTCCATAAATTTCAAGATCTAGATTTACTATACCTTCAATATCTCCTAATAGTGTCTTAAAAAAGATATTATCACCAATAATATTTATGTCATAATAAGGATCAAAAAACTTATTCATATCTAAATTTCCATTTACGGAAAGATTATCAGTTTTTTCTATATTATTAGTCAAAACACCAGATAAATTATCAATAGTAAGTGTATTTTTAAATAACGAACCCTTGCCATTAATATGCTCAATAGGGTTATCTAATAAAATTGAATATATAGATGATTCATTTATTGAAATATTTCCATCACGATATAATTTATTTGGTGTTCCATATAAATATAATGAGATATCATGATTACCTTTTATAGAATCAATATCTGTTAAATACTTACTTAAAAATTCAAGATGATTAAACTTTCCTTTTACATCAACTACCATAGAATCAGAATTGAAATATTGACCCATATTTACCGAATTAATATTTAAATCTAAAGGTAAAGAAGCAATCCCAGATATTGAGTGATCAAAATTTCTAATAGCTGTAAAATTATTAAAGTAAAGTTTATTCGAATCATAAAGGCCAACAGTAGATACTGATCCTAAATCAAGGTTTTCAAATGTTGCATGATCAATATTTAAATCAAAATCAAATTTAGTTTTATTTGGAAAACCACCTAAATGAATATCTCCTGAAATTAAGCCTTCAAGCTTAAACCAATTAGGAACAAACTGAGTAAATACTGAAATATCAATATCTTTCATATTAATACTTGCATCAATTTGACTAGGGTTATCGATCTCATAATGTTGAGGGATAATACCTGCAATTTGAATACCTGTTTTATTACCATGAATCAAAGTAAAATCTTCAATGTGAAAGGTTGAATCGCTATAATATGTAGAAATAATCAATTCATCAAATTTTTGTGAAGCAATCTCACCATCTTTTATTGAGATATCTATAGAATAATCCAGTAAATAATCTGTATTTGAAACATAGAACTCACCAAAAACCTGTCCATTTATTATTAAATCTTCAGGTATTAGAAAATCAATTATATCTGTTCCTATATTTGATACTTTTAATAAACCATCGACTTGATCAGTAAGTGATAAATATCCAGTTATAATTCCATCATTTACATGAAATTCAAAAGGCTTTAATATTAGTTCGTTTTCGCCTAGATCTAATTGCAAAAGATCAACATCTTCTCCAAGAGTGAATTCTAGTGGTTTTGTATTAATTAAATATGTTTGACCTGTAGCAATTTGTAATCGATTAAATATTCCGTTACCATTATTATTAAAAAAACCGGATAACTGAAAAAAATCCTTATTATTTTTAAATTCAGCACTTTGTATTTCAATTCCTTCTTTTGAATATGATAAATCAACTACACCGCTTTCAAAATTTTCTTCATTCCATTTACCACTGCCTATTCTTAATTGACAATTACCAATAGTATAATCTCCTTCACTATTCAAATTGCCAAAAAATTCGAAACTCTCAAGATTAAAATTTTTATACTCTATATCATTTAATACTAATTCAGCATGTAGGTTTGGATTATTAAAAGAACCAGAAACAGATAGATTACCGGTTGCTTTACCATTTTCTAAGCTATCAGACCAAAAATTATTTATTATAAACACATCCGCATTATCAAGATCAAAATCTAGGTCATAAATTTCATCTTTAAAATTACTGGTACCTGTAATAATAATTTTACTATTTCCAATTGATAGTTCAAGTGGTTCTTCAATATTTAAAAAATCATTTACATAATCTACAGTTCCATATACTGATATTTGACGATCTTTATATAGCTTGTCTTCTAAAAGTTCCATATTTAATATGATTTCCTGAAGCCTGCTTTGCTTTATATTGGCTTCTATATCTAATTGCCCATTTAGATCAGTTGGGATATCATCGATTATCCATTGATTAATATCAAAATCAGTTAATTTAATTGAAGAATTAAACTGACCATCTTTCTGATATATACCATTCATAGATAAGCTTGCATTATCACCTTTTAATTTTATTTCATCAATAGATACAAAATTATCAAAGTTTGTTAATGAAATATTACCAGATGTACTCAAGCCTAAATGATTTGATAGAGTTATGTTACCTTCAAAGTTTTTTAAATCAGATTGAATATGTATTTCTGTTTCTAAAGCTGAAAATTTTGGTTGAAGAGGTAAACTTTCAAAAAATGTTTTAGGGATTTCATACTTATCGATAAAGAGATCCATTTTCATTTCATCTTTATCCAACCAACTATAAAAGAATTGCCC
>CEQQ01008249.1_pt1 | contig 14291 bp, 10 predicted proteins | sample 531041 | NCBI WGS metagenome assembly CEQQ01 (sample SAMEA2621222, study PRJEB7988) | marine metagenome | biome: marine biome (ENVO:00000447); feature: deep chlorophyll maximum layer (ENVO:xxxxxxxx); material: "saline water (ENVO:00002010), including plankton (ENVO:xxxxxxxx)" | depth 150 m | reverse complement strand
GAGTTCCCATCGTCGGATGTGCTGAAATAGAGTGCCGTATTTGGGTTGAAGTTGGTGCCACCTGTAATAGTGAACCAGGCGACTAGTTTCTCAGAAACCACGGACAATCCGGCTGCCACAAAGATCTTATCGTCGCCACCTTCGAAAAGTGCGCGGGGCTTGCACCAGCGTTCGCCATCGGTACTGTCACTAATTAGTAGACGCTGGCCTTCTGCGTCTTCATGGATCTTGCCGTTCGACCACATCGCGAATAGCTTTCCACGGTAGTCAATCAGACACGGATGATGGCAGAATTTAAAGCTATCGGCAGTGGCTTGGTAGACTTTGAAGTGATCACCTTTCACCGATGGCAAATCAGGTTTGGTGCTCGCATTAAACTTGAACAGCTTGGATTTCGTTTCAACTGGCGGAGCTGCTAACACCCCAGAAGACATGACAATCAAAGAAACCAGAACTGTTAGCGTGAGGCTTAGGTTTATGCGCATTTAACTATCGCGTGTAGGTTACAAAGTCGCCGGTTGGCTTGCGCGTGATTAGCGTCTCGGGTGTTAAACGAATTATTTCGTCCGGATCACTCTTGCCCGGCACCACGTTTCTCAGGTTTGATTCAATAACCTCACCAAAGATCCTATTGTCCTCAATATGCCAGCGACCGTGAATAAAGCCGTCATCCTGTACCGATGCAACTTCGCCCCGCGAATCAACACTCATGACATAACCACCGTCGCCCTTAAACTCGACCGATATATCCAGATTTTCCATGTCCGTTTGCATTTTCCACGTACCGACAATGACCTTTTCCGGTGATGCATCACAACCCGAAAAAACAATTATCAAAGCCGCAGCCAAAACCGCATGAAGCGAGCGTCTTGTTGAAAACCTTTGCATGGCTAAATCCCTCCAACCACTTAAGACCATTTGTCGACCATCCGTCGTCACTCAAGTATATCGCTTAGCATACTCAAATTGACCTAAAACACGCAAAGCGAATTACTAAAACCCTATTGTAATACATCCTCATGCCGACATTACACATTGACGACCTATACCATCACGACCACCATGAAGCTTTAACGCACGCTGAACTACGATGGATCCATGTCTGACTCAATCCCACTCATAGCGACGACGGCATTTGGCTTAGAGTCACTGGTAAAACGCGAACTTGAAGACCTTGGCTATAAAGCCAATGTGATCTCACCTGGCTGGATTCGGTTTGAAGCCGATTTAAGTGGCATTTGTCGTACAAATCTGTGGTTGCGTACTGCGGATCGGGTTGTAATTGAGATCAACTCGTTTGAGTGCAAGGATTTTGACACTCTCTTTGAAACAACCAAGGCCATCGCTTGGGACGAATGGATTCCAAAGGACGGACAATTCGTTGTGACCGGTCGCAGTATTCAGTCACAGCTTTCGAGCGTCCCGGCATGCCAGCGATCTGTAAAAAAGGCGATGGTAGAGAGCCTGCTAAAGGCTCACCGTACTACTGTACTTCCGGAGACCGGATCACTTCATAAAGTTGAAATCGCATTGATAAAAGATCAGGCTTGGCTGCTGCTGGATACAACAGGACCAAGCCTGCATAAACGCGGATATCGTCCAGCAACTGCCACAGCGCCTATAAAGGAAACGCTGGCAGCCGCCATGGTACAGCTAAGCTTCTGGAATCCTGACAGGCCATTACTTGATCCGTTTTGCGGTACCGGCACGATTCCGATAGAAGCTGCCCTTATCGGCCGCAATATGGCTCCAGGAATGTACCGTGATTTTCCGTCTGCTGATTGGCATTGCATACCTAAGGAAATATGGCGTGATGCACGCACCGAGTCGCTTGATCTTATGAAGCAACCGGGAAGCGAACGCCTCTTGGGTACTGACAACGACGACAAAATCTTAATCGCGGCACGTAAAAACGCGACGCTTGCCGGTGTTGCTGACGACATTCATTTCCAGCAACGGGAATTCAAAGACCTTCTTTCCAAACGTGAACATGGCTGTCTGATCACCAATCCACCGTATGGGGAACGCATGGGTGAGCCGGAAGAAGTTGAACAACTTTACAGATCGTTTCCAGAAACATTAAAAAGATTGCCAACATGGTCACACTACATTATCACGTCGTATCCCAAATTCGAGCGACTGATCCAAAAGGAAGCCGATCGGCGTCGAAAGTTATACAACGGGCGAATCGAATGCACTTACTATCAATTCCATGGACCGCGTCCGGGAGTTGGTGTCGACCGAACACCTGTTCGCCACGATGAAAGCCAACCCGAACAGAATGCGCCGGAGCGAGTAGAAACTGCCGATGCACCAACTGCTGTATTCGGAGGCGATCTGCGAAAAACTGCTGAACAATGTGAGATTTTTGCTAACCGCCTGACTAAGCGTGCTCGCCATTTGCGGCGATGGCCTGCCAAGAGAGGGATCACCTGCTTTCGGCTATACGAACGAGACATTCCGGAAATCCCGCTGGTCGTCGATCGGTATGAAGACCATTTGCACATTGTAGAATTTGATCGCCCACACGAACGCGACCTAGCTCAACACGCAGACTGGTTAGAGCAACTCGTAAAGACAGCATCCCAGACACTTGATATCCCGACGGACCAGATCTTCCTGAAACAAAAACACAGGCAAAGCGGATCCGAGCAACATCAAAAAGTCGATGCAACCTCCTATGAATTGCAGGTGCAGGAGGGCGGTTTAAACTTTATCGTCAATCTCTCTGATTATGTAGATACGGGATTGTTTCTAGATCATCGACAAACTCGGGAGATGGTTCGCAAGTCGGCAAGTGGCAAACGAGTCTTAAATCTATTCGGTTACACCGGAGCATTCACTGTTTACGCAATCGATGGTGGAGCAAGCTCTACTGTCACCGTGGATCTCTCTAGGAACTACCTGAGCTGGGCACATCGCAATCTACTCGTAAATAACTTCCCAGCAGACAATCATCAATTCGTCCGTGCCGACGCGATCGAATTCGTTACGGAAATGGCATCACCAGAAGAATTCGATATCGCAATTGTGGACCCTCCCACGTTTTCAAACAGCAAGCGTTTGGAGAATGATTGGGATATTCAGCGTCAACACGTCGAATTACTAAACGCTACCTTAGCGGCGATTAAGCCTGATGGAATGATATACTTTTCAACCAATTTCCGTCGGTTCAAGTTGGACGAAGAATCAATCCACTCCAACTCCATCGTCGAAATTTCCAAGCAAACCGTACCTGAAGACTATAGAAATCGCCGAATTCATCGTTGCTGGAAGATACGCAAGCCCGCTCCCTAATGAAGGTACGGCTTAAACTATCTGACTATACTTTTGATAAATGCTATAACTGTAATAGGTGAGCGTTGTACGGCGGAACTCACTATCGCAAATAGCCTATTATTGAGAGCTTTTACAAAAATGTCTGAAACTGATACCCAATCATGCCCAGAATGTGGAGCAGAGATCGTTCCAGGTAAAGTCTATTGCCACAAATGCGGTTTCAATTTATCTCGTGCTGCCGAGGAACAAGCAGCACCGGAAGTAGCGACGACTGTTGTCGAACCAACTCCGGAAGAATTGTCGCAATCGACCCAGTCCAGGCATTCCGCATCTCCCATTACATTAATCCTTGCATGCATTCTTACCGTTGCTGCTTCGTATGGCACATTTCAACTTGGTAAATCGGTGCTACTTTACGAATACTCGGATACACGAGATTTATATGATCAAACCGAAGAAGCACGATCGAAACTAGCTGATAGTGAACAAAAACGTGATGCGATGATTACAACCATCTTTGGCGGTGATGAAAAATTCAACAGCCTTCTCGAATCAAAATCGATCACACCATTCTCCATCACTGAATATGCGAATCTAAGTGCTATCCGCACTCAATTCGGCAAGCAAATCCAAGCTCCGGCAATTGAAGTTGACGACTCCATGGCGGAAGACGGTCCACCAGGAGGATTTGAGGAAGGGCAGGCCGGAGGTGCACAGCCTCAAGCCGCACCAATTGAACGTTCCAGTCGGCTGTCTGCTGTATTACGCATGGATGATTTACCGGAGGATGTGGATCGCACAGCTGTTGAACAAATCAGCATGGAAGAGGCGGTGAATATTGCTGCAGCAGAATCCAATGCCTTTGATGCCGAAGGTATCCATTTCAATTTGATGTCGAGACTGCCCCGTTCAGTTCAACTCGAATCCAACCTTAAAGCAGGTCGACGGCAGGCGAACATGAATGGCAACTTTCGCATGTTCGGTGGCAACTGGATTCATCACGCATGTTGGGTGATGGTCTCATGCGTGGCCGGGATATTCGCGGGCACAATTGCCTGGAGTCTCGGCGGATCAAAATCTAAGTCTGAAGAATAGCTAGCTGTCGAGCCGTACCATGCCGGTACGAATTGCGTCCACAAAACTTAATAGCATCTATTTTTCAACAGGCACGTTGAGCCAACCACTCGTTCCAACTTTGATCTCACCTTCGACTTTGGCTGCGGGTGGCAAGTTCAATTTTACGAAGAATACCGAATCCTGGTTCGGTGACAATCTCGCTTCACTGCCAATCAGAAACACTTTCCCAGGCTTCCCTTTCTTATCCACGAACAGGCCGATCAGTGCACCGAGCGGAAAATCGTTGTCCATGCCATTCGTTTTTACGTCACCGGTAGGAAGACCGGCAACAGTTAATTGCCCTTCGAGGTTGATTTCATAAGTTCCGGCGGTAACAACTCGGAAGGACTTACCACCCACCGCAATTCCGATCTGTGTCCAACCCTTCGTCGTGTCCAAATCATGCACCTGTTGATTAGAATTTAGGATCGAGTCCTGCAACGCCTTAATCTTGTCGTTGATGCCAGGTGCATTTGAATCTAGCTTATTGATTGCTTCGAAAATCTGTCGGGCACGCTCCAGGTTACCATTGCGTTCGTATTCGTCTGCCAAATCGACCGCATCCTTTATAAACAAGCCGAATACTCTTTTTGCTTTGGCATCGATCGCCTTTATCGGCACATCCTGACCAAACAGGGACGTACAACAAATACTTGCTACAGCCGCTAAACAAATCAGCATTCGTTTCAGTTCCACAGCTAGATCCTTTCAGATTCTGCATCGCATTCCGTAAACAGTCTCTTGACGCAATTCATTGCATCAGAACACTCTTTCATTGGTTCAATTATAGACAGCGAGTGTCTTTTGAGCGTGGGTCGTTTATGGCTGTTCCACTGTTTAGCGTGCCATTCATCGCACGCTTACGCCATGGCCCCGGCGCATCGTAAAACGAGTCATCGAAATATACATCCGTGATCAACACACCAGGCTGATGTAACGGTAATTTTCCGACGATTGCACCGTCTGGGCGAACGGCAAAACTGCCCCAGCGGGATGGCTTTGTTTGGCTGTTATTTGCACTTACCCAGATGTGATTTTCCGCTGCTCGGCAAGACATCGTTGCCGGCACAATCGTCTTCCAAATATTGTATTCTTCGTCTTCAACAACTGTACTTCTTGCATTGTGAAATGACTGGAACAGCACTTGGCACCCCCGCCTAATCAAATCTCGATAGAGTTCCGGAAAGCGATAGTCATAACAAATCAACGTCGAGCATTTAAAGCCGTCAACGGTAAAAAACACATTGTGATCACCGGGAGAGTAATGGCATAAGTCAAACGTTGGTTTGGAACCACCTACGCCAGTACAAAAACGTTTGTCGTAACGATCTACAATTCTCCCCTTATCATCAATGATATAGATACTGTTGTGAGGCTTATTCTTACCAGAGAGCTGGTGCGTCGAACCTAACAATACCCAAACACCGCGGGCTTGGGCCAACTCCTGAATTTCTGTAGTAGCTTCCACTAGTTTCTGCCAGTCTAGGAAATCACAATTCTCAAACTCGACACCAGCATATCCGCTTAGTGCGCATTCCGAAAAATGAATAACACGAGCATCTTGGTCTGCGGCTTGATTGATCTGACGTTTCACGCATTTGAGATTGTGCTCAATTTCCGCTTCAACCGAAAACTGACAAGTAGCAATTCGCAAGCTGCTCATTTTAGATCTTCTCCTAGTCATTCATATACAATGAATAGTGTCATGCCGTAACGAGGAATTATACATGTATATTCGATTATCATTGCTCGCGATGATCCTGGTAACACAACTGCTGTTGCCATTATGCACCAGAGCTGCCAAGCATCTGGACCGCCCAAACATCTTATTGGTCCTCTGCGACGATCTAGGTTATGGCGACTTAGCATGTTACGGTAGCCCTACGGTGAAGACTCCGAATATAGACCGTTTCGCTGGCACGGGCATGCGATTCACCGACTTCTACTCTGCGGCACCAAATTGCTCACCGTCGCGAACTGGCTTAATGACAGGCAGAACACCAACTCGACTAGGCATCCATAATTGGATACCGGTCGATTCACCGATGCACGTAAAGCCGAGCGAGACAACCATTGCAACTCTATTACGCAAATCCGGGTATGACACGGCCATGGTCGGGAAGTGGCATTTAAACGGTGGATTCCACAAGACGGATCAACCGCAGCCCAATGACCATGGGTTTGACCATTGGATGGCAACGCAGAATAACGCCATCCCAACGCATCATAATCCTGACAACTTTTATCGAAACGGTATCGCCCTTGGAACAATTCAGGGATACGCCTCACAGATCGTCACAGATGAGTCACTTCGATGGCTAAGTCAAGTCCGAGATCCCAACAAGCCATTTTTCTTATTCGTGTCGTACCACGAGCCACACGAACCAATTGCCAGCGCACCGGAGTTTACCGTCAAGTATCCGGAAAAAGGTAAGCCTAGCCGATACGATCCAAGCGTTACGACATTTCAGGCTCACCATGGCAACATATCCCAAATGGACTTTCATTTTGGTCGCCTGATCGACGGCCTTAAAGATCGCGGACTTGATTCCAACACACTCATTATCTTTACAAGCGACAATGGACCTGCAATCACCGGCTCACATCCTCACGGCTTTACCGCTGGACACCGGGAAAAGAAGGGTCATACGTACGATGGTGGAATCCGCGTGCCGGGAATCATGGTATGGCCAGGACAAATCAAAGCTGGTACGACGAATAACACACCGGTTGGTGGGATCGACATCCTGCCGACGCTTGCAGAAATAGCCGGAATTAAGCGGCTCGCGACTCGACCACTGGACGGCACTAGCGTTGTTGCTGCGATGCATGGTGAGCCTGTCAACCGAAAGCAACCGTTATATTGGCACTTCAACGCAAGCCGTTCCGCACCCAAAGTGGCGATACGCAGCGGCCCATGGAAAATGTTGGCAACCGTTACGGGCGAACAGATTTCTCCGTACAGCGACATTCTTGGCAAAAACCAAGACCTGCTGAAAGCAGCGGAGCTGGATGAGTTTGAACTCTATAACCTTGAAACCGATCCGGCAGAAAAAAACGATCTGCTTGAGCAAGAGAAAGAGATTGCACAGAGTTTAATCCAGGCAATGACCGAGATTTACCTCGATGTGCGAGATGAATCACCGATCTGGCCTATTTGGAAATCCCCACGCTGGGAAGGTAAACGGATTAACGACTTCGTCCGTTCATTGAACAAATAGAGTCTTATAAAATAGCCGTTATGAATCTACGTTTCACAAAATGTTCCCTGCTACTTTGCATGTTGTTTTGCTCAACGTGTGTCGCAGATCAGCGTGTTGAGTTCTTTGAGAAGAACATCAGACCGGTTCTGGTTGCTAGTTGTTACTCCTGCCATTCACAATCCGCAGCTTCAAAGGGAGTACTCAAGGGAGAACTTCGTCTTGATTCACGAGAGTTGATGCTCCGCGGCGGCGATTCCGGACCTGCCATCGTTCCAGGTAAGCCAGATGCGAGCTTGTTGATTTCTGCGATTATGCATGCGTCTCTCGAGATGCCACCCAACAAGAAGTTAGACGACAAAGTCGTCGCGAATTTTGAGACTTGGGTTAGAAGTGGCGCAGTATTTCCCGAGAATCAAGCAGAATCAGTTGATTCAGTACATTGGTCTCTGCAACCGATAATGAATCCACCGGCGCCGAAACTTAAAAATGACCAATGGTCACAGACCGACATCGATCGGTTTATTCTGGACAAATTGCGTACTGCATCATTAACTCCCTCGGGCGATGCGTCTAAGCTTCGGCTAATTAGGCGACTTATGTTTGATCTAACCGGGTTGCCACCCACCGAGCAAGAGATCGATGACTTCCTGGGCGATGACTCCGAGAATGCATGGGAATCCCTTATCGATCGTCTCCTAAACTCAAAGCGATACGGAGAACGATGGGCCCGACACTGGTTGGACGTAGCTCGTTATGCCGACACAACGGCCAATGACGGTAACTTTGTCATGCGGTATGCGTATCGCTATCGAGACTATGTCATAGAGGCCTTTAATGAAGACATGCCTTTTGATCAATTTATTCTCGAACAGATCGCCGGTGACCTGATGAAACCCGTATCACCTGAAGTCGATCTTCGTCGTCGCATTGCAACTGGATTCCTAATGCTCGGACCGAAAGGCCTGGCAGAAACAGACAAGGAACAACTGCGATTGGATATGGCAGATGAACAAATCGATGTAACAACCCGTGCATTCCTTGGCATGTCGTTCTCGTGTGCTCGTTGTCACGATCACAAATTCGACCCAATCCCTACAACAGACTACTACGCACTCGCTGGAATCTTCCGAGGAGTCGAGATGCTAGGTGGACAGTCTGGCCCCACTTCCATGTGGCAGGAAACGTCCATTGAATACACCTCAGCGGAAACCAAACAACGGCTCACACAACTGGCCTCCGATCTAAAGTCCACTCAGCAGAAACTCGATGCGATCCTGGATGTTGTTGATGAACCACAACGAACTTGGGAAGAGACCTTACGCAAGGAATTCGAAAACACTGATGCAGCGCCTGCCCAACTATCTACTTCCATATTGGATGGCCTAATGGCTTGGTACTCTGCGGATTCGATCGTGGCCGATGACAAAGTGCTTCTTTGGAAGAATCGCGTCGAGCGAGATGGGGCGGAGTCGCTGGATCTTAAGGGAGTGCCGGAAACAGCTCCATCACTCGTTGCGTCTGCAATTGGAAAGATGCCGGCAGTTAGTTTTGATGAAAACAAGCATGTGTTAGTATCCGAAGCACCACTGGAGATTTCGGGCAATTCACCATTCACCATGTTTGCTGTCATCAACCCAATGGAGTCGATGCACAAAAGAACTCAACCAATTAGCTTTGGAGACCCGACGACGCCACACGCCGGAGCCATCTTTGAAATCGAGCAGGCGCCAAACACAAAAAACCGGCTTGATCTGGCAACGGGGCACTCGTTCGATGCCTTGGTAGGTGAAGTGACATTCGGTGAACCTCAAATCTGGATGGCGCGATTTCATGGCGGCAAGCTTCTGGATAGTCATGTCGAAATCTCCGGAGTACGGCGTGAACTTTCCGCTGACGAATTTGCAGCGAAAGCAGAATTGACCCTTAAGCCCGACAAGATCGTCATTGGAGGCCACAGTCATCCGACGCACCGGTCGTGCATAAGCCCCAAAATGCATCTCGGCGAAGTGCTCATTTTCAATCACGCACTTGATAACAAACAGGTTGAGCATGTTGGAAACTATCTCCAATCGAAATACCTGATACAAGGCAAATACACTGGGACGCTCAAAGACATCGTATATACACCGGTCAATGAACGCTCAAAGGAATCGGCACAATACTTACGTCGGGCATTTCTAGATTTTCAAAAGAACACTGATTACGTCGAAGTTGTCGAATTGCGGAACGACTTAGAGAAGCAGTTAGCAGCGTTGGAAGCTGATGGCCATCATGTGGACGTAATGATGCCAATGGAGAAACAAGGCATCAATTTAAAGGTACATATTCGTGGCGACCGGCAGAACTTAGGTGACGTTGTGATACGTCATACACCTACCTTGTTTCCAAATATCGAATCCGCGTTGATCGATTCAAAACAGAGCGGCAGACTTGAACTCGCCGAGTGGATAGCAAGCACCGAGAATCACTTAACGGCGCGTGTCATCGTCAATCGCATTTGGCAATGGCACTTTGGTAAGGGACTGGTTCACAGTAGCGATAATTTCGGTCGAATCGGATCAACCCCCACTCACCCGAAATTATTGGACTACCTTGCGACTCGATTCATGGAAGACGGGTGGTCCATCAAGAAACTAACTAAACGAATATTACTGAGCCAGGTGTATCAACAGGACAGCACTCCAGCGCCTGATACAAAGGGCAATGCAATAGAAACTGATCCTGAGAACACGCTGCTTTGGTCATTCCCACGTCGACGACTTGAAGCGGAAGCTATTCGAGACAGTATGTTATCCACAAGTGGCACATTGGAAGATACTTATTTAGGAAGCAGCGAATTAGTAAAAGAGATTTATGATGCAGGAGACACGATCGACCGCAATTTAGGGCTCGTCTCCGCTGCGAATGTTTACGAGGTACCCGGATTCGCGGTACCTCGACGTACAATTTACTTACCGGTAATTCGCAACGGTCAAAACGAAATTATTGCGACGTTTGACTCAGCGGATGCTAACGCTGTCACGACGCGGCGTAATGAGAGCATCGTTGCGACTCAAGCCAGTTTTCTACTTAACAGTGAATTCGTGCATACCGCGGCCAAAGGATTCGCCAATCGTCTACTATCGGACTCGTCGATCACATCCGTCCGTGATCGCATTCAACACGCCTATCGAATCGCACTTGGCAGGGAGGCGACCGGTGACGAAGTTGCTGCAGCGATAGAATTCCTCACAGAATATGAGCTAGTGTTAATTAAACCAACAGCTGAGAATTCCAACAGAAAGCTAACCACAGAGCAATCAACTGAATTGTCCTGGTCCGCGTTTTGCCAATTCCTATACTGTCTGAATGAGTTCATTTATGTTGACTAGACAACTCGACAATCAGGTTTCACGACGCGATGCACTTAAGCGTGCAGCATGTGGATTCGGTCACACCGCAATGCTTGGACTGCTTGGCCATGAAGCGTTAGCGGCCCCCTCGTCGGAAGAGTCCGTCGGGCTTACCGCACGTCAGGGCCATTTCCAAGCGACCGCCAAACGTGTGATCTTTCTGTTCATTCATGGTGGCGTTTCACATATAGATTCATTTGACCCGAAGCCCGAGTTAACCAAAAATCACGGTAAGCCATCACCAATCACGAAGCCGGAATTTGAATTTGCGACCACAGGAAATCTGTTGAAAAGTCCGTGGTCGTTTCGGCCATACGGTGAATGTGGCATGCCTGTAAGCGAACTATTTCCAGAAATAGGTAGCATCGTTGATGACATCGCACTGATCCGAACCATGCAGGGCAATCAGGTTGCACATGGTGGAGCCTCGCTTATGCTTCACACCGGTGAAGGAGTCACGATTCGACCAAGCCTTGGGGCCTGGACCTTATATGGTCTAGGTTCGGAAAATGATAACCTCCCTGGATTTGTGACTTTAAGCCCATCCACTTACCACGGTGGAGCGCAGAATTACGGAAGTGCCTTTCTTCCGGCCACCTACCAGGGTACTGCTATTGGTGATGGCAATTCTGCACCAAGAAGCAAAACGATCAGAAATCTCACACCTGCAAATCCCAATACAGCTTTGCAACGCCTTCAGCTTGACCTTTTGAAAAAAGCCAATTCTGAACACACGAAAAGCCGAGAGCATGACGAGCGCCTACAATCGCGCATTGAGTCGTTTGAATTGGCCTTCCGCATGCAAATGACAGCTCCGGACGTGCTCGATATCACGCAAGAGACGGGTAGCACCAAGGCGCAGTATGGGATCGGTAGCCCGACGACAGATGATTTTGGTTATCAGTGTCTGCTTGCACGAAGATTGTCGGAGTCCGGTGTGCGATTTGTTCAGGTAAATCATAGTTACCCTCGCAATTACTGGGATGCACACGGGAATCTCATGGGTAATCACGGCACGGCGGCGCCAAAGATCGACAAACCGATAGCTGGGTTAATCAAAGACTTGAAACAACGAGGGTTACTTGATGAGACGTTGGTAGTCTGGGGTACTGAGTTCGGACGCACGCCGGCCAGCCAGGGCAGCGATGGAAGGGATCACCATCCGCATGCGTTTTCAATGTGGATGGCTGGCGGTGGAATCAAAGGCGGAACGATTTATGGTAAGACGGATGACTTCGGATATTACCCAATCGAAGATCCATGCCCGATGAAGGACTTCCACGCAACGATACTTCACACACTGGGACTGGATCACGAGCGACTCACGTACCGGTATAGTGGACGTGATTACCGACTGACAGATGTTGAAGGTAAGGTTGTTCGTGAGGTTTTGAGCTCGGCATCGTAGAGGCGCCGCGGGATCTGGATTCCCGCATCCAATATCGTCGTCGCCTAATGGCTCCTCTATATATGGTGCGGTTGAAATATGCTGACCATCCATCGCTAGTATCCATGTAAGCGGGGGGCTAGGCGCAGACAAACCCGCAGGGCCTAGCACCAGAACGTATTATCCTTAGTTTTCTTCCAGTGCCTTCTTAAAGCGGCGGGCTTCGGCACTTAGAAATATCACGTCCACTCCAGCGACGAGTAGCGTGTATCCTTGCTCCGCATACGGTTTGATGGACTCCGGAGTAACCCCGAAATAGCCGAGCGGCATGTTTACTGCTTTACACGCCTCGGTGATCTTATCAATTGCCCCTGTTACTACCGGGTCATTTATTTCCCCCATTTTTCCTAGGCTGGCTGATAGATCGTATGGACCCAGCAATACTGCATCCACACCCGGAACACTTGCAATCGCTTCGATGTTCTCCACAGCATCTTTATGTTCTGCCTGCACGATTACCGCGATTTGGTCATTCGCGTTTTCGACATACTCCACAAAAGAGAGTCCATAACCGTGTGCCCGAGCGAGGCCAACTCCTCGACTTCCTTCCGGAGCGTATCTTGCCGCGTCTACCACAGCTGCGGCTTCTTCGGCACTATTCACATTCGGTACGATGATGCCTGCCGCACCGAGATCCAGTGCTTTCTTAATCAAGCCATCATCATTTTTCGGGACTCGAATCACACATGGCACGCGATCACTTACCGCTTGTAAAATACCAAGCAATTCCGCCGTCTCTAACGGTCCGTGCTCTGCATCTACAAAAAGCCACTGATAACCGACTTCTGCAAGAATCTCTGATGTGGAAGGAGTGGGAAGAGTAACCATCGTACCGATTAGCCTCTCACCACTTCGAAGTCGTTGTCGAAAGTCATGTGCCATTTAGTCGTGCCTTCTATTTAGCGGTTTATTTCGGTGAACCTATAAGTGTGGATTTATTTGTAGCCGAGAATCGCATGTAATTGAATCGTACCGGTTTTGACGATTCTACTACTTTTTACGACTGGTAGTGAATTCATGACTAGAGGCATCTCAATTTGCCGAACAGTCTCTGTAAGGGCGAAGCACATATTCGGGGTCACACAACGGGGCAAACGTTTCGGATGGCAGGGACACGATTCTTATTACTCGCCGCTGGCGATGAAACACGTTGGGGTAACTACATGGGTGTTCATAAACACCTTGTAGAAGTAAACGGCGAGCGTCTGCTTGATCGAACCATCCGTCTAATTCATGAACGGATGGATGCTGAGATTCTAACTCTCGCAAAACATCCGGAGTATGAGAATGACATGGCGATGCTCGTCTGTCCATCCGACCTGGAAAATGGAGGTGCCGTTGCTTCAATGGAATTCTGGGCAACGGAGAACCGCACGACCGTACTGTTTGGTGATATCTACTTTACCGAAGATGCTATGGACAAGATCTGTGCGATCGATGAGCCATCACGATGCCAGTTCATTGGCCGATCAAAAGCTAGCAAACACCATGGGTGCCCCTACGAAGAGCAGTTTGGATTCTCCCTTTTGCCCGAGCATCAAGAAGAAGTGTCTGCGGCGATTGAACACGTAAAACAGGCCTTGCAGAGCGGAGTTATTAAAGGATGCACCGGCTGGGCGACATATCGTCATCTTCACGGCCTTCCCCTACGCAAGCACAAGATACGCGGCGACTTCGTGGAAATCGACGATTTCACCGATGATTTTGACTTCCCAATTGACTACGAACGCTGGAAAAATCACTTTTACGGTGGCCCACCTGTGGAAGCAAAACAAGGCTTCTTTAACCGACTCTTTGAGGGTTAAGCAGACGAATACTCCACATCCGCAGATACCCAGCGGAATTCTGCTTGCT
>CEQQ01006923.1_pt1 | contig 14310 bp, 14 predicted proteins | sample 531041 | NCBI WGS metagenome assembly CEQQ01 (sample SAMEA2621222, study PRJEB7988) | marine metagenome | biome: marine biome (ENVO:00000447); feature: deep chlorophyll maximum layer (ENVO:xxxxxxxx); material: "saline water (ENVO:00002010), including plankton (ENVO:xxxxxxxx)" | depth 150 m | reverse complement strand
AAGTGTCCGCAAGCTGACTTTCAAATCAACACTTTTATGAATTATAACATATAATTTATAAATCAATACCAATGGTTAAATTATTTACATAAAAAAGAATTTGGTATTAAAATGAGATTCTGGGTAAATTCGTAATTTAAAAGAACAATTTAAATGTTTCAATTACTAGCTGGGATTACATAAATAAGGCGGGAGTAGCTCAGTGGTAGAGCACTTGCTTCCCAAGCAAGATGTCGAGGGTTCGAACCCCTTCTCCCGCTCCACTGCAATGAGAGGAATGTTTTGGTATCTATTGATATTAATTGTGATATGGGTGAAGGGTTTGGGGTATATAAAATCGGAGAAGATGAAGAGATAATTAAATATGTCACTTCTGCTAATATTGCTTGTGGTTTTCATGCAGGAGATCCTACATGGATGAAGAAATCAGTTAACTTGGCTGAAAAAAATAATGTTTCTATTGGAGCACATCCAGGATATCCTGATTTGGTTGGTTTCGGTCGAAGGAATATGCAAATTTCTTTAGATCAGATCCTTAATGACGTTATCTATCAGATAGGTGCGTTAACTGCTTTTACCTCTTCAAAAAAACTTCAACATGTAAAACCTCATGGATCTATGTACAATCAAGCTGTTACAAATGATGATCAAGCTAAAGTAATATGTCAGGCTATTTTGGATACTCAGCCGGATGCAATATTATTAGCTTTATCAGGTTCTAAATGGATTAATATAGCGGATTCAATGGGGTTAAAAGTAGCTAAAGAAGTTTTTGCAGACCGTGCTCTTAACTCAGATGGGACGTTAGTTTCACGTTCTGTTGAAGGCTCTGTAATATCTGATATATCTAAGGTAATCGAACGAAGTTTAAGAATAATTAAAGAAGGTACAGTTGAGACAATTGATGGTACTCTATTGCCTTTAGAAGCTGATAGTATTTGCATACATAGCGATACTAAAGGAGCTTCACATATAGCGAAATCTTTAAATGAAGCTTTTATATCTGAAGGTATATTAATAAAATCAATTTCGGAGAACGTATGAGTGAAAATGAGTTAGAACAAATAGAAGAAATTCCTTATTTTAGAATGATGGGAGATTCTGCTATTAATGTTTATTTAGGCACTCAAATATCTCCTGAAATAAATGATAAAGTACATTTCTTATCAAATCTAATAGATGAAAAAAACTGGACGGGAGTTATAGAGGTAGTTCCTTCATACATATCAATAACAATACATTATGATCCTTTTGTTATTGATTATTTGTCTATAAAAGGATTTGTGGAAAATGTGTTAGATGAAGATAATGACAATACTTATTCTGCTAAAAAAATAGTTGTGATCCCAACATTTTACGGGAATTCATATGGTCCTGATGTTGAATCGGTTTCATCTATAACAGGATTGTCTTTGGATGAAATTGTCAAAACCCACACAGGTAAGGATTACAAAGTTTACTCGATAGGATTTAGTCCTGGATTCCCTTATTTAGGAGGACTTGACTCAGCCTTGCACTGCCCACGTCTCGAATCTCCTAGAGTTACAATTCCTACAGGATCAGTTGCGATTGCTGAGTCTCAGACAGGAATATACCCTAGTGATAGTCCTGGTGGTTGGAGGATTATAGGAAGAACTCCAATTCAATTATTCAACTTTAGTAGATCTAAACCAGCTCTTTTGCTACCTGGAGATTTAGTAAGATTTCAATCTTTAGATAATGAGTCGGAGTTTGAACTTATAAAAGAAAATTTTGAAAAGGGTGACTATGCTTTAGAGGAGATAACATTGTGATAACTGTATTAGATCCTGGCACATACACAACTATTCAAGATATTGGAAGAATAGGGTATCAAGATATCGGAGTACCTGTAGGGGGCGCTGTCGATAAATTTTCACTGAGAGCAGCAAATTTATTGGTGGGCAATCAAGAGAATGCACCTGCTTTAGAAATTACAATCTATGGGCCTAAATTATTATTTGAAGAAGATGTAATTATTGCGATAACAGGAGGAAATTTAACTCCCTCAATTGATGGTGTCAGTTTAGATAATTGGGTTCCAATATCTGTTTCTAAAGGAAGTGAATTATCTTTTTCAGGGCCTGAATCTGGATTACGTTCATATATTGCTTTTTCGGGTGGTATTGATGAAAATTCAATCGATTTAGTTATGAATAGTTTTTCAACTTATGTTTCAGGTGAATTTGGAGGATTGTCTGGTAGGCCATTGGAATCAGGAGATACTCTTCATGTTAATTCTCAAAATGCTATTGAATATAATGATTTGAAAACCAAATCTTTGGTTAAACCACCATCATTTAATTCGGAGTGTGTTTTAAGAATAATTTATGGCCCCAATGATGAATATTTTTCCGATGATGCTATAAATACATTTACTGAAAATTTATATTCAGTAGCTATGGATTCGGATTCAGTTGGTATTAGATTGGAAGGGACACCGATACTCCATCAAAATAAGGCAGATGTAATTTCTGAAGGAACTGCATTTGGATCAATTCAGATACCTGGTAGTGGGCTTCCTATCATTTTAATGTCAAACAGAGGAACCTCTGGAGGCTATTTGAAAATTGCTACGGTTATTAGTGCAGATCATTCAAAATTAGCCCAGCTAATGCCAGGCAATAAAGTTAGATTTTCTCTGGTAACATATGAAAAAGCTGTTGAAGAATTTAAAGCTCAAGAAAGGTTATTGAATCCATTGCGTGATACGGAATATGCTTATTCGACTAGAAGCATAATGGCTTCTGATTCCCTCGTAACAGTAACTGATGAGTCAGGAGATATTTTATTGGATAAATTATCTCCTCAAAGTGTAGTAGCGAAAGTTACTTTTAATGAAACAATTGAAGAAATTAAAATTGATATAAACGACTGAAAGGATATTTAGAAATGACAAAAATGGCTGTTATGGGTGTAGGTGCAGTAGGGAGCTATATAGGTGCTTTTTTTTCTAAGCAGGGATATGACATAGTTCTTATTGATATGTGGGGAGATCATGTTAAAGAAATGCAAACTAATGGAATTTCTGTGAAAGGTTGTCAGGGACCTTTTGACACTCCTGTGAAAGCATTTCATCTTACCGATGCCATGCAATTTAAAGAGAAATTTGATGTTATATTTTTTGCGGTCAAATCATACGATACAGAATGGGCTGCTTATTTTGCTAAACGTTTATTAAAAGATGACGGGGTTATTGTTAGCAACCAAAATTGTATGAATGATTCATTAATTGCTTCAATTGTGGGATATCAACGTACTGTTGGGTGTGTTATGTCTAGCATTCAAGTTGCCTTATGGAAACCAGGAGAAGTGGAAAGAGGCGGCCTAACAGGTAAAGAACGAGATTATGTAATCTTTCGTATAGGCGAGTTGAATGGTATAAAAACCCCAAGGACAGAGCAACTTGCAGAATATTTTTCTTGTATTGATTTGTCTACAGCTACATCTAATATATGGGGTGAGAGATGGGCTAAATTAACAGTTAATGCTTCTACAAACACACTAACTGCTATGTCTGGCCTAGGTGCTGAGAAAGCTGCGGAATATTCTTCTGCACGCAAAATACAGGTTGAAATAGCAAAGGAATCTTGTCAGGTAGGGTTAGCTTTAAATTATATGGTTGAGCCTGTGATAGGTTTTTCTGCAGACAAATGGACTCAAGCAGATCAGGGAGATGTTTTTGAAGAATTAGAATCAGTATTTCTTCCTGGTAGTGGTAGCAAATATAAATCTTCTGGAGATTGGAAATCTTCTATGGCGCAAGACGTTCATAAGAATAGAAAAACTGAGATTAATTTTATGAATGGGTTTATTGCTGACCAAGGATTAAAGGCTCAAGTTTTGACTCCTATAAATTCTGCTGTAACTGCAGTTATTAGAGAAATTGATTCAGGAAAAAGATTGCCTACTTCGGATAATTTTGATGAAGTTTTAAAATTGTCTGGAATTGCTTAAATTATGGAATTTCTGAGCGATATAAACATTTGGGTTGAAGGATTTGCTGAAACAGATTGGGCTATTTTAGTTCTAATTGTGGGGACTTTTTTAGAATCATTAATATCACCTATTCCTCCTGACCCTCTTCTAATAGCTATGAGTGTTTTGCAACCTTCACTTGCGATTTATTTTGCATTAGTTGCGACAATAGCATCTGTTTTAGGTGCTCTTCTTGGTCACTGGATTGGAAAAAAATATGGCAGATTAGTGTTAAGGAAATTTGTTTCAGAAGACAAAATATTAGTCGGAGAGAAGCTATTTGATAAATACGGGGTATGGGCTGTATTGTTAGCAGCCATAACACCAATACCATATAAAGTATTTGCAATCTTGGCAGGGGTGTTGAAGCTAGATGTTAAGCGTTTCCTTATAGCATCTATTATAGGTAGAGGAATAAGATATTTGAGCTTCGGTATTGTTCTTTATTTTTTTGGAGAAGACATACGGGTTCTGATGGAAGACTATTTTGATAATTTGACTCTATTAATTATTATAGGATTTATTGGCTCTGTAGTGGCTATTTGGGCTGCTTTCAAGTTCAAGTTTTTCTTGCCTACTTCAGATGACTAATTAAATATCTAATTGTCTCTGAATATTGTTGTTTTTTCCGTATTCATATCCGAGATGATCAAAAGCTCTTTTAGTTGCGATTCTTCCTCTTTTAGTTCGGTCTAGAAATCCAAGTTGTAATAGATAAGGCTCATATACGTCTTCTATGGTGTCAGATTCTTCATTTATTGAAGCAGCTATAGTGTCGAGCCCCACAGGACCGCCTTCAAATTTTTCAATTATGCACTCTAAAACATTTCTGTCCACACTGTCCAAACCTATTTCATCAACACTTAAGTCTTCGAGTGCTTTTTGGGCAACTTCTTCTGTGATTACATTGTCTGCTATTACCTGTGCATAATCGCGAACTCTTCTTAATAATCTAATACCAACACGTGGAGTACCTCTGGATCTTTTAGCTATTTCATGAATTCCGCCATCTTCAGAGTTAACCTCCAATATTCTTGAAGCTCGGCCAAGGATTACCTCCATTTCAGGAACGTTATAAAATTGAAGCCTATGGATAGAACCAAAACGATCTCTTAAAGGGGCACTTACCATTCCAAACCTAGTGGTAGCTCCTATTAGAGTAAATGGTTTCAATGACAAATTCATGCTTCTAGCTTTAAGCCCTTTGTCTATAACCCAGGTGACAAAGAAATCTTCCATTGCAGGGTATAAAACTTCTTCAACCACTCTGTTTAATCGATGTATTTCGTCAATGAATAAAATGTCATTTTTTTGTAATTGACTTAATATTGCAACCATGTCGCCTGGTCTTTCTATTGCTGGACCTGATGTTGTTTTTATCTTTGCAGTCATTTCTGAGGAGATAATATTTGCTAAAGTAGTTTTCCCAAGTCCAGGAGGACCATAAAGTAGAACATGGTCTAGAGGTTCATTTCTTTGTTTTGCGGCTTCTATTGCAATTGCTAGATTCCTTTTCACATCTTCTTGACCACCGTATGTGGATAAGTTGCGAGGTCGAAGGTGGATGTCGTTTTCTACATCACTTTCAATAGATGAACCGGATACTAATCTGTCATTCAATAGAATTCCTCACGTAAACAAGTTTTAATCATTTCTTAGTATACGTTAGAGCTAATTATATTGCTTTAGTCAATTAGTCTATAATTGCGATTCAGGTCATGATTTTGGATTTTGATTAATCGTATGCTAATAAACTACTTTAATTAAGGAAATATCTATATGTCTAATTTATTGAGATTATCATTTCCTTGTTTAATTTGGTTTATAATTGGTACTCAGTTTTTAAATATTAAGATACGTTTTGGTAAGGATATTTAATGAGTAGCAAATCTAAAAATGATTGGGTTAATACGACTTTATCTTCTATACGATCTCGATTTAAAGAGCGTAAAGACAAATTTAAGACCATGTCTGGTATTTCCATTGACCCTTTATATACTACTGAAGATATTGCTCCAACGTCTAAAGACGAATCGGATTTTCCGGGAGAATTCCCTTTCACAAGAGGAGTTCAACCGAATATGTACCGCGGGCGTTTGTGGACCATGCGTCAATATGCAGGTATGGCATCTCCTGAAGAATCAAATAAGCGATATCGCTATTTATTAGATCAAGGTCAAACCGGCCTGAGTGTGGCTTTTGATCTTCCTACTCAAACTGGATATGATTCGGATCATCTTATGGCAAATGGGGAAATTGGTAGAACGGGAGTTCCGATTTCGAGTCTTGCTGATATGGAATTATTATTTAATGGGATTCCCCTAGATAAAGTTAGTACTTCAATGACCATAAATGCAACTGCATCAATTTTACTTTCTTTATATATTGCTGTTGGGCGCAAGCAAGGTATTCCAATGAAAGACCTTAGCGGAACTATACAAAATGATATATTGAAAGAATATATAGCTAGAGGTACTTATATTTATCCTCCTGAATCTTCCTTAAGACTTATAACGGATACATTTAAGTTTTGTAGTGAAAATGTTCCTAAATGGAACACAATTAGTATTAGTGGATATCATATGAGTGAAGCTGGAGCATCTGCTGCCCAAGAGCTTGCATTCACATTTTCTAATGCAATAACTTACGTTCAATCTGCTATAAATTCTGGTATGGATGTTGATGATTTCGCTGGTAGATTATCCTTTTTCTTTGTATCACAAAGTAATTTGTTTGAAGAGGTAGCTAAATTTAGGGCTGCTAGACGTATGTGGGCCCATATTATGAAAGAAAGATTTTCTGCTAAAAAAGACCGTTCATGTATGATGAGATTTCATACTCAAACTGCTGGAGTGACTCTAACTGCCCAGCAACCTGATAATAATGTTATACGCACTACGGTTCAGGCTTTAGCTGCTGTATTAGGTGGTACTCAGTCATTGCATGTTAACTCAAAAGATGAGGCATTAGCTTTGCCTACAGAAGAATCTGCTCAGATCTCATTAAGGACTCAACAAATACTTGCTTACGAAAGTGGGGTTTCAGAGACTGTTGATCCCCTTGCGGGATCATATTATGTGGAATCTTTGACCGATGATTTAGAGAGACTAGCGTTTGAATATATAGACAAGATTGACGCTATGGGAGGATCAGTAGAAGCCATTAGGGCAGGATATCAATCTAATGAAATACACCAAAGTGCGTATTCTTTTCAATCCGAAGTGGAAACCGAAGAAACTATAGTTGTAGGGGTCAATAAATATAAATCTCCAACTCCTCCAATTGCAAAGCTACAGAAAATATCACAAAAAGAAACAGATCGACAGTTAAAAAGATTAGCATCGGTTAAATCTAGTAGGGATGATGTTAAAGTTGCCGAATCCTTATCTAAATTGAGGAAAATTGCTGAAGGGACAGGAAATACTATGCCTGCTATATTAGAATGTGTCGAAGCATATGCAACTGTTGGGGAAATATCGGATGTTTTTAGGCATGTTTTTGGAGAACAAGGCGAATTTGTTACTTTTTAATGAATATATTTGAGGTTTTAAAATGTTGAATAAATCAGTTTGTCGTGCCGAACATATTAATCATGTTTGCATCGCGGTCCGAGATCTTGAAGATTCCCTATCTTTCTATAAAGATGTATTTGGGGCTGAACCTCAAGAAGATATTGAAGAGATTCAAGATCAAGGTGTATTGGCAGCTTTAGTTAAGGTAGGAGGTTCTCAAATTGAATTTATTCAACCGCTTGAATCCTCTAATGGAGTAGCTAGGTTCATTGAAAAAAATGGTGAATCAGTTCACCATATATGTTTTGAAGTAGATAATTTACAAGATAAATTAGATAGTTTGGATAATGCAGGATTTAATTTAATAGATAAAACCCCGCGTGAAGGCCTTTCTGGAATGATAGCATTTATACATCCTAAATCTACTAAAGGGGTTCTTTACGAATTAGTAGATCGAGATGGAGCAAAGAGGTAATTATGCCTGCTAAAACTATAAAAGTATTGATTGCAAAACCTGGGTTGGATGGACATGACAGAGGAGCTAAAGTTGTAGCTCGGGCTTTAAGAGAATCTGGTATGACGGTTACATATACAGGTATACGTCAAACTCCAGAGATGATTGTAGATCAAGCATTGAAAGAAGATGTTGATATTTTGGGAATTAGCATTCTTTCCGGAGCTCATAATGAATTATTTCCTAAGATTATTGAAGGTCTTAGGGAACGGGGATTGGAAAACGTTATGATTATAGCTGGAGGGATTATTCCTGAATCCGACAGAGAAAAGATGAAAAAGATGGGCGTTAGTGAGGTATTTGGACCAGGAGCTACTTCTGAGGATATTATTACCTTTATAGAGGAAAAAATTTAAGTGTGATATGGATTTAGAATTTTATATAACCATAGCTTTATCCTTTTTAGTATCTTATTTGTTTGGTGCGCTCCCATTTGCTGATCGAATTAGCAAGCGTAAAGGGGTCAATATATTTCAAATTGGAACAAAATTAGCAGGAGCATCAAATGTCCTACGGAATGTAGGAGTCAAATCTGCAGGTTTCGTTTTGTTATTTGATATATCAAAGGGTATTTTAGCTGTGGCAGTGGCAAAAATCATGGGTCTAGACGGATTCTATTTAATCATTTCATGTACGCTAGCTCTACTAGGTCATTGGAATTCAATATTTACAAATTTTAGAGGAGGAGATGGGTTGGCAATTGGTGCTGGTTTAGCATTAGGTTTATTCGGAATCTATGCTGTAATTGCTGGTTTGATCGCAGGATTAGTTTCGCTGTTAGCACAAAAATTACCGTTTTCGTCTCTGTTTAGCATTTTTGCTGCATACTTTGTATTGCTCTTTTTTATTTATCCTAGAGAAGGATTTACGGAGATACTTTTAGGATTTGGAGTTGTGTGTTTATTGATTTTGATACACGCCTTAATTGGGCATAAAAATAGAAAAAATACCATTACTAATATTTAATTAGATTGAATCTTTAAATCTTCTTGATTTAACAACAAATAATTGTCAATTAATTCACTTGCTACTATAAAAGTTGTACCTGGCTGGCTAGGAATCTGTACATAATAGGATTCAGAATCTTTAGATAAGAATTTTATCTTGGTAGTTACATAATCAGATCCTTGTATTGTATTGATTCTAATAGAAGCATCGGGTGAATCAAAACTTACTGCCGTATTAGCGAATCCAGAAGTGTAAAATTGACTAAATATCTCCAACATGGAATCAACAATTCTGGTGTCTGCAACATCTGAGTTGTTAATAATCCAATCATTGTTGATTTCTTTGGTTATAGAAAAATTATCGATAGTATTATTAAATTCAAATTCTAGTGAATCTATTTCAGATGAGGGTATTGAAACAATTATCGGGTTTCTCCATAAATTTGGGTTAGTTGAAAATGTTCTATCAGGCGGTTGAGAGCATGGGATTCCGTATACGTTATCTTTGCCTGACTTTCTTATGTAACATAATCTGACATCTGGATCCCATGTGTCACCAACAATAAATTCTTCTTGAACAGATTGACCTAAATAAAAAGTCACAGTAGTACCTGATTCATTTGATACACCAAATCTATTGTGATACTTGGCTTTTCTAGAAACTAATTGAGCATTTTTAATATTGGATACACTCATCCAGAAATTTTCTAATGTTGGAGGGAAAATCATATTTTTCCCGACCATCCAGCTTGCTTCATTCATTTTTTTTAAGCTTACATCAGCATCAGAATTATTAGAATTTATTTTTACTGTATCTATTACGTCAGAAGTTATTGGCAAAAGGCCACTCATATTAAAATCATTAGAATCTGTTGATATTAATCTGACACCAATACCTAAAATTCCTATTATTATTAGTGCTGAGAGCACATATCCAACTTGCTTACCTTTCATTGGTATTCCCTAAATTACTTTTAAATCCCTTATTTCGTCTTTGGATAAATTTTAAGAATCCAAAGATGATTAATAAAAATGGAATTCCGGCAATATTTATGTATCTGATAATATTTTTATGACTATCTGAAGAAAATATTAGATTTCTTTCAGAAACTATTTTTGATCTAACTGAGGCCAATGTGTCTTCTTCTGTTAACCAATCTATAAAATTCAGCCCTATTAATCCATTAGTACTGGCAATGTTGTTAATGACTACATCAGTTAGCCATTCAGCATCTCCGACTACGATGACTCTAGAATTATTGTTTCCTTTTATACTTACTCCTAGATCGCTTTGGAAATTGTTATTTTGTAAAGTATTTTCAAATATAGGGTTTTCAATAGGATTTAGATTGTTGTAGTTATTATCTACTGATGCGAATTCACTAGTTCTGATTAGTGGCATAATCTCATATTCTGACTTTGGTTGATTAAGTATTCCTATAGAACTAGCCCATGGCATTACTAAAGAATTTGCATTACTTGCTATATTATTATTTGCAATTTGTGCCCTAACCCAATAGGGATAAGGTAATACAATGCCGGAATTTGTAAAAGGAATATCAACATTAGATTGTGTGTCATAAACTAAATTAGATTCTACAATTACTCCATATTTTGATGACACATAATTGTTAAATGAATGTCGGTTATCTACCCCTACGAATCCTACATTTTCATCCGTTTCCATGAGTACTGGTTGTAAATTAATTAGAGCTTTGCCTCCATTGTCTAAATATCGGTCAATGCTATTAACATGAATATCACTCATTGGTTCTGAAGGAGATCCAATAAATAATATGTCTATAAATTCTAATGGCAATGTTTCATTTGGATCAGATTCCAAAGGTAATAAATCATATTCTTCATTTAATACTGAAAAAAAAGTTAACATTTGTTCTGTAGGGGATAATTCTCCATGCCCTTGTAAAACCCCAATGGTAAGTCTGTCAGTGTCTATGCTTATCATTTTGTCTGTCAGGCTTGCAATTTTGTATTCAAATCCATTGATAGTTTCTACAAATGGAATCACCTCTCTTTTATCTAAATAAGTTAAAGAAACACCCAAGTAACCAGTCTTTATTTGGAATTCACCTTGACTTTGTCGTTCAAAACCAACAGCTTCTATCCCAGCATTGAATGCTTTTTGGTAATCTTGCGGGTTATCTTCAGGATAATGTCTCGTAACTTTAATTTTATTGTTAGAACGAGATTCTAGATCGTCCAAAAAATCATTTACATCACGATATACTGATGCCACTTGAACAGGAGGGTCATCTGATAAATATAAATCTATTGTTAAGAGATCATCCAAACTTTCGACTATTTCTTTAGTTGCTGGACTTAGTGTAAATATTTTATCTTCTGTTAAATCTAATCTGCCTTGAATGGAAGTACCAAACCAACCGACTAATATACTTAATATAATTAACCCTGCAACACCTAATCGGAGATTAAGATATTGTTGCGATTCATGGCTTAAAGTCTTACTACGCATTATCAAAAATGTAGCTGTTAAGAAGGTCGCAATTAATGAAGAGAAATACATTATATCTCTCAAATCAATTAATCCTCTGCTGATGTTATCGAAATGTGTGATTGGGCTTAATAATTGCAAAAGGCTAGCAATATTTGGCGGTAAAGTAATTGCAACGATCTCTAGGCCCATAATCATTAATATCATTCCTAAAGTTAAGCCTAAAATAAAAGATATTATCTGATTTCTAGTGAGACTTGATGTGAATAATCCTATTGCGACTAGACTTGCACCTAAAAATATGCTTCCAAAATATTGTGATGTTATTGCTCCCCAGTCCATGTCTCCTGCAGTAGTTAGACTTAGAGGTATGCCTAGTGTGACCAAAACGGCAACTGTTACAAAAATCAATCCTGATAAAAACTTACTTAGTAATATCACCCATGCTCTAATAGGGTGTGTTAATAATGTTTCTAAAGTTCCATCTCTTTGCTCTTCTGACAGCAATCGCATTGTAGCTGCTGGTATAAATAAAGTCATAAGCCACGGTAGTGAAGGCCTGTCTATTGAAAATTCTACAGTGAAAAGTGGCTGTAAAGATGCTTCACCTATTAAAAAAGCTGTTTTGAAAAAAGACCAAGAAGATATTGCTACAAATATAACCAAAAGCAAATATCCTGTAGGTTGATCAAAATACCCCTTTAAATCTTTTTTTATTAACGCTACAAAAGGACTTGAGAACATTAAGAACCTCGTTTGCGTACTGATTCAGCAGTTAGATGTTTGAAAACATCTTCAAGTTTAACGTCATCTTGGTGTAAATCCCATAAAGTCCAATTATTTTTATTAGCTAATTTGAATATTTCTGGTCTGGGGTCATGTTCCCCTGATAACTCAACAACATATCTTTTTCTATCATTTTTCGGCTGTAAGCGTGTTACTGATTCTATTGATTTTAAGCCACTTAGCCCTTTTTCTATTTCAGAGCCTTCTATTTCGATATATATATTTTTCAACTCTGAAGGAGCGTGCCGGTAAACATCTTCTAACTGTGAATCCAATATAAGTTGACCACCATCTATAATTATTACTCTTTCACATGTATTTTCTACCTCTTGCATAACATGGGTAGTTACCAATACAGTTCTGTCTTTACCTAAAGACCGTATTAAATCTCGCATGGTTAATCTTTGATTTGGATCCAATCCTTCTGAGGGTTCATCAAGTATTAAAATAGAAGGTCTGTGTAAAATAGCACCAGCTAAACCAACTCTTTGATGATATCCTTTAGATAATTCATTGATGGGCCTATGGAAAACTTGTCCTAATCCAGCTTCTTCTATTGTTCTATCAATATTTTCTTTTCTCGACGGACCTTTCATTTTTCTTAAATCAGCAACAAAATTTAAGTATTCGCTTACAAGTAAGTCTTCATAGAGTGGATTGTTTTCTGGAAGATAACCAATGCTATTGCGTGTTTTTAAATCATCTTGAGTATTGTCGACACCCTCTATAAATATTTTTCCATCATCAGGTGTGTAATATGATGTCAAAAGTCTCATAGTAGTAGTTTTCCCAGCACCATTAGTTCCAAGAAAGCCGACTATTTCTCCCTTTGTAATATTAAAAGTTAAGTTTTGGACCGCTTTAAATGGTCCAAAACTTTTACTAACATTATCGACACTAATTGTTGTAGATTCTGAAGTCATTTGTAAGATTATCCAAAAAACTTATTAATCATCGAACGGAGCAGGTAGTTTAGGAGGATTTAACTCTGTGATTAATGATTCAGTTGTTAGCACCATCGCAGATATGCTGGCAGCATTTTCTAAGGCAGATCTAGTTACTTTTACGGGATCAATAATTCCATATTCATACATGCTTCCATACCGATTGGTTTCAGCGTCAAAACCATAATCGTCGGTTCCATTTTTTATTGCATCTACAACAACTGAACCGCTAAATCCGGCATTTTCTACTAATAGTGCTAATGGTGCTGATACAGAATCAAGAACGACTCTAGCTCCAGTATCTATGTCAGATGATCCATTGAAATCTGGATATACTTTTTCCGCTGCCCTTACAAGAGAAGAGCCTCCTCCAGGTAGTATTCCTTCTTCCATAGCAGCTCTAGTAGCAGATAATGCATCTTCTAACCTTTGGCGTTTCTCTTTTAGTTCTACTTCTGTTGGGGCTCCGACTTTAATCACGGATACTCCACCAGAAAGTTTAGCAGCCCTCTCCTCTAGTTTTTCTTTGTCATAATCAGATGTTGTTTGTGAAACCTGACTTTTTATATTGGATATTCTGGCATCAATGTCAGATTGATTGCCGTCTCCTTCAACAAAAGTAGTAGTGTCTTTTGTAGCTGTAACTCTTCGACATCTTCCAAGATCAGATATTTCTATAGAGTCAAAAGTTCTACCTGTTTCGTTACTTATGACATTTGCACCAAACAAGATGGCCATATCTTCTAAAATTGCTTTGCGTCGATCTCCAAATGCAGGAGCTTTAACCCCTAAACAATTTATAGTACCTCGCATTTTGTTTACCACTAAAGTAGCTAGTGCCTGCCCTTCAATATCTTCAGCTATGATGACAAGTTCTGAACCTACTGTAGAAAATTTTTCTAAAAATGGCACAAGAAGATCAATGCTTTCAATTTTTTCAGATGTAATTAATATGTATGGTTTATTTAATTCAGTAATCATTTTATCTTGATCTGTTACAAAATATGGTGATAGATACCCTCTATCTATTTCCATTCCTTCTACGAAATCAACTTCATATTTGATTCCTGGTGATTGCTCTACTGATATAACTCCATCCTTTCCCACTTTATTAATCACGGACCCTACCAATTTACCC
>CEQQ01142644.1_pt1 | contig 14363 bp, 14 predicted proteins | sample 531041 | NCBI WGS metagenome assembly CEQQ01 (sample SAMEA2621222, study PRJEB7988) | marine metagenome | biome: marine biome (ENVO:00000447); feature: deep chlorophyll maximum layer (ENVO:xxxxxxxx); material: "saline water (ENVO:00002010), including plankton (ENVO:xxxxxxxx)" | depth 150 m | reverse complement strand
ATTGTTCCTATTAGTATGGTCGCATTAGGGGTAGATTTTGTAGTTCATGCTATAAGAAGATACAAGGAAGAATTAAATGATGGTAATTTACCTAGAGATGCTCTCAGGATAGGGTATGCTGGCGTAGTTGGAGCGCTTTTATTGGCTATGGCTAGCGATAGTATAGCTTTTTTGTCTAACCTTTCTTCAAATATTGAAGCTGTCATTCATTTTGGGGCTGCCGCAGGAATTGCAGTCTTGTCCTCATATTTTATTTTAGGGATGATTGCTCCAATTGTAGTAATGCAAACTGATCAATTGATTTTAAAAACGGGTACAGCCTTTCATGGGAACAGTTTCCTTTTTCGTATTGCGTGGCTTGGCTTCAGAGTATTTAGTTCGATGTTAGTAGCTATAGTTTCTGGTGCTGCAGTAATTTTGATTGTAGCTTTGGATAAAACATGGGGACTTTTGTTACTTTCAGGTTGCTTGATAGTGTTTGTTTTGATTCCCGTTTTGGTGATGTCAAGATTTGTTAGAGATAATGAACTTTCATCTATTCAATCACAACCTTCATTAATTGAGCCAGATAAAATAATCATTAAAAATTTAATTGTACTTAGGAATATTCCAAGTGTTATTACTCAAAATTTAGTTTCTTTCTCCTCAAAAAGATCAATGATAGTCTTGATAATCACAGCTTTAGTGACTGTTTTATCCACATATTATGCTGTTCAATTGAGACCTTCTTTTGATGTAAAAGATTTTTTTGATTCCAATTCTGAATTTGTATTAGGTTTAGATAAGTTTGATGAATATATGGGAGAACAGGGTGGAGAGCCTGGTATAGCATATGTTCGTGGAGATTTAACAGATCCATCAGCTTTGAGTGAGATTTATTTTTTTATAGAGAAACTTAGGGATGTTGAATATGTAGCAGTTACTCCTAGTGGCGAAGTTACTTTTGGGCCTCATGTAATTAATATGATTCAATCAGTTATGAAAAGTCCCGTTGCTAGGGAAATGATTTCCAAATCTCAAGGAATAGTAATTTCAGATTTGGATAATAATGGCTTTCCTGACTCCTCTGATCAAGTACGTGGAATTTATGATTATGCATTGATTAATGGGGTAATAGGTGAAGGAGGTCAACTAATTGCCTCTCCTGATCAAGTCAGTGGGTCTGTATATTACAGAGAAAATGAAGAAAGTTTGACGGCTATTTCATTTCAAATTCCAGGAACTAGGGATCAAAAAATTGTTTCTAAAACAAAAGAATTAGTCGATCCTTTGCTTGATGAACTTGAAAATCATCCATCAATTTCTCGTGCTGCTTTAACTGGATCTCCGTTTACTAGAGATTTACAGCTTGAAGCTTCTGCAAATACTCTTTTTACAGCGCTCCCTATAGCTATTATCGCAGCTATAATTTTACTAGTTGTAGCTATGCGATCATTTAAATATGCGATTGTAACTGTTATTCCTGTTGGGTTAGTGGCTGCATGGTTGTATGGAATTATGTACCTTTTTGGTTTTTCCTTAAATTTTGTGACAGCAATGATAGGTGCGATTTCTATTGGTGTTGGAATAGATTATTCGATTCATATGACTGCTAGGTTTAGGGAAGAAATGAAAAGAAACCCCACGAGATTAGCAGCAATCATGCGTGCTGCAAGGGGTACAGGTCTTGCTTTGGTTGCATCTGCTATATCTAGTATTGCAGGATTTGTGATTCTAGGATTTGCTCCAATGCCAATGTTTGCAGCTTATGGTCAGTTAACTGCGGCAATGATTTTGTTTGCTCTTTTAGCTTCATTGATAGTATTACCATCGTTATTGATGGTAATTACAAAAGAAATTCAAGAGCCGTTAGATTCAAATTAATGTGACTATCGTTGATCCAATTTCCCCTTTGGAGTCAGCTTCTTGATCGAACGTTTTAACCAGAGGGTGATTTGTGAGCAATTCTTTTACAGTAGACCGCAAGGCCCCACTGCCTTTTCCATGAATTATTCTTACTTCATTTAATCCCTCTTTAAGGCTTTGGTCTAAGAATATATCTAATTTTTGTTGAGCTTCAGCTACTCTGATTCCTCTAATGTCAATCTCTAAATGATGAATATTTGTAGAATCAATTAAGGTTATATTTGAAGTAATTGTTTTTGATGGTTCAATATCTTCTTTAATCACTGAGATTTGATTGCCTAATACTTTCATAGAAATTTTTCCTACTTGAACTTCTACAGTTTGATCAGAATAGTTGATTTTTTTGATGTATCCAATCCATTTATAAACTGTACTTTGAACTTTTACTCCAATTTTAATATTTGAGGGAATCAAGTTTCTTTTGTTAAGTTCTGAGTCGACTAAACTTGAGAGTTTTTCTACATTGTTTTCAATGGTTTCTATCTCATTAATCACTTGGCTTTGATCCTTGGGAGATTTTTTAATCCATGAAAGTGCTGATTTTGCCCTGTCAAGATTTTCCAAAATTTCTGAATATTTTATTTGAGCTAAATTTTTTGCAGAGTTTAAAATTTCTTCAGTATTATTTTTCAAATAATCTAGTTGTAATGTGAGATTTTTTCTTGTGGTAGATATTTCAGATAATTCTAGTGAAACCTCGTTTTTTTGAGATTCTAAGATTTCATGTTTTTTTGAGATTTCATTCAGCCATTTTTGAGTGTTTTTTGAATTTGTGGAAATATTATCTTTTGCTAATTTTAAAATTGACTCAGGGAGCCCTAATTCTTTTGCTACATCCATTGCATAGCTACTACCAATTACTCCAAATGACATTGAATAAGTTGGTTGTAAGGTTGTATTGTCTAATGTAAAACTCGCGTTCCTCATTTTATTTGAACCCTCAGCCATTATGGCTAATGCCCTATGATGGGTAGTTACTATGGTAAGTACACATTTTTCGCTTAAATTTTTCAATATAGCCATTGCTATTGCTGATCCTTCTTCAGGATCAGTACTTGAGCCGATTTCATCTAAAAGAACTAGAGAATTTGGAGTTGAGAAATTTAATATTTTACTGATGTTTTTGATGTGTGAACTGAATGTGGATACAGAGTTTTCTATACTTTGTTGATCGCCTATATCTGAATAGATGCCATCGAATACAGGTAAATATGATCCTTGCTCTGCAGGAATTTGAATTCCAGATTGATTCATTAAAGACAATAGACCAATTGTTTTTAATGCGACTGTTTTTCCTCCAGTATTTGGGCCAGTAATTACTAGTACATTCCATGAGTCATCGATTTCTATTGAGAATGGGATTGAATTTTCAGGTAGCAATGGATGCCGAGAGTTAATTAGCTTTAATTGCAAATTGTTAAATGTTTCATTTTCAAATCTCAATCCATTCCATGATTCGCTTAATTTAGATTTTGCTATTATCAAATCTAATTCTGAACATAATTGGATATTTGAGACAATTTCATCAGATAAAACTCCAACTTGCTCGGATAAATTTTTAAGAATTGCTATAACTTCACGATTTTCTTCTAGTGCTAGTTCTCTCCATGAATTACATAAGCTAATTGTTGAAAAAGGTTCAATAAAAAGTGTCATACCAGTATTTGAAGCATCATGAACTACTCCTGGAACTCTACTTCGTAAATTGGATTTGACTTGGAGAACTAACCTGTCCCCTCGAATAGAAATAACGTTGTCTTGTATAGCTGATTCAACATGAGGTTTTTTAAGAATATTTTGTAGTGCCGATGTAAGTCTTTCGTAGGCTTCGCGTACATCATTACGTAATTTAGAAAGAGTGGGAGATGCCGAATCTTTAACTAACCCATTTTGAGATATTTGATTTTTTATAGAAAAACTTAGGTAGTTTAAGTCTGAGATTTTTGTCACTAATGTGCCTATATGTTCAAACTGTTGATTGTGTTTTGAAATTTTCGTTTTAAGATTTGTAAAAGTGTCTAAAGTGTTTGAGATTTGTATTAAATCTTTACCGGATAATATTCCATCTAATTTAGCTTGCTTAATTGATTCTTCAATATTTGAAATACCTCTGAAGTTAAAATTTCCTTCAATCTCGAGTAGCTTTCTTCCCTCTTCAGTTTGTTTCAATAATGTTTTAACTTCATTTTGGGAAAAACTTGGATATAATTTTGATGCTTTTTCTTTTGACTTGTAAAAGGTAGCTTTTTCAACAAGATTATTAATTACGTGTTCAAAATCTAAATCATTTAAGCTGTTCTTTAAGAGTTCTTTTGACATATGAAAATATAAAGTTTTCTTGAATTATAACGTTATTACAAAAGTACAGTGCTATAATTCGTAGCTAGCATGACTTCAGAATACACAATAAAAATACCTGCAACATCTGCGAATCTTGGTTCGGGATTTGATTCAATTGGATTGGCTATAGATTTGTGGAATAGTGTCACTGTAAAGAATGGTCCTTTTCAAATAAAACTGAATGGTTTTGGTGAAGGTGAATTACCATTAGATCAAAACAATTTGGTATATAAAAGCTTCTCACGATTATTTCAGGAAATTGGTGAGACTATACCTCAGGTATCAATCGAGTGTGAAAATCAAATTCCAATTTCTCGTGGATTAGGTAGTAGTTCTGCTGCTTTGGTTGGAGGATTGTATGCTGCCAATGTTTTTGCTGGTAATCCATTAAGTAAGTTTGATCTTTTAAATTTGGCTGCCCAAATGGAAGGTCATCCTGATAACGTAGCTCCTGCAATTTTGGGAGGCATTCAAATAGGGGTTTATGATGATCAAAATTTGATTACTTCTTCAGTAAATTACCCACCAAATATTTCATTGGTTCTTTATATTCCTGACTCTATTATGCCTACCGATAATGCTAGAAATATTCTCGAAGATCAAGTGTCTAGAAAAGACGTAATATTTAATTTGAGTAGGTTTGGAATGCTGGTAAATAGTCTTTCAAATGGAGATTTAAGCAATCTGAAATTTGCAACTCAAGATTTATTGCACCAACCGCAAAGGCAAAAACTATTTTTCCCCATGAAAAATATTATTAAAGGTGCTTTAGATGCAGGAGCGTATGGAGCTTTTTTATCTGGTGCTGGGTCTACAATAATTGCAATCACTGACTCGAGAGAATACACGATTGGTTATGAAATGGCTGATGCAGCGATGAAATCAGGCATTGAAGGAAACATTGTAGTATCCACTATAGTCAATCAAGGTGTGCATTTGATTGATCAAGGTGAAAATAAATGTCAATAATTGTTCAAAAGTATGGAGGATCATCTTTGGCTAACCCTGATTTGATTAGGAATGTAGCTCAAAGAATTGCTTCTGCGTCAGACAGTTCCAATCAAGTTGTTGCTACAGTCTCTGCAATGGGTGATTCTACGAATAATTTATTGGATATTGCGTCAAAAATTACTAAATTACCCAATCCTAGAGAATTAGATGTATTGCTTTCCACGGGAGAACTTCAATCTTGTGCATTAGTTTGTATGGCTTTACAAGAATTGGGCAAAAATGCCGTCAGTCTAAGTGGGGCTCAAGCTGGAATATTGACGGATTCAACATTTGGAAACGCTAAGATTTCTAATTTATCTACTGATCGAATTCAAATGGAGTTAAATCAAGGCAATATTGTAGTTGTTGCCGGGTTTCAAGGTGTTACTGACGGACTAGATATTACTACTTTGGGCCGTGGGGCATCAGATTTAACCGCTGTTGCATTAGCTGCAGGATTAAACGCTGAAAGATGTGAAATTTATACGGATGTCGAAGGTATTTTTACTGCTGATCCTAGATTGGTACCAAATGCCCATAAAATGGATGAGATTGGTTTTGAAGAGATGTTAGAGATGGCAAGTTATGGTGCAAAAATGAATCCAAGGTCTATAGAATTAGGTATGGTATTTAATGTTCCTATATTAGTTTCTTCAAGTATGAATGAAACTTCAGGAACTCTTATACATGAGGTAAATAATATGGATATGAAAGTAGGTGAAATTAGAAATCGAGTAAGAGGAATTGCTACTGAGAAGGATGTTGCCAAGATTATAGTTTATTCTGTTGTAGATAGGCCTGGGATTGCATCTAGTTTATTCGAGCCATTAGCTCAAGCGGATATTAGTGTTGATGTCATAGTGCAAAATTCAAGCGTTGAAGGAAAAACTGATCTTACCTTTACTGTTAAGCAATCTCAGTTGGATAGAGCAACATCTGTTGTAAAAAAAGTTGCAGATGAATTAGGTAGTGGTCAAATTGGCATTGATGAAAATTTAGGTAAAGTTAGTGTAGTAGGAACAGGTATGCAGGATTCTCCTGGTTACGCTGCAAAAATGTTTAAGACTTTGGCTACTTCTGGAATAAATATTGAAATGATTACTACTTCAGAAATCAGAATTACTTGTATTGTAAAAGTTTCAGAGTTAGGTAAAGCAGCATCAGCATTACATGATGCATTTGAGATGGATTTTAACTAATTTGATGGAATTTTATAATGAACGAAATATTTTTGTCAGTGGTTATTCCTACATTTAATGAGCAAAAACGAATTGTTCAAACTTTAGATCAATTACTGGTTTATTTTTCGTTACAACATTACACATGGGAAATTGTGATATCAGATGATGGCAGTACTGACAATACAGTGATATTGGTAGAACAATGGTCTCAAAAACATCCTAATATTCATTTGCTCTTGTTGCCTCATAAAGGAAAAGGGTGGGCTGTTAAAAATGGAATGTTGAAATCAAACGGAATTTACAGATTAATGTTTGATGCTGATATGTCGATGGATCCATGTCAAATTGAAAATTTTTTAATCCGTATTCAACAAAATTGTGATGTTGTGATCGGCTCAAGGAATTTAAAGGAATCTGTAAAGCAAGATGAGCCTTTATTAAGGAAATTAATGGGAAGATTATTTAATTTATTTGTACAAATATTTGCCGTTAAAGGATATCTAGATACTCAATGTGGGTATAAGTGTTTTACCTCTCAGTCAGCAGAAAAATTATTTGGAATGCAAAAAATTTGGGGTTGGGGATTTGATGTGGAGATTTTGATGTTATGTAAACAATTTCATTTACATGTTGAGGAAATGCCTGTTTCTTGGCACCATCAATTGGATAGCAAGGTTCGTGTGTTGAGCTCCACTTTCTCTATCATTATGGAAGTACTAGTTACTAGAATCAGAATTTTGAGTAAAAAATACTAATTTTTAAAAATGTGATTTTTTTGTGTAAAAAAACATTGCTTCAGTAACTATCTACTGTCAAAATTCCATGGATTATTACAATCTTTGGAGATCAAAGTGAATATCAAAGAACTGTCAAATAAAATTACTTTAAGAAAAGAAAAATTTTTAGAGATTAATGCTTTATTTAATTCCAAGTCTTTTGAAGATGCCGAGCAAATAGCTTTAGATTTGCTTCAGGAATATCCTAATGATTTTCAAGCTCATTTGTTAATATCAAAAATTTATTTAGCACAAGATAAAAATTCTGAAGCTCAATTGTATTCACATAATGCATCTATGCTAGAAAAATCTTTAAAAGACCACACCCGTCAATCTATTGAATTTGCTATGCAATCTGATTGGGTTAATGCTATAGAGAATAACAAAATGATAATTAATTCATTTCCCTGGGAGCTTGAAGCTTACAACAGATTGGGAAAAGCACTTTTAGAAAGAGGAAATAGAAATGAATCATTGACTGCTTTTGAATCTGCTTTAATTATTTCTCCTACAAGTAAGATCGCTCAAAAAAATATAGATAGATTACAGAAATCTTCTATGAATCAAACGAATATTGGGTCACAATCTCAGAATTTAGGCCAAGCTTTTATTCAGGAAACTGGAAAAACTTGTGTGACAAAATTGGTAAATATAACTACAGGTTTTGATTTGACTTCTCTCATTTCTGGCCATCAAGTAAATTTGAACCAAAATGAAAGAGGTATTTCGATTACAGATCAAAATAATTCTAAATTAGGTAATTTAGAACCTAAATTAGGTATGAGATTGAGTAGGATGATTTCTGGTGGAAATGAATATCAAGCAAACATTACTCACGTTAGTGACAACAATATTAATATTATTATCAGAGAAACATTTAAACATCCATCTCAATCGTTAAAGTCTTCCTTTCCGGCAAAAATTGACATGATGAATGATATTTCTGGACAGATGATTCCTTATGAAATTAATGATGGTGGGAAATTTATGGATTTGAAGGATTGGAGTGATGATGATACTGAGTCAGGAGACGATAATGTATTTACTCCCCGGATTCCTCAATTGATTGCGGACAAGTCGCCCCTTGATGATGATTTTTAGTCTAAGTTAGATTCCAATTCTTTAGTACGAAAATACATTCCCCATTTTTGCATTAAGTTTTTTGATTCAGAATCATTTAATTTATTAAAATCTGAAAAGAAGCCTATTAGTGAGTGTATGTGAATAGAGTCGTCTTCTGCGACCCAATTCTGATCAGTTTTAACAAAATATAATTTACCACTAAGGTGCTTTGTTTCAAGATCCAAAGTATTCATGTTTTCGGTAATTGTTAAATTGAATTTTTTAGTCATATTTGAATTCCTTTGCACATACATGGTTTGGTTCACTAGTGATAATGGATGAAATGCTGCTTTGATTAGTATATTGAAACTGAATTGTGAATCCTGTTGAATCTTCTTCTTTATTCATCCCACTGTTCATTTTTTGTCTTGTGTTATCTTTTTGTTTAATAGACAATCATTTTTCATAAAATATTCTAGCATTAGGGTGATATGAAACCTCATTTTAAAAGTTCCGATTTTTTATTTCATAAAATCAAAAGTGGTCCATTTGATAATAATTCTTATGTATTGATATGCCCTCAAACCAATCAAAGCGTGTTAATTGATACTCCCGCTGATCCACATGTATTAATAGCTATAGCATCAACTACTATTGTGACAAGAATTTTAATTACTCATAATCATAGTGATCATATTGCAGGTTTTGATTCAGTAATTGATTCTTTTAATGTTCCTGTAAATATATCTAATTTTGATTCTCATGCATTAGATTATAATTTTAAAGAAGACTTAAATGATGAGTCTGCAATTTTGTTTGGAAACTTGAGTCTTCAAGTTTTATTTACGCCCGGACACACTGCAGGTTCAACCTGTTTTTATATGGATGGGCATTTATTTTCAGGAGATACTCTTTTTCCGGGAGGACCCGGTAAAACACAATCTGAAGATCATTTAAATCAGATCATTGATAGTATTTCGGGAAAATTATTTTCTCTTCCAAAAGAAACGATATTTTATCCGGGTCATGGGGATGATGGCGAATTATCTGAGTCTATCTCAGAATTTGAAATTTATAAAAGTAAAAATGTTCATTCTCAAAAATTTGGCGATATTGAGTGGTTAAAAAGTTAACACAAAATAACCTGTTTTTTGTTGTTGGAATAACTACTATATTGATTTTGACATATTCTATGATTTTTATTTTTAGGCATATATTTATTGAGGACTACGATTTGATTTATCCGAGTAAACTTTATCCTTGGATATTGGTAGTTCCTCAAATTTTTATGTTGGTTTTTTCAATCATATATTTGAAAAATTTAAGACAATTATTTTTGAATGTAAAATTAATAAATTACTTTTTCGCATTTTTGTTTATGTTTTTTAATTTAAGTTTTTATTGGATTTATGCTCAAATAGTCAGTTTTTTAAACTTTCAAATATTATATTTACCAAACATTTCGAAATATATTTTGGGCGATGGAAATTTTATTTTTTTGAATATTTTTGCAATTTGTGTTTGGGTTCCTGCAATTGAAGAAATATTTTTTAGAGGACTAATCCTCAAAAGATTTAATGAATTTTCAGGGAAAATTTTTGCAGTAATTTTTTCTAGTTTTTTATTTTGTATTGTTCATGGTGACGTAGGATTATTGATTCCCGTGTTTTTTAGTTCAATCTTAATTTCAATATTGTTTTTAATGTCTAAATCTCTCTTACCTTGCATCATGCTTCACTCTATTCAAAATCTTTTTGTATGTATAGTTGCGACTTTTGCTTAAATTAAAGACAATTACCGCAAGGTGATATGTTGAAAAATAGAATTAACATTCAATTTGAAAAATTAAAGAAAAACAACGATTCAGCTCTTGTTCCTTATTTAACTGCAGGATTTCCTGATAGGGAAACTTTTGTAGATTTGTCTTTAAAAATTTTAGATAATGGTGCTGATATGCTAGAGATCGGTGTCCCTTTTAGTGATCCGCTTGCTGATGGCCCTACTATCCAGAAAACAAATTTTCAAGCTATTCAAAACGGTATTACGCTTTCTGAGTGTATTAATCTTTTGAGATTAATTAGAAAATCTAATACAGAATCTCCTGCGATATTTATGGGATACTTTAATCCCTTTCTTGCTTACGGGATAGATGATTTTTTACTACAAAGCTCTCAAGTGGGACTGGATGGATTAATAGTCCCTGATTTACCTATTGCAGAATCCAAACAAATTTCTGAAAAATGTTTTAATTCTGGTATTCACTTAATTCCATTACTAGCGCCCACTAGTACAGAAGAAACCATCCAAAAGGCTTGTGAACAGGCCAAAGGGTTCATTTATTGTGTTAGTTTAACTGGAGTAACTGGAGCTAGAAAAAATTTATCTTTGGGAGTCGAAACTTTAGTGAAAAAAATTAAGGCATATACTGATATTCCAGTCTTAGTAGGCTTTGGAGTTTCTAAAAGAGAAGATGTTCTGAATATATCTAAATTTTCTGATGGTGCAGTTGTTGGAAGCGCTTTTTTAGATTCGATACAGAATTCTGATCAAAATAAAAAAGTGAAAGCTGGTGTCGATTTTGTCAAAAAATTGGCTAACTAAATTAATGAGGTAAACAAATGGGAAAAGTTATTGCTATTAGAGGTGCTACTACTGCTGAATCTAATACTAAAGATTCAATTGTGGAAGCCACTAAAGAAATGCTAGAAGAGCTGGTGAGTGCTAATGATTTAGATGTTAAGGATATTATCAGTGCTTTTTTTACAACAACAAAAGATTTGAATACTCAATTTCCAGCCGTTGCTGCACGTAAAATTGGTTGGGAATTTGTTGCATTAATGTGTTCCCATGAAATGTTTATAGAGGATGCTCAACCCATGTGTATTAGGGTAATGGTTCACGTTAATTCTGATAAGGATGTTAAGCTGATAAATAACGTTTATTTAAATGATGCAATCAACTTGAGAAAAAGAGGGTTTGAACCCAAAACTAATTAAGGCTGTTGCAGTAATTGAATTATATTTCCGTCTGGGTCTTTGAATGTGGCTACAAATCCACCCCAATGTTCTTTTTCCGGGTTTCTCAAAACCTCAACATTTTTTACTTTTAGATTTTTTATAATCTCATCAATTTCATTAACATCAAAATTGATCATAAATCTATAAGGATCTTGGTTGATTTGATTAGTTATGTTGGAATGTTCTCCTATGCTAAATTTAAAATCATTCCATCTAAATGATATAAATTTTTCGTTTACATAGTGGGCTTCAATTCCTAATAAATCCTCATAAAATTTTTGGAGATTTGAAATTTTTTCTGTCCATAAAATTATTCCTGAAAATTTTGTAAACATATTTTGCCTCACAAATCACATAAGCATTGCTGTAATTATTTTACTAAAAGTTTATAATTAAAACAGAGACAGTGATGTGAAGGGAAAGCTTAAAAATGGGTCTCAAAAAAGGAGGGCAGTAACATTGGATAGTAGTAGTCGGAGGCGTTTCGGGTAGGTGTTCTTCGGAATGCCTCCACATAACAGGGTCCTTATCTTTTTATGGTAAGGGCCCATTTTTTATGATTCAAAAAAGCGTTTTGGGTTATAAACTAATATGTCGTCTATTTGCCCATTGGTTGCACCCAATTTTTTCAAATAGGGAATTACCTTTCTGTGAATAAATAAGTAATCATCTGGATTATATTTGTTTCTGCTTGATGAATTTTCATCTGAGGCTATGTTTAAAGTTATAGACCAGTCGTGCCCTATCATAACTTTTTTACCATAGCCATCGGAAATCAGTTTCATCAACGTTTCTGTTCTTTCTTCCCATTTTGGGGTTCCGATTTCTCTCCCTCCGGGGTATCTGTCTAATCCCACCCATGCTCCTTTATCCATCAATCCTTCTAGATAAAAAACATCAGTTGTATCGTTACTATGACCTATATAAACTTTATTCAAATCCACTTTTTCATCTTCAAAAATTCTGATTTGTTGTTCACCAACACGTTCAGGTGCCCATGTATGCGCAGATATAGGTGTGTTTGTGGATTTTGATGCTCTAGCTGCTGCACGTAAGATGACTTCTCCTTCTCTTGTCACACCACCTTTGTCGTTTGCTACTTTGATTATTCCCGCTTTAATTCCAGTACCTTCAATGCCTTCATTTATTTCTCTGATGTATAAACTAGCCACTGCATCAGGTGTACTGTTCCAGAAAGCTCTGGGGATATCTCTCCAAGTACCTGTTGCGCAAATTATGTTAACTCCAGATTCTCTTGAAACAGTTTCGATTAATCTAATGTCACGACCTAAGTCTAAGGTTGTAACATCAACTATAGTGTCTACACCTTCCTTTTTCGCCTCTGAAAGACGAGCAATTCCTTTTTTGATTGATTCATCTCTTCTGATAAATTCAGGGTAAATTTGCGGGATTCCTCCTGAACTAACTATTACATGTTCATGAGATAGAGTTTGTCCTAGTTTTGAAGTGTCTATGGGGCCTAAAACTGTTTGAATTGAAGTCATAATTTCCTAAGAATTTATTTTTCTTACATAATTTTTTAATGTTCCTATTCCTGAGATAGTAATTTCACAGGTGTCTCCATCACTTAAATTTTTTCCTTCTCCATCAGTTCCCATCCAAATCATATCTCCAGGGTATAAAGTGATGTATTTTGTTATTTCATGTATGTACTTTTCAACACCGAATATCATTTGATTAGTTTTGAATTCTATAGTTTTTACTCCATTGACATGTACTGATGTGGTCATATCATCTAAATCAGCTTCAGTTTCTATCCACGGCCCCATTGGCTTGAAGGTGTCAGAATTTTTTGCTCTCCATAGGGTTCGATCTGATTTTTGCCAAGATCTCTCACTCACATCATTTCCAATCGAGTATCCAAACACGAAGTTTAAAGCTTCTGATTCTTTTACTTGGAAAGCTTTTTTTCCTATAACTACTACTAATTCTGCCTCGTATTGTACTTTTTCAGTAGCATCTTTTGGGATCATGATAGTTTCTTCATGAGCTATGAGGGCATTGTTTGCTCTGTATCCGATATCAGCTTGTGTAGGAATATTTGGCTTTTCTCCTATTAATTCTGCTACTTTACGAATATGTTCTTCATAGTTTGTTCCTGCAGCGTAGAAAGTTTTTGGATCAAAAGGAGTAAGTAGTTTGATATCAGAAAAAGAGACAGTATTAGTTGTTTCGTAGTCTTCAAATGGATTTCCTTGAACTTCTACTACAGATTTGTTTTGTAAATCAGCTATTCCATAATAAATATTTTTTTCTCTGTAATATCTAATCCATTTCATCTGATTTCCTTAAAAGTTTAAATAATTGGGTATATTAGCATGAGCTTTAAGGTGAAGACGAATTATTGAATCCATTCTAGAGCTTCTGATACGTTTGGAAATTGTTCTATAAAAATTTCCTTAACTCCTTTAGCTACATCCATATGCTCTTTTTGGGTTCCATTGGCAGATCTCAGATCAATATAATGAATCCAAGATCTTACATTTCCAGTCATGTAAATTCTTGTAGGTGTTGCTAATGGAAGAACAAATCTAGCACATTCTTTTGCTACTCCTTCTTGTATCAGCTCGTTATATAAATGCATTGCATCAGCAAAATGGGTAGCAATTTTAGATTGGAGATTTTCTTTTTTTGAAACTGGGATATCGTCGATACTGTTTTGTCTGTTTTTACCATCTTGGCTACGAAGATCTGGTACATCAATTTTAGTATCTAACAGGTTTGTGTCGGCATATCTTTGACTAAATTCTTGGAATGTAAATGATCTATGACGCAATATTTGAGCAGCTAATCCTCTAGTAGTGTTAATTTCGATTGTCATGAATGCTTGTTCAAACACTGACCAATGACCATGCTTAATGCAGTATTTGAGTAATCCTGCAAATTTATCGTTATTTTGATTTTTAGGATTACTGACTCTAGCAACATATGCCATGTGTTGTTCTGCATCAGCGGTCACACTAACTAATTTAATCGGAGATTCTATTTCTTTATTTGATACTAATGCTCCCATTATTTTTCCTTTGTCTATTCTTTTACTCTATAGCATTTGAATTGTTAAAATTTTACAT
>CEQQ01027900.1_pt1 | contig 14514 bp, 15 predicted proteins | sample 531041 | NCBI WGS metagenome assembly CEQQ01 (sample SAMEA2621222, study PRJEB7988) | marine metagenome | biome: marine biome (ENVO:00000447); feature: deep chlorophyll maximum layer (ENVO:xxxxxxxx); material: "saline water (ENVO:00002010), including plankton (ENVO:xxxxxxxx)" | depth 150 m | reverse complement strand
TCCCAGTAGACGCAATCACCAGTCAGAACCACCGGGCCGCTAGCCAAGTTAACTTTGAGGGACTGATGGCCAGCTGTGTGCCCAGGAGTGGGAATGCAAACAACGGAACCATCACCAAAAATATCGTGCTTTCCTTGCACCTTTGCGACATCATGTCCGAGCTCAAAGTCAGCAGGGTTATAGACCTCATGTTCGATGAGCTTCGGGTGATGGGCTGAATCCCATTCAGCTTTTTGAACAATTATTTGCGCATTGGGAATTAGCGACGTGCCGCCGCAGTGATCGAAATGTAGATGACTAAATACGATGTGGTCCACTTCCAGAGGATCAATTTGCACTCCTTGCAGACGTTCGGAAACTTGATCTTCGGAGGAGAAGCGTGACTCAAATTGCCGCGCCATGAGCGGATAACGCGCCCCAACGCCGTTGACGACTTCCTCGTGAAGTCCAGTGTCAAACACAAGAGTTCTGCCAGAAGGGTGTATTACCAGCCAGCTAGGAATAGGCAGATCTACTTTGCCATCTAACCCGGCAACTACAGACGAGGCTGACGTCGAAAGCCACCCGCACTCCAGTGGAACAAGAAGCAGAGAATCCATAACAAAACGTTAGCTGTTGGGGGTCGTTCGGTGCTTAGAAGTCTCAATTCACGCTTGGTCGCGAGCCCAAAGTAAGTCAGTGAGGCGGCCGGTACGCTCTTGGATTGCCTCCAAAGCGTCACAAATGACGTCTTCTCGGTAGCGCTGACCAACTAGTTGAATAGCAGATGGCCGACCGCCAACTAGCCCTGTGGCTGCCACGCCGGCAGGTAGACCCAAGTAATTAATAGCCATCGAGTATGTCGATGCCTGCAAAAAGTCCTTGCACGACTCGAAGCTTTGGAGGTCGTAGTCCCAGTCATAAAGTTTGTTCATGTAAAAGGGAGTGAGGACTAATGGGTACTCAGCTAGGAAAAGATTCCACTCTCTCATCATCCGAGTTCTATCGCCGAACTCGGAAACGAAATTGTCTAGGTCTAATACCTCACCCATTGCGAAGAAATAATCAAAGGTAGTTTTTATTTCATCGCTGCCGTAATCCTGGATTAATGGGAGTAGTCCAACATTCATCTCGGTCATCAGGGTTCGGAACCATGCATCAAACGCTTCAGAGATTGAGGGCGTTTCGACTTCTACTACTTGATACCCCGCATCCTCTAGGGCGTCTGAAGCTTGGTCAATCAACGCCAAGATGCCTTCGTGTATCGGGTAACCGCAGGAATCTTTAGTGACAGCCACTTTGATTGGTGCACCCAGATCAAGGCCTCGCCAAGGAATCGGAGGGGCTAACGGATCGCGAGGATCGGGGCTGATCATGATTTCAGTTGCTAAAGCTAGATCACGAGCATCGCGAGACATGATGCCTTGAACCGACATGACCTGTGAAAGGGGCCCTCTTTCAGCTGGAGCGCTCGAGTTGTATACCGGGATTCTATTATTGGTGGGCTTGACGGTCGTGATTCCGTTTGCCAGTGCAGGAAAGCGCAAGGATCCACCAATATCGTTGCCGTGATGTAGCGGTCCAAAGCCAGCTGCGGCTGCAGCTCCGCCCCCTCCAGAGGAACCTCCCGGACTAGCTTCGGCATCCCACGGATTAAAGGTCCGTCCGCGCAGAGGGTTAACAGTTGTAGCCCTCATCGAAAACTCGGGAACATTTGTGCGTCCAATAAGAATTGCCCCCGCTGAACGCAAATTGCGAACTAACGGCGAATCGCTAGTCGCAATTAAATTGGCGAACGCTGGAACTCCGTTGGGGGTTGCCTGTCCAGCTACGTCAATATTTTCTTTTATTGTGACCGGTACCCCATGCAAGGGTCCAATTGCTTGGCCAGCACTCACAGCACCGTCTGCGGCTTCTGCTGCAGCCATCGCCTCGTCTGGAAACTCAACGGTTATTGCATTTAGCTCGGGGTTCTTCTCGGCTATTCGGTTTAAAACAGACTCAACTACTTCCCTCGCCGAATACAACTTGGTCCGGACGCCCGCAGCTAATTCGTGGGCGTCGAGTCGCCAAAGATCATCCATCGTCTACTCCTAGATTCCTCGCCGAACTGGCCGGTGATCAGGGAATTGAGCGAGCCGATCTTCAGTTTGTGCAGAAAAGGCCTCTGCCATGTCGTCAGGGTCGAACATGGCCGCATTCCAAGTTGCTACATACTCCAAACCATCGGCAACAGAGTGATCCCGACCGTAATTAAGCGTCTGCTTCGTGCCCCAAATTGCCATCGGGCTTTTGGAAGCTATTTCTGAAGCAATGCTCATCACAGCATCCGTCATAGCATCTTGGTCCGGGTAGACCTCATTGACGAATCCGCGCTCTTTAGCCTCCAGTGCTGACATGTTTCGTCCTGTATACGCAAGTTCCCGAACCACTCCTTCCGGAACTAGTTTCGGCATTCTCTGGAGCGTCCCCACGTCCGCAGTCATTCCAATATTAATTTCGTGGATACAAAAGAAAGCGTCTTCTGTTGCGTAGCGAAGATCAGTCGCAGAGATCATGTCTATCCCACCGCCGATGCAGGCGCCTTGAATAGCTGTCAATACTGGTAGGCGGCTTTCCTCTAGACAGCTAAAAGACTTCTGTAGGTCTAGTGCGGTGGTCCGAAAACTGGCCCGTTGACGGCTGATATGAGAGGCATTTTCCTGCGCCCCGACGTCGTTGCTGCCAGCGAAGACACTGAGATCCATGCCTGAGCAAAAGTGGCGGCCCTCGGCACTCAAAACGACAACCCGTGCATCGTCGCCACGAGATAACTCTTCGATGATCAATGGTAATTCTGTCCAGAACTCGGGGATCATTGAGTTCGCTCGGTCCGGTCTAATCATCCTTAGATGAGCAACGCTATTGCTAATTTCGACGTCAAAACAGGTGTAAGTCACGACGCGACCTTAGATCCAAGTGGCCGGGGATGCGACCCTCAAAAAAAGAATGACGCGAATCATCCAGAAAGCGTCACGCCCGTAATCAGCGCAGCTATCGAGGAAACGAGCGCGAGTGCACCGGCCATGGCCTTGACTGCGGAGTTGCTGGCGGTCTGAAACAGCCACGCTGTTACGCCGGACAGGGTCACTGAAAGTATTTTTATTCCAAACAGAGCCATCCAAGCGACACTCGTGCTTGTAAGTGAAGTCATACTCCACACTCCGGTAAAAATTGCTAGTCCGAAAAAAGGCCAAACGACTCGGCCGAAAGATCGCACTAGGGCATCAATTACTTGAGGTTGTGTTTTGCGAAGCGCAAGAACTGCACCAATCAGGACAACTTGGCCGCCGACCCAGACACAAACTGCCAAAATATGGAGCACGACTCTCAATGTCTCGAAATCGAAATTTATAGTCCTCAAGTGCGTACCCTCGCAGCAGTACTCATTCCGCTGCTTGAATTTCCATAAGCCTTATCTTTTAGCAGCCTAAGAGTTCGCTCATATTCTCTGAATAAAACTTGTTGAGAACGGCTTCTGACATGCCCTCAAGCGATGATGCGAATCGTCCTAAAGGATTTCTCCCGCCCTCAATGTGGGGATAGTCGGATGAGAAAAGATATAGGTCAGCGTTAGATTCCTTAATCATGGATCCGACGTCTTCGAATGGATACGGGGTAAATGCCATCTGACGCGAGATTAGTTCTGAAGGCGGAGTCTGAAGCGCCGCTAAATCTGGTTCAGAACGTTTCCAGATCTGAGCAATGAGATCTAAGCGGCGGAGAAACGAGGGTACCCAGCCGGCGCCTAATTCGATGACACCCCCGCGTAGTGCCGGGTGGCGCTGGAGAACGCCATCTAGAACTAACGCACCCACAAAATTCTCAGCAGCATGGTGCAGCGCGATCATGTCCTTGCCCCGAACGTTCTCACCTCCCCCTATCCAGTCATTAGGGATGGGCCTGCCGGTGTTCATCCAGTCAGGTTCAATTTGAAGAGGGTTCCCGCCGACGTGTAGGAGAAACGGTATGTTGGCCTCAGCTAGGCGAGACCAGATCGGGTCAAGTAAATCGTGACCAGGTGATCCGCCTCCTGCTGGACGATGCGGAACCCAAACTGCTTTTAGCTCTAGAGAAATTGCCAATTCAAGTTCTTCTAGTGCGGCCTGAGGATCATCCAAGGGCAGTAGGGCAACTCCAACGAGCCGATCATCAGCTGAGCAAAAATCTGACATTGCCCTGTTGTGAGCTCGCGCGGCGCCGTAACGGAGCTCTAAGTCGGAATTTGGATCAAAAGCGATTGGGGCGCTAAAAGTCGAGAAAACAAACTGTTGGTCAAATCCAAGTAGGTCTAGTGCGGTTCGCCGCTCCTCTTTGTTGAAAGCCCCGAGGGCCAAGTAGCCTTTCGGACCAGCGATTAAATCGTCGCCTAAGGCCACGAGTTCAGCAACGGTCTCAGAAGAGTGAGCGCCGGTTTTTGCTGCGTTTTCCAAAGAGTCACTGCTTCTTCCCCCTGACTCAAAATTGATTCTGGGCAGCCGCTCCCGAACAGATGGGTCTGCATGTGACGTAAGAAAATCAGGTAATTCCATCAGGTGGCTGTCAGCATCCAGATAGATGCGGTCCTTGGCATAGGTCATGACCAGAGGCTAGTTCCCTGAGCTAGCTGAATGCTTAACCGACGCAGACGCTAGCCTCCGACTATGGCTGAATTTGAACATCCCGCCGAGTCTCATAGCAGCTCTGATACACAGACCCAAGCCGGCGATGCCTTGTTAGCTAAGATCTTGACCGTTTCCGACGGTGTAGTCGAAGGCGTGCGCGAAGATCGAAGTGGCGAGGCTCTGTTTGCCGCTCTCACTTCGGACGGATACAAAATCGTTGAACGTAAGGTCGTTTCAGATGGTGTGGGGCCGGTCGCGGCTGCTCTAGAAGAGTTGGTTCAAGATTTCTCCGGGTTAGTGGTCACTACGGGAGGAACAGGCTTTACCGCTAGAGATTTAACTCCCGAAGGTACTCTCCAAGTAGTTGAAAGAAGCGCTCCGGGTCTTGCTGAAGCGATGCGTCTCGTGAACCCATTGGGCCGTCTTTCGCGCGCTGTCGCAGGTACTGTAGGCAATGCGATAATTATTAACACTCCAGGCTCAACTGCAGGCTGCGTGGAGTGTTATGGCGCAGTGGCCGACGTGCTGCCCCACGCTCTGCGTCTTCTGCACGGCGAACGGCTTCACTGAAATGAGTACCCAGTTTTCGGACGAATCTCTTATGCAGCGGGCGGTGGCTACCGCGGATGGTGTCAGAGGCACAACGGCTCCCAACCCATGGGTGGGAGCCGCAGTATTAGGCAATGATGGAAATGTTTATGATGGCGCCACCCAAGCACCAGGTTCGGCCCACGCGGAGCGTGTTGCGTTGGAAGCAGCTGGTCCCAGCGCTCAAGGCGCGACCTTGTACTCGACCTTGGAGCCTTGTTGTCACTACGGCAGAACGCCTCCTTGCACCGATCTCATAATTAATTCGGGAATCCGCAGGGTGGTCTATGGCGTCCGCGATCCTGACCCTAACGTCTCCGGAAGAGGCTTAGAAATGTTGAGCGACGCAGGCATTGAAGTTGTGGAAGGCGTCTGCAGTGAAGAGGTGAAAATTCAACTTGAGCCTTATCTTCACCAGAGGGTTACGGGCAAGCCTTGGGTTGTCCTAAAGATGGCCATGACAATCGATGGGAGAACGGCGGCCGCTGACGGCTCATCTCAGTGGATTACGAGCCAAGAGGCGCGAGTAGACGTTCATGGCCTCCGCGCTAGGTGTGACGCAGTGTTGGTAGGGGCAGGGACTATCCGTGCCGACAACCCTTCGCTTACCACTCGTTTGGTTTCGGGGAGTGACCCCCAAAGAATCGTGTTGGGTGAAGCTCCCTCGGCCGAGTCCCTGGTGCATCCTTGCTGGGAGGTTTCGGGGGACTTAGAAAATATTCTCCGTGATTTAGGAGGTCGCGGCGTAGTCGACCTTCTGGTCGAAGGCGGTCCGAGAGTTGCGGCAGCATTTCACGAAAACGGATTAGTCGATGAGTACATTTTCTACCTGGCGCCAGCGTTGATGGGTGGTGATGATGGTGCTCCCGTCTTTCAAGGCCTAGGGTCTGCGACAATGGCTGATATCTGGCGTGGACGTATTCAAAATCTGCGACAGGTAGGCCCAGATCTCCGCATAGATATGCGACCCCAAAGAGGAGTTTGATGTTTACCGGACTAATCGAAGAGCTTGGATCCTTCGTCAGCAGCGAAGGCCTTCGCTACCGATTTGCTGCGAAAGAAGTAATAGAAGGAACCAAAATTGACGATTCGATCTCGGTAAATGGCTGCTGTTTGACCGTTGTTGCTTTGGGAGAGGATTGGTGGGAGGCAGACGTTGTATCGGAAACCGTAGATCGAACCTCGCTCGGAAAACTTCAATCCGGTGACCCGGTGAACTTCGAAAGAGCTGTCAGATATGCCGACCGCCTAGGTGGCCATATGGTTCAAGGACACGTGGATTGTGTCGGCACTGTGCTGGCACCAGGTTCTGATTTCAGGGTTCAGATCCCTCGCGACTTTGATCAATATTTGGTGGAAAAAGGTTCGATTACTGTCGACGGAGTTAGTCTCACTTGCTTTGGCGTAGAGGAAGGGGCGTTTTCGGTAGCTCTAATTCCACATACCCTCTCAGTTACGACTCTCGGATCTTACTCTGAGGGCGATAACGTAAACATTGAAGTAGATGTCATCGCAAAATATGTTGAACGGCTTTTAAAGCCGCACAACGAGTAGATCGCTCAACCGCTTCTCAGAGGTTTGAAAATGCCTGGTAAAAAATCAAGGAACCAAGTTTCAGGAGATCCAGACTCTCCGTTGGCAGCAGTCGAAGATGCTATCGCTGCTATTGGTCGCGGAGAGATTGTGGTGGTCGTCGACGACGAAGATCGCGAAAATGAGGGCGACCTCATCATGGCCGCAGAGCATGCCACTCCAGAACAAATAGCGTTTTTTGTTCGATATACGTCAGGTGTTCTTTGTGCCCCAATGACCGGCGAAAGACTCGATGGCTTGGCGCTTCCGTTAATGGTGTCCGTAAACACTGAACCGATGCGAACTGCGTACACAGTCACTGTGGATGCTGCGGAAGGCACTACGACAGGCATTTCGGCCAGCGACCGATCACTTACGCTGAACCTTTTGGCCTCGGAGGAAAGCGAACCTCATGACTTTGTGCGGCCGGGGCATGTGTTGCCTCTTAGATACCGTCCAGGTGGGGTACTCAAGCGAGCGGGTCACACTGAGGCAGCCGTTGATCTAGCACGGCTTGCAGGTTGTGAACCGGCAGGTGTTTTAGCTGAAGTCGTAAATGATGATGGGACGATGTCCCGGCTTCCCGAACTAATCGATTTCTGCGAGGAGCATGATCTTCTTCTCATCTCTATCGCTGATTTGATCCGCTACCGGAGAGCCAACGAGCGTTTAGTTGACCCTGTAGCGCAATCGCGGATGCCCACTATTTATGGAGATTTCACTAGCCACGTCTTCAGAGATTTTGATGGACAAGAACACGTTGCGCTTGTTCATGGTCAAATTATGGGAGCTGATCCAGTCCTAGTTCGGGTCCATAGCGAGTGTCTCACGGGTGACATTCTCGCTTCGATGCGATGTGATTGCGGTAGCCAACTCCATGCCGCTATGGAAGCGATAGCGAAGGAAGGTGCCGGTGTTCTTGTCTATCTCCGCGGCCACGAAGGAAGAGGTATCGGAATCGGTCATAAAATCGCTGCCTACTCGCTCCAAGATGAGGGACGCGACACTGTTGATGCGAATCTTGAACTTGGCCTTCCTGTCGATAGTCGAGAATATGGCATTGGAGCGCAAATTCTTGTAGAGCTTGGCGTGACAAAAATGCGGCTGATAACAAATAATCCGAAAAAAATTGGTGGGCTCTCGGGATACGGTCTAGAGATAGTTGAGCGTGTATCGACGCTAGATGGCGCTAACCCTGAGAACATGGCCTATCTCAGAACTAAACAGCTTCGCATGGGCCACCTAATCGATGGCCTAGAAGACGTAGCTATAGATTGATATCAACGGATGCCCGCTTGGCATTCTAGGCGGACCGAAATCGCCAAATAGATTAATTGATTGCGGGATCTGGTCTCTCGACCGGTACCTTCAAGAATGTGTTGAAAATCGTTTTGCCTAAGGGGTCGCTGGAAAAGGCAACTTTTCAATTGTTCGAAGATGCTGATCTCGCAGTTCGACGCAATAGTGAAGTTGACTACCGTGCCACCGTTGATGATCCGAGAATCGCAGACGTCAGAATTTTGCGACCGCAGGAAATACCCAGTTACGTCGCAGACGGACTTTTTGACCTAGGCATAGCCGGTAGGGATTGGATTGAAGAAACTTCGAGCGAAGTTGTTTCGTTAGGGCAGTTGAGATACTCAAAAGCGACAGCAAAACCGGTGAAAATCGTCGTTGCAGTTCCGGAAACCAGTGATTACGAAAAGCTTTCCGATCTGCCCCAGGGCGTGCGGGTATCTAGTGAATATCCGGAGCTAACAGCTCGACATTTTGCGGCTGCGGGAATTAAAGCTGACATTCGACTTAGCTACGGGGCCACGGAAGCGAAGGCTCCGGAAATCGTTGATGCGGTCGTAGATCTCACAGAAACAGGAAGCGCATTAAGAGCTGCCGGACTCAGGATCATTGATGAGATTCTGACTAGCTACACAGAACTTTTTGCAAATGCTGAGGCATACGAAGATGCTGAGAAACGTAAAGCCATGGAGCAGATCAAGACACTCCTTGACGGTGTTTTGGATGCGCGCGGTCGCGTTTTGATGAAACTTAACGTTGGCGCCAACGAGCTAGATCGAGTGATCAACGTATTGCCGTCTATGAAAGCCCCGACCGTCAATGAGCTGTGGGGTGGTAACGCCTTTGCTGTCGAAACGGTGGTCAATAAAAATGATATTAACGTTTTGATTCCGCAGCTTTTGGAGCTCGGCGCAACCGATGTAATCGAGCTTCCAATCTCCAAGATTGTTCCTTAGTGCAAAGGCTTTAATCTTCGGAGTCGTCCGTCTGGTTCTGAACTTCGACAAAAGCGAGGCGGATCTGGTGTAACGCCGCAGCGAGGGTTTGGTGGTCAGGCAATTGGTCCCCTAATTGTTCGACCAGAATCCCCATAGCGTCTATTGGTAGCCGCGCCTCCTCTAAATTGGGAGGGTCGACCCTTAAGTGGATGGCGGCAAGCTCAAATAGGCCGATGATGTGGTTAGCGACAATTTGGCTAGCAGGCACTGAGAGAAGCTGCTCCTGCGCTTCGCGAAGCTGCTGTTCCATGGCAGCGGCTGCGGCTGGATCTATCTCAGCTTCTTCCGTGAAATTATCCGACGTTGCGGTTGACGAGCTTTCGTCGGTTCCGTTCGGAACTTCGTGTTCTCCCGAGGGTGTCCAAAAGCTACTCACAGGTGCCTCTTTCGTAAATGTTGATTGTTCATAAACAGCAGTCTCCGGTCAGATTCAGCCCTTACCCTGCTACCATACGCCTGAACAATAGATGCAAGCGGGGTTCCGCCCCCACCGTTCCACCGAAAGGTGCGTATCGGTCCCTGATAGTTGCGCTAACAACGCGAGTTGTTGTGCGATCTCTCATGCGAGGCGGGCACCAAATGTGTCCGTCTTTCCTGTTTCATGGAAGGCGCCGCAAACGGACTAGGAGAATGTCCTTGGTTAAGCGAGTAAGGCCATAGCACGCCCAGATGAAGGCGATGCCCGGATTAATGACGAAATTCGGGTTAAGGAAGTCCGGTTAGTCGCCCCAGACGGGGAGCAAATCGGAATTAAACCATTGCCAGAAGCATTGAACATTGCGCAAGACCTTGATCTTGATTTGGTGGAAGTAGCGCCAGATGCGAATCCGCCAGTCTGTCGGATCATGGATTACGGAAAGTTCAAATATGAATCATCCCAACGGGCTAAAGAATCGAGAAAAAAAGCGAGTGCGATCTCTCTAAAGGAGATGAAATATCGCCCCAAAATAGGGCAAGGAGACTTTGACACGAAGACTGCCAAAGTAGAGAAGTTTCTCTCCGGTGGACATAAGGTAAAAATAACCATCATGTTCAGAGGGCGAGAAGTTTTCCACCCCGAATTAGGGAGAGAAATTCTTGAACGTGTGGCAGAAAATGTTGAAACTGTAGGAAAAGTTGACCAGTTTCCAAAGCTCGACGGTCGCAATATGACCATGGTGCTCAGTCCGGACAAAACAGCAAAGCAACGACGCAAAAACTCTGAGGAAAAACCCGAAAACTAAGAATTCAGCTGGTTGCAAATTTGATTAGCCCTTGATCTTAATAAGGAAACGTTATGCCCAAAATGAAGACCCATAGTGGAGCCAAGAAAAGGTTTAAAACCAGTGGTTCGGGAAAGCTTGTTCGACGCAAGCAGGGACGAAATCACATACTGGAAAAAAAATCCGCCAAGAGAAAGCGCCGTCTGGCGCAAGAAGGGGAAATCAGCAAAGCCGACCTTCCCCGAATAAACAAGATGCTGGGCAAGTAAGCCCACAGTTGCAGAGGAGATCGAAAAGTGGCACGAGTTAAACGTTCTGTGGCTGGAAGAAAAAGTCGCAAAGCTACCTTGCAGAAAGCTAAGGGTTACTACGGCAATAAAAGTCGCTCGTATCGAGCTGCGAATGAGCAGGTCATGCACAGTGGCAACTATGCCTTCAGGGACCGCCGTGCGCGTAAAGGCGAGTTTCGTCGACTGTGGATTCAACGTATCAACGCAGCGGCACGCGAGAATGGCACCAGCTACAGCAAGCTTGTCAACGGCCTAAATGCTGCTGGGGTTCAAGTGGATCGAAAGATACTGTCTGATATGGCAGTGAACGACCCAGAGGCCTTCAGCAAGCTTGTTGAAAAAGCTGAAGCCGCTCGTCAAGCAAGCTGACTCTATCTTCAAACTCGCCGCGGCTGAAAAGTCTGCGAAAACTGGTCAGGGACAGGCGGTATCGCGCTCTTGAGGGGCAGACCGTTATTGAAGGTCCGCGGTCAATTCTCACGGCGCTACAGATAGGGGCGAATATAAATGAGGTTTTTGTCAGGTCGGATCAAGTCGAATTCGGCGAGTCGCTAGCGAAATTCGGGATTCCGATAACTGAGATAGAGAATGCCACTTTGGACGATATCGCCGAAAGTGGATCGCCTCAGGGAGTGCTCGCCAGAGCCTCTATTCCTGAGGTTGAAGTTCACGACATAGCCCAGCAACCTCGAGTCGTAGTCGTGGACTCGGTTCAAGATCCAGGCAACATCGGAGCAATTGTTCGCACTGCTGCGGCTGCGCAATTTGACGCGGTGGTCGCGACAAAGGGTTCTGCTGATCTTTGGAGCCCGCGGGCAATACGAGCGAGCGCTGGAACCATTTTTGCATTAGACGTGTTGGGGAATGCCGAGATGAGTTCGGTTCTAGATCTGCTCCTCGGCAATGGGCACACCATCGTTGCGGCGGGGGTCGACGGCCCAAGCGAGCTCAAACAACTGAGAAACACGGAGCGCATGACGCTGGTAGTTGGAAGTGAAGCGCATGGCCTAACAGCCGTCGCTTCGCAGACAGCGAGTTCCTATGTGCGCATACCTATGGGCCCTAATGTGGAGTCGCTAAATGTTGCGGTGGCGGCTGGACTCATCATGTACCAAATGCAAGATAACTCAGTTGGCCAGTAAGTCATTCGCTTATTGACTTCTGATCTGTGGCTCACTAGTCGTATCCTTCTCAGTGTGAGTGTGTACGACCAAATCGCTGAAGCCGAGACAAAAGCCGTTGTGGAAATTGAACAAGCCGCCGATTTGGCAGGCTTGACTGCGATCGAACCTATGCTATTTGGCAAAAAATCCGAGCTTGGGGGGCTCAAGCGGCTTATGGGTGAAGTCGATGCCGGAGAAAGGCCCAAAGTCGGGCAGGCCCTAAACGAAGCCCAATTGGTCGTTCGGGAGGCGCACGCCTTAGCAAAGGAGAAGTTCAGCAAGGCTCAGCGCCTGGCTCAGCTTGAAACTGAACGGCTAGATCTGACCGAATCTCTGAACTCGACGCAGCGGGGTCACCTTCACCTTGTGACACAGACAATGGAGCGCTTAGAAGATGTCTTCGTGGGCATGGGTTTTACGGTATCCGAAGGCCCTCAGGCTGAAACAGACTGGTACAACTTCGAGGCGTTGAACCTTCCCGCAGCACACCCGGCGCGCTCCATGTTCGACACCCTCTATCTGGACTTAGGAGAACGAACTGAAATTGGTGATGGTGAAGGTGGTGAGGCGACGAATATTTTGCTTCGCACACATACTTCCCCCGTTCAAATCCGAGTCATGGAATCGACGCCTCCGCCTATCTATACCGTCTGTCCGGGACGCGTGTTTAGAAGAGACACAGCAGATGCCAGTCACATGCCTGTCTTTCATCAGATAGAAGGTCTAGTGATCGATCGTGGTATTAGCTTGACGGATCTGTCCGGAACGTTGAATGAGTTCACGGCGGCTTATTTTGGTGGGGCGATTAGTAGTCGACTCCGCCCCTCTTATTTCCCATTTACTGAACCCAGCGCAGAATTCGACATCACCTGCGTCATATGCGAGGGCGCTGGTTGTCAGACTTGTCAGCGAACAGGTTGGATTGAGCTAGGAGGGTGTGGGATGGTCCATCCCAACGTTTTAGCTAACTGCGGTTTAGATAGCGAGGAGTGGACGGGCTTCGCATTCGGATTCGGGATTGATCGACTTGCTCTCATGCGCCACGGAATTAAGGACTTGCGGGACATGTACACCAACGATGTTCGTTTTCTCGAGCAGTTTTAGAGGGATGTCGATATGAAAGTTCTTTTGTCCTGGCTCCAAGAGTTTGCACCCATCAAGGGCACCCCTCTTGATTTAGGGAATCATATGAGTGACCTTGGGATGGCAGTCGAGGAGATGAGGGTTCTAAATAACTTGGATGGAGTGGTGGTTGCCAAAGTCGCCGATCTGCGCCCTCACCCCAAAGCAGACCGAATCCAGCTTGTTGATGTAGATACTGGTGACGATGAACCACTCCAGGTTTGTTGTGGGGCCTTCAATATGTCGGTTGGGGATCTGATTCCTTTTGCCAGCATTGGAACAGTAATGCCTGACGGTATGGAGATAGCGCAGCGAAAAATGAGAGGCGAGATATCCAACGGCATGTGTTGTTCGGCCTCGGAGCTGGGTTTAGGTACAGATCACGACGGAATCATGATTCTCCCCGATGAGCTGCAGGTAGGTGAACCGCTCCTCCATGAGTTGGGTCTTGCCGGCGATGTGCTCTGGGATTTGGAGATAAATCCCAATCGTCCCGACGCGATGTCGGTTTCCGGTGTGGCGCGTGATCTAGCAGCAAGGCTTGGAGTCCCATTTCGAATTCCTGAATGGTCCGTGGAAAGTGTCAGCGGGAGCGCAGAAGACCTCGCAACCTTCAACATCGAGGACCCCGTCCTGTGCCCGAGGTTTACGGGCCGGGTGATAAAGAATGTCTCGGTCGGTAGCTCTCCACTGTGGATGCAGATGCGACTCGTGCTATCCGGTATGCGTCCGATTAACTCGGTCGTCGATGTTTCTAACTACGTCATGCTCGAATTAGGAACCCCGAACCACACATATGATCTTGCGCTTGTCCCCAATGGCCATATTGGTGTTCGAGGAGCTTCCGATGGAGAACAAATTACTACTCTTGATAACCAAGAAAGGACACTGGTCGCGGGTGATGGAGTTATTGTCGATGAATCAGATCAGGCAATTGGTATTGCCGGAGTAATGGGTGGTGCATCGACTGAAATTTCTTCGTCAACCACAGGTGTTCTTCTTGAACTAGCGAGCTGGAACCCTGAATCAATAGCGAGAACCTCACAGCGGTTGGGCCTCCGTTCCGAGGCCTCGGCTCGTTTCGAACGAGGTACCGATTGGGGTATTAATCCTTTAGCTGTTGAAAGGTTTTGTCACCTTCTTAATCAAATAACACCCGGCGGCATTGAAGTAGTAGGAGAGGTTATTGATGTCGAAGGCGACCTGCCAGAACAGGCTCCTGTTTCAGTACGAACATCTCGCATGAGTGCGTTGCTGGGTCGGAAATTTGAAGCTTCTGAAATTCGGAATCTTTTGCGTCCTATCGGCTTTGAGGTTGCAGAAACGTCAGACGCAGACGTCCAGGAAGTGCGCATTCCCTCGTTCCGACCCGACACTCAAACCGAAACCGATATAGCTGAAGAAATAGCCAGACATTTCGGCTACGGCAATCTAGGAACATCGGTTCCCAGGTCGCCCGATGCGGGACGTTTATCGCCTGAGCAGAAACTGAGGCGCGGCATTCGACAGGTAATGGTGGGCTCAGGCATGGTCGAGGCAATGCCGAACCCCTTCCTGGCGCCAAGTGATATAGGTAAATCGGGTCTGGAGGTTGCCGAACCGGTTCGATTATTAAACCCTTTAGCAGTCGAAGAATCTGTCTTAAGGCCGTCCTTGTTGCC
>CEQQ01053148.1_pt1 | contig 14519 bp, 11 predicted proteins | sample 531041 | NCBI WGS metagenome assembly CEQQ01 (sample SAMEA2621222, study PRJEB7988) | marine metagenome | biome: marine biome (ENVO:00000447); feature: deep chlorophyll maximum layer (ENVO:xxxxxxxx); material: "saline water (ENVO:00002010), including plankton (ENVO:xxxxxxxx)" | depth 150 m | reverse complement strand
GATAATAGTACTCGGGGCATTCTTGGGCTCTTTTGCTGGTGGCGGTATGCAAAGTTTTACTTTTGGTGTTTTTTTAAAACCTATGTCAGAAGACTTAGGTTGGAGCCGTTCGACATTAATTGGAGCTCTAACCTTGCGAACATTTATTACAGCAGGCCTCGCACCATTTTTAGGTAAATATGTAGATATCAAAGGGCCTCAATTAATCATGGTATGCTCTTCAATTGCTGGAGGTATAGCATGTTTATTATTAACTCAAATAAATACAGTTTGGCAGTTTTATCTAGCATTTATATTAGTTGGACTTGCTGGCGGTGCAGGTATGGGTGGTGTAGTAGCTAATGCAACAGTGTTGAAATGGTTTATAAAATTTAGAGGAAGAGCAACTGCATTTAGTACAATGGGAAATACTGCGGCTGGTGCCATTCTTGCTCCAGCAGTAGGTTTCGTTATTTTAAGTTCAAGTTGGCGTATGGGTTGGGTCTTAATTGCAGTAATATTTTTCTTTTTACTTTTCCCGATTTCAACATTAATGGTTAGAAAACCAGAAGATATCGGTTTACTACCTGATGGAGCAAAAGATCAATCTGAAATAGAAACGAATTTATCGAATAACAAGAAAAATATTACTGATAAATCATGGACACTAAATGAAGCATTGAAAACCAATACTCTTTGGATACTGACATTTTCTATGTTTATAGGTGGTGTTGGAGTTGCATCAGTAGTAGTTCATGAATTTAGCTATATTACAGACCTTGGTTTTTCAACTAGTGTTGCTGCTTTAATATTAAGTGTTCATGCAGTAACTGCCTCTTGTGGAAGATTAATATGGGGCTTTTTAGTTGAAAAAATACAAGTTAAATATTGCATGGCAATTTTGTATGTCGGTTGTGCGATCGGGTTAGCGATTTTACAATTTTTTGCTACTTCTGTATTAATGCTTTTATTGTTTGCTATAATTTATGGTGTTTGTGTAGGTGGACATATCGTGTTAAGCAATGTGGCCTGGGCTGATTATTACGGAAGAGAGTTTGTGGGTTCTATTAGAGGATTTCTAACACCTTTTACCACAGGAGCATCTGCATTAGGCCCAATAATTATCGGTCTAGCTTATGACTCAACGAAGACCTATACACAAGCGTTTAATGGATTATTATTAATGTTTTTATTAGGAACTTTAGTAATATTATTAGCTAAGTCTCCAGATAAAATGTCACACCCTTCTAAATAATTTTGAAAACACTCCATTTGATTGATTTACAGCCTTAATCACTGTAGAATATATTGGTTCTATTTAATTATTTTCCAACGTAAAAGGATGTTATCAAATGGCAGACTATAACAATATTTCATTAGATATTAATCCAGAAACAAAAATTGCAAAACTAACACTTCGACGACCAGAAAAATTAAATTCTATAACTCGAGAAATGGGTTTAGAGCTTGTAGATGCGATTGAAAAAGTTTCCGATGATGATAATGCAAGGGTACTAATATTAACTGGAGAAGGTAGGGGATTCTGTTCCGGTGCAGATACTGGAGGAATGGCAGGTGGTGATAACCAAGGTCCGCATTCCGGTGAAAGGGGAGCTGAAGAAATTCGCAGAGGATTCAAAACAGCTCAAGCTATGATTCTAGGACTCCAAAGAATGGAAAAACCTACAATTGCCATGGTCAACGGTGCAGCGGTAGGGGCTGGATTTGATCTAGCGTGTGCGTGCGATATTAGAATAGGAACACCTAAATCAAGATTTATGGTTGCCTTCGTTCGAATTGGATTATTCCCTGGGTATGGAGGTACTTGGTTATATGCAAAAGCTCTAGGAAGTGTATCAAAAGCAGCTGAGTTACTTTTTACAGGGGACTTTTTAGAAGCAGACGAAGCTAAGCATCATGGCTTACTTAATCACCTAGTGGAAGAAGATGAGCTTGAAAATTTTACTATGGATATGGCTTCTAGAATTGCAAATGGACCACCAATAGCTATTCGCATTGCTAAACTGATGCTCTATAAAGGACTAGAATTTGATTTAGAAACAGCTATGAAAATGGCTGCAGCGGCAGAAACTATAACCTTAACATCTCAAGATCATCGTGAAGGTGTACAAGCTTTCCGTGAAAAAAGAACACCTACTTACGAGGGAAAGTAATGGCAGATTTTAAAGAATTACGAGTTTTGAGTGGAACTTCACATATAAAATTAACAGATTCCATATGTGAATATTTAGGTATTTCTAACGGAAGACTCAATATACATAAATTTGCCAATGATAATACTTTTGTACAAATAGAGGAAAACATACGTGAAAGAGATGTATTTATAGTTCAACCATTTAGCAATCCAGTCAATGATAAAATCATGGAAACTCTTATCATGATAGATGCAGCTAAAAGAGCATCTGCGGGACGAATAACTACAGTTATTCCATATTTTGCTTATGGCAGGACCGATAAAAAAGACCAACCTCGAGTTCCCATAACTGCTAGATTAATTGCAGACTTAATATCTACTGCAGGTGCAGATAGAGTTCTTACAATTGATTTACATGCTGGACAAATCCAAGGTTTTTTTAATATTCCTGTAGACGAACTCACTGCCGTCCCTATATTAACTAGATATATTAAACAAAAAGACATCCCTAATTTAGTTGTTGTTGCTGTAGATATGGGAGCAACTAAAAGAGCTAGAAATGTTGCTGCAGGCCTTAATGTTCCATTAGCCATCATGGAAAAACGAAGAATCGGAAATAATGATACTACTGAAGCATTAAATATTATCGGTGAAGTTGAAGGCAAAACAGCCTTGACTGTTGATGACGAATTAGACACAGGAGGCTCTTTGGTATCCACAATTGAAGCTCTTAAGAATAAAGGCGTTACGGATATATATTCGTGTGTTACCCATGGAGTACTTTCAGGTTCAGCAACTGCCAGAATTGCAGAAAGTTCATTAAAGGAATTAATAATTACAGACACTTTACCCTTGGATGAAAAAAACCCTTCCGATAAAATTACTGTTCTTTCTGTTGCACCATTACTTGGAGAGGCGATACATAGAATCCATAATGGCCTTTCAGTAGGTGCTATGTTCAATGAAGAATAATATGGAAGCGAGTATCAATGTTTACCAAATTATTGAATATATTTTCTGACTCTAATGAAAAAGTTATAAAACAACTTCAAGAACAAGTAGACATTATAAATTCATTAGAAGAATCTACATATAAACTAACGAATGATGAGTTAGCAAGTAAGACTGAATATTTTCGCAATAAGATTTCTAGTAATACCCCATTGGACGAAATTCTACCAGAAGCATTTGCAACTGTAAGAGAAGTTTCAAATAGGATATTAGGGCAGCGTCATTATGATGTACAAATAATGGGTGGCATTGTATTGCATCAAGGTTCAATAGCCGAAATGAGAACAGGGGAAGGAAAAACCTTAACAGCAACTTTACCCTTGTATTTAAATGCATTATTAGGAGATGGGGTTCATCTTGTTACAGTAAACGATTATTTAGCCCGAAGAGATTGTTCTTGGATGGGACCAGTTTTCAATTTTCTAGGACTTACAGTAGCTTGTTTACAATATAACGGAAAAGCTTTTCTCTACAATGGGAATTTTGATACTGATAAAAACCTACCTCAGCTAATTGAATGCTCTCGTAAAGACGCTTATTTGGCAGATATAACCTATGGCACTAATAACGAATTTGGTTTTGATTATTTAAGAGACCATATGGTAATTCAAAATCATCAGTTATCTCAACGAGATCGAAATTACGCTATTGTTGATGAGGTAGATAATATCTTAATTGATGAAGCGAGAACACCATTGATTATTAGTGGGCCATCCCAACAACCAACAGATGTATATAAAAAAGTAAACCTTGCAGTAAAGCAACTAAAACATGATGAGGATTTTGAAATTGGAGAAAAAGAACGCTCAACTCTTCTCACTGAAGATGGAATAACAAAATTAGAAACAATTTTAAAAGTTGATAACATGTATTCTCAAGAAAACTATTTACTTGCTCATTATGTAGAAAATAGTTTAAAAGCACACTATATTTTTCAAAAGGATGTTGATTATGTTGTATCAAATGGGGAAGTGATTATAGTTGATGAATTTACGGGGCGATTAATGCCTGGTAGAAGATATTCCGAAGGATTACATCAATCATTAGAAGCAAAAGAGCAAGTAAAAATACAGCAAGAAAGCGTTACATACGCAAGCATAACTTTGCAAAACTATTTTAGACTGTATAAAAAACTGTCAGGAATGACAGGTACAGCTGCTACAGAAGCTGAAGAATTTTATAAAATATACAAATTGGAATCCGTTAGCATACCAACACATAGACCAATGTTAAGGGAAGATCTTAATGATCTAATTTTCTTGAATGAAAATTATAAATTTAATGCTGTAGTAGACCAAATAAATGATTTATATCAATTAAAAAGACCTGTCCTTATCGGGACAGCTTCTATTGAAAAATCTGAACAACTGAGTACGTTATTAAAAAAACAACGTATACCTCATCAAATACTAAATGCTAAGCAACATGAGCAAGAAGCTTCAATTGTTGCACAAGCTGGAAGATTAGGGGCTGTTACTGTTTCAACCAACATGGCAGGTCGTGGTACAGATATTGTTTTAGGTGGCAATCCAGAAGACCGTAATCCAATTGACTGGGAAGAAGAGCATAATAAAGTTATTGAACTAGGTGGTCTTTATATTATAGGAACAGAACGACATGAAGCAAGAAGAATAGATAATCAGCTTAGAGGGAGATCTGGTAGACAAGGAGACCCTGGTACAACTCAATTTTACGTTTCATTACAAGATGATCAAATGAGAAGATTTGGTGGAGACAGAATACAGGGAATAATGGACAAGGTAGGAATGGACGATAAAGCTGTAACTCACTCGTGGGTAACTCGAGCAATTAACCAAACTCAAATTAAAATGGAAGGGCATAATTTTGATATCCGAAAACACTTAGTTGAATATGATGATGTTATGAATATTCAACGAACAATTATATATGATCAAAGAATGAATATTCTAAACGATAATAATCTACTAGAAATTCTTAAGGAGATATTTATAAAAGAAATTGAAAATATTATTGATTCATTTTATGAAGAAAATATCAACGAAAATATAAATGAGTCCCATGATACATTAATTATAGATTTAAATAGGATTTTACCCGGTTTTGATGAGTTTATAGCACCAGAAATCAATAATCCTGATGACTTTATAAGTATTGCAATAGAATATTTTGAAAAACTTTATTTAGAGCAGTTTATTGAAAACGAAAACCATAAAGATCTTCAAATAGGCTTTATGCTAAGAGTTATGGACTCGGTTTGGGTTGAACATTTAACCACAATGCAAAACCTTAGAGAAAGCATCGGATTACAAGCATATGGGCAGCGAGACCCATTAGTAATGTATAAACGGGAATCACGTAATTTATTTGATACTATTATAGAAAAGATAGGCCAAGGTATTTCACATAGTATATTTAATGTTTCTAATATTGCTGATTCAAGAGACTACAAAGTGCAAAACAAGATGCCAATAACTAATTCGAACAGTAACGCATCGCAAATTACAAATTCACGTATAGGAAGAAATGATCAATGCCCATGTGGGAGTGGTAAAAAATATAAAAGATGCCATGGAAACTAATAATAATACTTGGTACGATAATACTATTAATAATTCGGCCAAAAAAATTGAAAATAGAGATTTGGTACATCATTTCCATCAATCCATAATTAATGGAAATGATTGGGTAAAAGAATTATTAAATGTAATCAAACATTGGAATATTCCTGAAGAAACAATTGGTAAATTTAGATACAAATATCTTTTACAAAAAGAGGCATTTGATTGGAAAATGCTAGCAAATAGAATAATAAACGAATCAAGAGATCTCATTGCTGCTAAAGAAGCCCATGAATTATTATTCAACAATATCATTCCTAATGGCTATACTTCAAATTCATTTAAACAAGCTATAGGTTTTGAAAAGTACACTGGGCATTTAAACTATTTCTATGGAATTATTATAGAAGAATGTCTTTTATATAAAGTTGAAGAAGAATTACAAAAAGAGAGATATTCAAATGGCCTCACTAATTACAAAAATGTTACATCAGATTCATATAAAAAAATTTATGGGTATTCCGAAAAGACCTTAATAAATCAATTTCAGAAAATTAATTATGGCGAAACAAGAGATATCAGAGAAGTAACAGAACTTAAAGAGTTCACATATTGGCTATTTAAACTAAGAATAAATACAAAAGATAGCTCAAGAATAGCAAGCGACACAGCAAAAGGTTTAAAAAAATTTAATGAAATCCATAATGTCAAAATTGCAAATAAGGAATTTATAATATCGTGAAATATTTAATTATAACTTTGTTTTTTATTTTAGTCTCTTGTTCATCGGAAGAGGATTTAAATTATTACGTAGATGATGGCCAGGCAAGCATACCAACAGCAACTCCTACACCAGTTGAGTCAAATCTATCACTAAACAAAAAAGATGATCTTTGTAAATTTAATACTAGTTTATGCGAGAGTTATTTTGATACTGAAGCTGATTTTAATTTATTGAATAATTCTGTTATTAGCAATCAAACTAAATGGTGTAAAACTATAAACAAAGAACACAATGTAATAATCCACCAATTAATTTCCGATGAACCAACTAGAGAACTATATTTAAAATATGAACCTTTCAATAATTATCCAATGATAACTTACGGGAAATACCCTGATGTTAATATAAACGGAAATCATATATGTTCTTATATAGATATTCTAGAATTTGACAATAATTTAACAAGCTTTTTGGCTTATGAACATTTGAAAAATACTATAGAAAACCATGGCTGGATAATATACCAACCTGAATCTTCTTATAAAGAAGATATAAATAAAGATTCCTACTTTATAATTTACGAAGCTCCCGCAATAGATATCACAATTCAAATGTATTGGATAAATGACAATAAAATATATAAACTTTTAGATAACTACACTTTAGGAAACACCGGATATTTTGATGCTAAAAAGGATTTATTTAATAGTGTTCAATCTCTACAACAGGATATCTACCAAAATCATTCAAAGGAATATTTAAGAATATTAGTAGAATTTGATAAAAATAGGGGAGGATAAAATGTATGAATTACGTCCAAATAAAATAAAAAACAAACTAGCTAATGGTGAAATAACTACTGTATTAATGTCACCAGTAGCATTTAGCCCTGATATGGTAGAATTCGCTGGCCAATTAGGTTTTGATGGAATATGGATAGAAACTGAACATGGGGCTATTGATTTTAGTGATATACCAAATTTAACTAGGGCTGCTGATTTATATGGAATGACTTCAATAGTAAGAGTTAATTACAATGAGCAAGGGCTCATATATAGAACTTTTGATGTAGGTGCCCAGGGTATAATCGTTCCACATGTAGACACAAAGCAAGATGCAGTAAATGTAGTCGAAGGTTCTAAATTCGCTCCTATTGGTAAAAGAGGCAACTTTGTAAGTAGACAAGGTATCGGTGTAGATAATTATTTTGAAAAAGCAAATAATGAAACACTAGTTGTCGTTTTAATTGAAGACATTGAATCAGTAAATAATCTTGATGAAATTTTATCGGTGGACCATATAGATGTATTTAGTGTAGCGCCAGGTGATCTTGCACAAAGTATAGGACATTTGGGAAATATATCTCACCCCGACGTTCAATCAACAATTGATAAAGCAATAAATAAAATTATTAGTCAAAATAGAATTGCAGGAACTCTTGTAACTGATGATAATGTTCAAAAATATGTTGAATTAGGCGTTAAATTTATTATGACTTCATTTGATCCTTGGTTAAAAAACGGGGCGAAAACCTTTTTAAACAAGATAATCGTCTAAGCCTTATCAAACATATCTTTTGTAGCTTTAGTTATAATCGAAGGAATATGAGTATATAGATAATTAACTCCTATATTTCTATATTCTTTTATCCAATTTGGTGTACCAGCACAACCAGCAATTTTACCTAATTTAACTATATTTTCTAGAGTTTCTATTAACAATTTATCAAATTCTTTATTTCTTTCCATATACCCAAGAGAAATAGATAAATCTGTAGGCCCAACAAAAATCACATCTATATCATCTATTTCAGACAACTTAGCGATATTATCTAATCCAATTTTATCCTCTATTTGAATACATATAAGTACGTTTGAATTAGCCCAATTCATATATTCTGATCGCGAAATACCAATGTCATATTTTGAAATACGCAACGCCGAAGACCCAATTCCTCTAAAACCTCTGGGTGGGTATTTTGTTTGTTCAATAATTTTATTTGCTTCGTCTATTGTACTAATGTGGGGATATTGAACACCCATGACGCCTCTATCGAGTAATGGACCAAGGTTAGTACTAAAAGCACTAGATGGTCGCAGTATTGGAACTATATTTGATGCTTCTGAAGCTATTACTAAAGATTCTACAGATTCATTAGACATGCTACCATGTTCACAATCTATTAAAGCCCAATCAAAACCAGCAAATGCACACATTTCTAACATATGTGTAGATGGAAAAGTAAGCGAAATTCCCAAACCCGGAATCCCTTTTTTCATATTTTTTAGAACAATATTATCTCTCATAATAAAACCCTCTTATATGTATTTACATCATAATAGGTTCTGATAGATTAAATTACAATTAAAAAGGAGTAGATTATGAGTAATACAGTATTAATAGAAAAAGATAATCATGTTGCAGTAATAACTTTAAATAGACCTGAAAAGCATAATGCTATTAATGAAGAAATGAGAAGAGCTATTGCAGAAACTTTCGAAAGTGTTCGTACTGATAATAATATAAGAGCTGTAGTTTTGACTGGAGCAGGCGACAGATCCTTTACTGCGGGTGCAGACCTAGTTGCTATGTCGAAAAACAATGAACAATCTGTGAGTCAGGATTTTTGGTCACCTCCACACATTGCAGGTGTTGCAAGTGGTTATCATGACACATTCTTTAAACCAGTTATTGCAGCAATAAATGGCTATTGTTATGCTGATGGGGTTAATATACTATGCCAAACAACTGATATAAGAATAGCGTCTGAAACTTCTACATTTTGTTATGCTGAAATATTACGGGGTTTTAGTGGTGCTGGGCCAGCTATAGCTAATTTACCTAGACAAGTTTCATACGCAAAAGCAATGGAATGGCTTTTAACTGGTAAAGTTATTAATGCTGATGAAGCACTACACTTTGGGCTAGTCAATGAAGTAGTCCCTTTAATTGAAACCAAAACAAGAGCTATTGAACTAGCACACCAAATATCCCAATTAGCACCAGTTGCAGTTAGATCATTAAAAGAAGCAGTTATACGCGGTCTTTCAATGGACTTACCTAATGCTGTACAATTTGCTAACTCTCTCAGCACACTGACTAAATATACAGAAGATGCTAAAGAGGGGCCAAAGGCATTTGCTGAAAAAAGAAACCCTGAATTTAAAGGGTATTAATAAAGTTAGATAATTGATTTAAGAATTTCTTGAAGTTGATATTTTCTCTCTTGAGATTTGGTTAGTCGTTCTTGTTCTGATTCAACTACCTCTTCAGGTGCTTTTTGAACGAAATTTTCACTATTAAGAAGGTTCTGTAATCTACTAATGTTATTATCGACTTCTGTAAGCTCTTGATTTAATCTCTCGATCTCTTTATCCATATTAATTAATCCAGAAAGAGGTATTGTCACTATTATGTCAGCTACAACAAATTTTGCTGATTTAGATAAATCGCTTTCTTCAACTTGAGTAAATAAAATATCGTTAATTTTTGTTGAATTTTTTATAAAACTTTTTTCTAAATCAATTATTTTAAGCAATTTAGAATTAGTTGTACTAAGATGAATATCTATATCTTCATTTCCTTGTATATTAAATTCTGATCTAACATTACGTATGCCTCGAATTAATTCAATTATTATATTAATCTTTGAATCATCTGCAGTTATTTTAATTGAAGATTGTGGGTAATCCGAAATCATAATACTTTCAATACTAGTATTAGTTGATTTCATAGAATGAATTCGATGCCATAATTCTTCAGTAATAAATGGCATGAACGGATGGAGCAGCCTTAGTAATATGTCCATAATATAAATTAAAATTGCAACAATATCTTCATCACCTTCTGTAAAACGAACTTTAGCCATTTCAATATACCAATCACAGAAATCGCTCCAAATATAATCATGAAGTATTCTTTCGGCTTCTCCTAATTGATAATCTTCTAACAATTTATTTACGTCTTTTATTAATATATTTAACCTAGAAAGAATCCAAATATCTTCAATATTCAGTTTATCTTCATCAATTTGAGAACTCATATTACTATTAGTCTTAGAATGCAAAAAATTTATGAAGCGACAAGAATTCCATAATTTATTACAAAAATTCCTTCCGGATTCTAATTTATTTTCACTTATTCTTACGTCATTACCTGGAGTAGAACCAGTGGTTAGCGCGAAACGCAAAGCATCTGCACCATATTTTTGAATTGCATCTAAAGGATCTAAAACATTACCTTTGCTTTTACTCATTTTAGCTCCAGTTTCATCTCTCAATAGTCCATGTAAGTAAATAGTATGAAAAGGTGAAACACCCATATTTTCTATACCAAACATAATCATTCTAGCAACCCAAAAAAACAAAATATCATATCCCGTTTCCATAACACTTGTCGGATAATATTTATTTAAATCTTTTGTGGCATTAGGCCATCCCAAAGTAGAATGAGTCCATAAACCAGAACTAAACCATGTATCTAGAACGTCAGAATCTTGATAAATTTCTTTCGATTCGCAACTAGAACATGAATCAGGATCTGTGATTGATACAGTCATATTGTCACAAAGATTACAATACCAAACTGGAATCCGATGCCCCCACCATAATTGCCTACTTATGCACCAATCTCTTATGTTGTTCATCCAGTTAAGATATATTTTTGAAAAACGTTCAGGTATTATTTGTATATCACCATTATTTACTGCTGCTATTGCAGGTTCAGCTAATGGTTTCATCTCAAGAAACCACTGTTTACTAATCAAGGGTTCCACAATAGTGTCACATCTATCACAACGACCAATGGAATGAACAATTGGTTCAATTTTTTCAAGTAAGTTTATTGATTCAAGTTCAGCTACAGATTCTTGCCTTACTACCATTCGATCTTTGCCTTGGTATTTACCAGCAAATTCATTTAATGTCCCGTCGGGATTGATTACATTTATTGTTTCTAATTCATGCCTTAAACCTATCTCAAAGTCATTGATATCATGAGCTGGAGTAACTTTAAGAGCCCCAGTACCAAATCCCAGTTCTACAGCTTCATCAGAAATAATACTAACTTCTCTATCAATTAATGGAATCATTATTTTATTTTGTAATAAATGAGAATAACGTTCATCTAATGGATTAACTGCTACAGCAGTATCCCCAAAAAGAGTTTCAGGTCTGGTAGTTGCAACTGTAAGGGTTTCGTCACTATCAACAACATTATATTTAATGTAATATAAATCACCCTTTTCTTCTGAATGTTTCACTTCCAAATCAGATAAGGAAGTCAAGCATCTTGGGCACCAGTTTATAATCTTTTCACCACGATAAATTCTACCTTTATTATATAAATTAACAAAAGTAGTGCGTACGGCAAGGCTAGGACCATCATCTAATGTAAAAGATTTTCTAGACCAATCACAAGAAGCACCTAAACTATTAAATTGCTCATCAATAATACCGCCATATTTATCAACCCATTGCCAAACGTGTTCAAGGAATTTTTCTCGACCAATTTCATGTCTTGATATACCCTGTGTTTCCATTAACATTTTTTCGACAACAACTTGAGTAGCAATACCCGCATGATCACTACCTGGAAGCCATAATGTTGATTTTCCTTTCATTCGATTCCAACGAATTAAAGCATCCTCTATTGCTGTAGTGAGAGCGTGGCCATAATGTAATGTTCCAGTAACGTTAGGGGGGGGCATTATCACAGTAAATGGATCTTTATCATCATCTACATTTGGTGTAAAAAGATTTTTTTCTTGCCAATATGAATATATGATCTTTTCGACTTTATTATAATCATATGATTTTGGAAATTGAGTATCTGGTTGATTCATTTATATTGTATTGATTCTAAGATTTTATAATTTGTATTAGTTTATCCAAAATTATATTAGCAACGTCGTATTTAGATTGCAAAGGATAATCCGTAATAGTCCCAGATTTATCAATGATGGAAACTTTATTTGTATCTACGGCAAATCCTGCACCTTCAAGAGTAACATCATTAGCTACTATAAACTCTAGATTTTTATTGTTTAATTTTTTTATTGCATTTTGCTCAAGATTTTCTGTCTCTGCAGCAAACCCTATTTTTTTTACATTATCTGGAATTTCTTGTAGGAAATCTTCATTTTGTATTAATTCAATGTACATATCATCATCGTCGTGTTTTTTAATTTTGTTTTCCGATACATCCTTTACTCTATAATCACTTATTGCTGCTGCCATAATTACAGCATCAGCATCATTACATTCTAATAATACAGAATCTCTCATTTCAGAAACCGTTTCTACATGAGAAACTTTTACACCTTGAGGATCAGATAAAAATTTTGATGCTGTAACCAAACTTACTTGAGCACCTCTTTCTAAAGCAGCCATAGCTATACTATAACCCATTTTCCCAGATGATCTATTTGTAATTACTCTTACTGGATCAATCGGTTCAGAAGTACCTCCAGCAGTAACTACAATTTTACAACCTTCTAAATCTCCATGTTCTCCTAATTTTAAACTAATATGGCTTATTATTTCTTGAGTTTCTAATAGTCTTCCCCATCCTTCTAAACCAGAAGCCATTCGACCATAATTAGGTCCAGCCATAGTATATCCACGTGTTTCCAGCATAGTTATATTTGATTGCACTACAGGATTATCATACATATTTGCATCCATGGCAGGGGCTAGAATAACTGGTGCCTTAGTGGCAATAACAGTAGTGCTTAAACTATCATCAGAAAACCCATGAGCAAGCTTAGCAATAGTATTTGCTGTAGCTGGGCTTATAAGTACTAAATCTGCCATTTCTGCTAAAGCAACATGTTCAACACTAAATTTAGAATTTTCATTAAACATTTCAGTAACTACTGGTAAATGTGTAATACTTGTAAATGTTAAAGCACTAACAAATTTTTGAGCAGAATCTGATAAGATGACATATACATTTGCCCCAAGTTGCTTTAATTTACTAGCTAGATCAACGGATTTATAACAAGATATACTTCCTGTAACCCCTAGTATAATATTTTTATCTTTTAATATTGAATCACTCATAAATATATCTTTACATATTTAAATTGTAGATAATTCTTAAACCTTCTAATGTTAAATTTTCATTTACATGATCAAATATATTTGTAACATTACTAAACAAAGTAGAGAGGCCGCCAGTACCAATTATTATTGGATTTGCTTCCATTTCTTCTGCAAACTTTTTAACCATCCCCTCTATCATGTATACATTTCCTAAAACTAAACCTGACTGTAATGAAAGTGTCGTGGATTTGCCAATAACATTTTCTGGAGCTAATAATTCAACTCTTTTAAGTTGGGAAGTATTAGAAAACAATGCGTCTGCTGATAATCGGGCTCCTGCAGCAATTGATCCACCTAGATATTCACCATTTTGAGATATAGCATCAAAAACAGTAGCAGTTCCACAATCTACTACTATTGCTGGGCCACCATACATATTAAAGGCTGCCACTGCATCCGTTATTCTGTCGCTACCAACATCTCTAGGGTTATCGTATAAAATTTTAATTCCGGTTTTAATGCCAGTTCCAACAATTAAAGGATCTACTGAAAAAAGATTTTGTGAAACAAGAGTGAAAATTGGGTTTAAAGGAGGAACAACACTGCATATAACGCACGAATCTATCTCTTTCGTATCTATATTCCTTAAAGATAACAAGGAATTTATTGAAAGCAAATATTCCTCTGCGAAACGATTCGTATCAGTATTTAAACGGAACGAAGTTACTATGTTATCTTTTTCAAAAACACCTATAGTAACATTAGTATTACCTATATCAACAGCAAAAAGCATATATTCTTTAGACTCCTTTTTTGATGGTTTTTAAATCATTTTAACATTTTAAGTAAATATGTAAAAAAAAATTATTTTTGCTCCTTTATTTTCTTTATAGCAAAAGGGATATTATTTGCAATATCTGAGGCTAATAAACCTGCATTGCCGTACTCATATTTTTTTAATAATGCGCTTAATCCATGTAAATAGACACCTAGTAATGCAGAGTTTACTGCACCAATACCTTGAGTTGATAAAGAGGCAATCAATCCTGCTAAAACATCTCCACTTA
>CEQQ01005799.1_pt1 | contig 14546 bp, 16 predicted proteins | sample 531041 | NCBI WGS metagenome assembly CEQQ01 (sample SAMEA2621222, study PRJEB7988) | marine metagenome | biome: marine biome (ENVO:00000447); feature: deep chlorophyll maximum layer (ENVO:xxxxxxxx); material: "saline water (ENVO:00002010), including plankton (ENVO:xxxxxxxx)" | depth 150 m | reverse complement strand
ATCTTTGCATATATAGTTTTAATTTTGAGCCTATTATTCATTAGTATTTTATCGTTCATATTATTTCTAAGAATATCTAAAGTCTTAAACTCCTTTAACAAGACTAAAAATGATGTTATAGATTTGATAAACATTTTTACAAATCCAAGCCAAATCAGCTCAAGTACTATCAAAAGTTTCGCAAGAGGGATAAAATTTATAAGTAGGATCAATCAACCTAAAAAGTAATAGGAGTATGAAATGTCAAAATATCATGACCATAACCATAACTCTGGTTTCACTACTGGCTTAATCATTGGGGGAATCATTGGAGCCGTTGCCGCATTATTATCTGCCCCCAAACCAGGATCTGAATTAAGATCTGAACTGATCGAAAAAACTGACGACATTAAAGTAAAAGCCGATGATTTAACAGCTTCTTTAAGGTCAAATATTTCACCAGGTGTAGTAGAAATATCAAACAGAATTGCTCCAACCATTTCTTCTGCTAAAGAAAAACTTTCTCCTCTAGTAGACGAAATTAGCAAACAACTTTCTAAGAGCACTAAAGACAAAAACTCTGACACGGACGACGAATCTAAATAAATTTAGGATACGAACCTAATATCTTAATCATTGCTACTTTTTTTGATAGAGCTTCAATAGACAGATTCACCTTTTTATCAGTTCTGTGACCTTCAATATCAACTAGAAACACATATCTGCCTAAGTTTTTCTTGTTGGGCCTTGATTCTATTTTGACTAAATTAATATTTCTAGACGCAAACTCTGTAAGAGATTCACTCAAAATTCCAGGCTGATCCCCTTGAAATTCAAAACACAATGAAGTCTTATCATCTCCAGTTTTGGGATGATCTAATTTACCAAGCACTACAAATCTAGTTTCATTATTAGATCTATCTTCAACATTTTCCATTAAAATTTTTGCGCCATATATTTTTGCGGCTTGATCACTTGAAATAGCAGCAGCATTATCAGAAGCATTCATCATTTCTTCCACAGCAGCAGAATTACTGAGAGAGGCAACTAAATTAGCGTTAGGTAAATTTTGATTCAAAAATTCTCTACATTGACCAAGTGATTGAGGATGGGAATAAACTGTTTTAATTTCACTAAAACTTAATTCATTTTTCGACATTAAATTATGATTAATTGGAACAACAATTTCTCCACAAATACTTAAATCTGAATCATGAATTAACAAATCAAGAGTAAATGTAACTCCACCTTCTATACTATTTTCAATAGGGACAATCCCTATATCACTCTTTCCATCAGTTACAGCTTTAGCTACATCTGGAATAGAGTCTACAGACACCAATTGACAATCACCACACCACATTTGTGCTGCTTGTTCACTATAAGTCCCAGAAGGCCCTAAAAACGATATTCTGGTATTATTCATTAGATTTCTTCAATTAAAAATTGTCCTATTTTTTGTTGTATGTTGTCGATTACTATACTCGAAACTTCAATAATCACATCAACTCCTAAAATAGAAAATAAATCTTTATTTTCCGACGAGTAAAGTAAACTTACTACCCGACCAACTGAAAAATGTTGTTTTGAAATCTGTGAAACTATTAAGTTGTCGTGATCATTTTCTAATGAAGCAATCACCATATCTGCTCTACCTAAACCTGATTCATTTAAGTCTTGAATATCAAGTGGATCACCTATAGTACAGACATCACCAAAAGAGTTTTGTATCATTTGCACTTTTTGTATATTTTTTTCTAAAATAGTGACTTCAGCACCTGACTGCATCAACCAGTTCATTATTTCAATAGAAATATTTGAAGCTCCAATTATGACATAGTACATTTACACATCCTCTTCAATAGAAATATAACTTTTTACAGATGAAACAAATAAATCAGATATGCTAATAACTTTAAAATCAAATGATTTATAAACATCTGCTAAATTATCGTCACTTAAAAGTACAAAAACTTTTGAAATCCTCAAAATATGAGTCGCTATCTGTGCTATATACAAATTACATGAATCTGATTCTGTAATTGCAACCAAAATTTCAATGTCATTCAGGTTCATTTGGTTCCAAAAATGGCGGTCAGTATAATCCCCCAACATTGTTGAAACACTGTTTGATTCAATTAAATCTGCAGACAATTCACTAAATTTTTCTAAAGAATTTTCAACTACCCTCAACACATGCCCGTCTTTAGATAAATCTGTAACTAATTTTGACCCCAATTTACCTCCACCTACAACTAATATTTTTTGGGGTTTTGCAATCTGAGTTAGGTCTTCAGAAGAATCGTTAATCATTTATTATCCTTTTGATTATTGACATAAGTATTACAAAAAATGATATTACACTGAATATTCTTTATGATTTGAGAAAATTCTTGTGGATAAGCATCACTTAAGGCATTTTCTCCTAATATAACTCCTTCAACATCATCTTCTTTTGATAAAGCAATCAAAGCGCTTTTAACAGATCGTGACTGAACGATATCAGCATTAACATCAAATTTACCATCTTGCTCTAATCTATCCAAATACTTTTCTGCGATTTCTGTCAATTGAGGAATCTCCTTATCTACAGGAAATTTCCTAGAAATCTCAATCACATACAACAAGCGTAAGGGCTCTTTATTTTTTAAAAATCCTTGAGCAGTTTCAATAATTAAACTATCGTTAATTGTGCCATCGACTAAAGCAACCCACATGTTCAATATCCTTAAGAAATGTTTATGTCACTTTTTCTAAAGACTCTAAATCTGAGTCATGTGCCGCTACAACTACCAAATGTCCTTCTTTTACTTTTTCAGAAAGGGAGGGATTAAGAGTAATTTTCCTACCCTTACAAAGAGCTAAAGCCGCTATACCATAACTGTCTGAAGCAGACGTAAAACCCACTTCTTCTAAAGTTTTCCCAGAAAATCTTGCAGGTACTCTAAATCGACTAACTCCATAATTGTTAGTAATTCCTATGTATTCCTCAACACTTGCATTGTAAAGGCTATGAGCTAATCTTGTGCCCATTTCTTCTTCTGGTTGTATGACTCTATCTACTCCTACTCTCCTCAATGTATTTGCATGTAACGAATCTCTTGCCCTACCAATCACATTGCTAACACCTAATGTTTTCATTAAAACTGAAATCATCACACTGGGAGCAACATCGTTCTGAATAGTAATAATTACAACCTCATAATCCTGAATCCCTAAATCTTTTAGGGCAATTTCACTTGTACAATCTGCAGTAACAGCATAAGTACATTGACCTAAAGCTGCTTGAACTCTCTCTTCATTAATATCTATAGCTAAAACGTCGTAACCTAAGTTATACAGTGTTCTAGTAGTACTAATTCCAAATCTGCCCAATCCAATTACTGCTACTTGTTTATTCGCCATATTTGTTCCTCGCTAGCCTATTGTAACTGTTTCGTTTGGATATCGAAATCCTGAATTTTCTTGGTTGGGAATCATTCTAAGTCCAATAATCAACGGGCCAATGCGCCCCAAAAACATCGTTATTACAATCACAATCTTACCAATGGCATTTAGTTCTGTAGTGACTCCAGAAGATAATCCCACTGTTCCATATGCGGAAACTGAATCAAAAATTAAATCTTTAAACAAAAATCCTTCATTAGTTACAGACAACAAAAATGCGCAGAGCAAAATAAATGACAAGGAAATAACTAAAATCGCATATGATCTAATTACAGTCTCTTGATCAATATGTCTTTTAAACACATGAATTTCTGGATTTTCTCTAATCAGAGCAATAATACTAACAATTATTACAAACAAAGTTGTTACCTTAATTCCTCCCGCAACAGAGCCTGTAGCACCACCAATAAACATCATGACAGTTTGAATAATAGTAGTGGAATCATTAATTGCAGAATAGTCAATAGTAGTGAAGCCTGCTGTTCTTCCACTAACTGATTCAAAAATTGAAATAAAAATTTGATTACTTAAATCTAAATTCCCAATAGTTTCAATATTACTTCTTTCCGAAAAGAAGAATAAAATCGATGAAAGTGCTATTAATAAAACTGTAGTAATTATTACAATTTTTGATACCAATGAATACAAACGAAAATGCTTTTTTGTAAATATATCAGCTACAACCCAAAAACTTAGAGAGCCCAAAATTATCAGCCAAGTCATTATAGAAATCACTATAAAATCAGATTGAAATTCAATTAACCCCTCAGTTGAATTGAAAGATAAGAATCCGGCATTATTAAATGCTGAAACTGAATGAAATAAAGATTGCCAAATAGCTTCATCAAGTGGATATAGAAATAAAAACCTAATCAAAAGAAGTATAAATCCAACTAATTGAATAGCCACTGCTGTACCAACAATTGCAATGCTCAGAGATTGAATGCCACCTATGTTACTAGTATTCATAGTTTCTCTAATCATAAGTTTTTGAGAAGTAGAAACTTTCTGACCTAATATAGCTAACAAAAATGCAGCCATAGTCATGATACCCAATCCTCCGACGAACATTAGTGCCAATATGACTGACTTACCAAATCCAGTCCAATATGTATGAGTTGGTTCTATCACAAGTCCTGTTACTGTGACTGCAGAAGTAGCTGTAAATATTGCAACAATAGGATCACTAAATCCTGAGCCGTGATGAGCATAAGGCAATAACAGTAAAATAGTTCCAATAGCTATCAAAATCAAAAATATTAGCGAGATTAAAAATGGTGAAGAAAAAGTTTTAGCCGAAAACCTTCTCTCCCTTACATCAAAAGCATTGGGAGACATGTCTCTCTGTCGTCTTTTTTTAATTAAATAATCGCCTGATTGTTGCATTGGTTATCTTCTTATTTGGTAAACAAGCAAATTATACTTGAATGAAATTTAAAAAATATATAAAAGACAGCTTGATAATACTAGTATTTTTTATGATTTTAGTTTAAAAAATTACATTAATTATAATTTATTGTATTGAGGGGATTTTTGAATAACAAAAAGGACAAACCCAACTCCATTCACCTTCCTCATTTACCATCTCCACATGGTTTTTTACCAAGCATTCTAGACCAATACATTCACTCGAAATGGCCTCAATATCTATTACAATGTTTTTTAGCCATTGTTTCGTTGTTCTTAATATTACTTGTTGGCGACAGCGTAATGAGAGCCGCTATAGTAGTGGGAGTAGCCTCTTCTGCTTTCACTATTTTTGTAATTCCAGATAGTATTGCTGCTACTCCTAGAAAGGTAATAGGGGGACATGTAGTTGCCATAATTATTGCTCTAATTATAGTTGGGGTGGTCCAAATATTTAATATTGGAGATTCTAGATTAATACTTAATATATCTGCCGCTATTTCAGTGGGAATAGGTATTATCATTATGGTAATAACCAACACAGAGCACCCCCCGGCTGCAGGAACTTCTCTAGGATTAATAATTCATGGATTTGATTGGAGTTCTGTAGTTTTTATCATTGCAAGTACAATCCTGTTATCTATAATCAGAATCATTCTCAGGCGTAGAATGATAAATTTACTTTAATGAAATTTCTAACACACACATATTTTGGTATATTAGATTTACAGGTAAATTACAGTTTAAAATTATGCTAAAAGACATATATCACGTTATAGAGAGAATTCATGAATCTGATGTCAAAATTGTACTAACTGTTTCTGGGGCAGGTAGCAAAGCTCTATCATGGCTTTTAGAAGTACCTGGAGCATCCAACACATTACTAGAAGCTCATGTACCTTACTCTGAAAAATCTATGTCATCATTTTTAGGAACTATACCTGATAATTTTGTGTCTAACTCCACTTCACTTATGATGGCACATGCTGCATATAAAAGAGCTATTTCTACTAAACCTCACAACTCGAAAGTAATTGGGATTTCTTGTACAGCCGCTATTTCCACTTCACGTAAAAGAAAAGGGGAAAACCAAGCATTTATATCATTTTGGTCAGATTTAAAGCGCAATACAGTGCACGTTAAATTTAACAAAGAAGAACTTACACGGATTGAAGAAGAAGAATTAATTAGCCAGTCAATAATAGAATTTCTTTATGTAGAAATTTTCGGAGAAGGTAAAGAAACCATCAGATCTGAAAATACATCTTTAACAAAAATAGAATTTGAAAACTATCTATCAGCACTCACTTCTAAACAAATTGAATCAATTGAATACTTTGGGGAAACACCAAATTCTTCTGATAGTAATTTTTCAGGTGTAATTCTGTCAGGTTCGTTCAATCCTATTCATAAGGGTCATATTAATTTACTAAATCTAGCTTCTCAAATTACAAATAAACCTGCTGCATTTGAATTGTCAGCTTTCAACGTAGATAAACCTCCCTTATCTATAGAAGAAATTAATTCTAGGTTAAAACAATTTGAAACCACACAAAGAATATTAGTTAGTAATTCTCCCTTATTCTCTCAAAAATCCAAAATTTTCCCAGGTAGCACATTTGTAATCGGATGGGATACTGCAGAAAGATTAATTAATCCAAAATATTACAATCAGAATGAAGATATTATGTACAACGCATTTCAAGAAATTGAGGAAATGAGTTGTGACTTTTTAGTCGCTGGAAGATTATCTGATGGAAGTTTCAGAGAGTTATCTGCTCTTGATATTCCTTCTAGATTTAAACAAATATTTAAATCCATACCTGAATCCAAATTCAGAATAGACATATCATCAACCCAATTAAGGCTAACGGGGTTATCAGAAAAATAATGTCATTTAAAAACTTACAAAATTTTATAGAATACTTAGAAAACAAAGGTGATCTTCTGAGAATTTCTACCGAAGTGTCTACCGAATTAGAAATTTCAGCTATTACAGATAGAACAATCAAATCAAACGGACCTGCATTAATGTTTGAAAATGTAAAAGGATATGATCATCCTGTAGTCACAAATCTATTTGGTTCCCATCAACGAATGGCATGGGGATTAGGCATAGAAAACTCTGATGAACTCACACAAAAAGTCGAATCAGTATTAAACATAGCGAAGACACCTCCCTCATCTATGATAGACAAATTACGTACCCTAAAAGATCTAGTTTCTTTAGCTCGAACCCAACCTAAAATAATTTCTTCAGCTCCAGTTCAGGAGGTTGTACTAGAAAACGATCAAGCGGACCTGACCATTTTCCCTCATTTAAAATGCTGGCCTATGGATGGAGGTAAATACATCACATTACCTTTAGTGTTTTCAAAAGATCCCATAACAAAAACTAAAAATGTTGGAATTTATAGAATGCAGATTTTCGACAAAAAAACTGCAGGAATGCACTGGCAAACTCATAAAGTAGGTGCTAGTCATTTCAGATCAGGCGAAGAAAATCAAATCCAAAAACTAGAAGTAGCCGTAGCACTTGGAGGAGACCCTGTCACGATGTGGTCAGGTGTATTGCCTATTCCACCCGATATGTACGAAATCGCTGTAGCGGGAGTAATTAAAAATTCTCCAATAGAAATGGTTAAATGTAAAACTGTAGATTTAGAAGTCCCTGCTAACTCTGAAATCATACTAGAGGGATATGTTATTCCTGGTGAGCTCAGAACGGAAGGTCCTTTCGGAGATCACACAGGATATTATTCTCTAGAAGATGATTACCCAGTATTCCATTTAACTGCTATTACTCACAAAAAGAATTATATTTATCCAGCTACTGTTGTAGGAAAACCTCCCTCAGAAGATTTTTTCATGGGAAAAGCAGTAGAGAGGTTGATGCTCCCAGCATTAAAATTAACCTTGCCTGAAATTAAAGATGTGAACATGCCTGCCGAAGGTGTTTTCCACAATTTAATAATTGTCTCAATGAAAAAGCAATTTCCCGGTCATACAAGAAAAGTAATGAATGCTTTGTGGGGACTGGGTCAAATGATGTTAGTAAAAGGAATTATAGTTGTCGATGACTTTGTAGACGTTCAAAACCTCTCTGAAGTTGCATGGAGAGTCACAAGTAATTTAGATCCCAAAAATGACATTGTAATAATTGATGGGCCTATTGATGATCTAGATCATTCAAGCTCAACTCCCAAAATAGGAAGTAAAATAGGACTAGATGCTACAACAAAAACTAAAATGGACGGTCGAGATAGAGAATGGCCTCCTGATGTAGAAATGGATCCAGAAATTTTAGATTTAATTAACCAAAAATGGACAGAGTATGGATTTAAATAAATCAAACTCTTCAAATTTCTTTACAAAAACTATTTATTTTTTTCAAGCAATCAAATTCCAAGAAAGTATTTTTGCATTACCTTTTGCATATATTGGAATGATTCTTTCGATACAGAAACTACCTCACTTTGAAACTTTTGCATGGATCACAATAGCAATGATTTCTGCTAGAACTTTTGGAATGGCTACGAATAGAATTATTGACAATAAAATTGATGCACTAAATCCTAGAACATCTAATAGGCATATACCTAAAGGATTATTGTCAATAAAAGATGTTTTAATTCCCACTATTCTAAGTGCATTAATTTTCTTCTTATCTGCATTCCAGTTAAATTTAGTAACACTGGTACTTTCTCCGTTAGCACTAGTTTATTTAACTATCTATCCATACACAAAACGTTTCACTTGGAGTGCCAATCTATTACTAGGCTGGGCTTTAGCTATAGCCCCTTCAGCTGGATGGATTGCAGTTACAGGATCATATAATTTAATCCCATTCCTACTATCTTTAGCTGTTGCATTGTGGGCAGGAAGTTTTGATATTTTGTACCACACACAAGACATCGAATTTCAAAACAAAAATCATTTACACTCTATAGCAAAAAAATTCGGGATCAGAAATGCTTTTATCATTTCAAAGGTTATGGATTTTTTCTCCATGATATGCCTTCTATCTGTAGGGTTCATTCTAGAATTAAATTACCTTTATTTCTTTGGATGTTTATCAGCTACATTTTTAATGGTTTATAAATATGTGTTAATTACCCCTGAAGACTTGTCTAAAATGGGAATTGCTTTTCTTAGAATCAATGCTTTTGTCTCTACTTCAATGCTTTTAGGAACACTCTTGGCTATAATATAAGTATGGATGATAATCAAAACAGAGTAATAGTTGGTATTTCAGGAGCTAGTGGCTCCATACTAGCCTCAAAAATGATAGATACCCTTATAGATAATGATATTGCGGTATCTGTGGTTGCTTCTGGTCCGTCACGAATGGTCTGGCAACAAGAGATGGAAGAGTCTTTTGGCGAATCTATTGAAAGATGGTCATACCATAATAAATTCGAAATATTTCCCATAGGGGACTTTACAGCTCCTATTGCTAGTGGAAGCTATCCTTCAAGAGGAATGATTATAGTCCCATGCAGTATGGCTACAGTATCAGCTATTTCTGCAGGGTTATCTGATAATTTAATAAGAAGATCTGCTGATGTGTGCTTAAAAGAAAAAAGGAAATTAGTTATAGTTCCTAGAGAATCTCCATTGAATGCTGTTCATTTAGACAATCTTAGTTATTTAGCAAAAATTGGAGTGACTGTTTTACCATCAGATCCTCCATATTACTTAGGAATTAAAACTCTAGAGCAATCAGCAGAGGTTCTTGCTCAAAAAAGTTTAGTCGCCTTGGGTATTTCAGAAGAATTACCCAAAAATATGCAATACATGGGTCCAACAAAAAAATGAATACAGAAAACTCTATTAAGTATTTGGATTTTTGCCACCAATTGGCCAATGCTGCTGACAAAATTTCTATGCCCAGTTTCGTTGAACAAAAAAATCTAACAATAGAAAAAAAAACAGACGGATCTTTCGTAACTCAAGCTGATAAACAGATAGAGGAGCACCTATCTGCAATGATAAATAGCAAATTCCCATCTCATGGTTTTTTTGGGGAAGAAACTGCACATAAAAATGCAGAATCAGATTTCAAATGGATAATAGATCCAATAGACGGAACTCATGGCTTTATGAGAGGTATGCCAATATGGGCCACCCTAATAGCTCTTGAATATAATCAAGAAATCATTACTTCCATGATTTCTGCACCCGCATTGGGAAGTCGATGGTGGGCAGCGAAAAATCATGGTGCCTTTAAATCATTTAAAGAACAAATTTCAAAAATAGAGGTTTCTACAATTTCCCAAATTTCTGAATCTCACATTTTATTTACAGGTATCAAAGAGTGCCTAAAAAAATGGCCCAAATTTCAAATCATCCTAAATCAAGCATGGCGAGAAAGAGGATTAGGAGATTTTTGGGGACACTGCCTCGTAGCTGAAGGTGTGGCCGAATCAATGCTTGACCCAATTGTGAACATATGGGACGTTGCAGCACTCCATCTTCTTGTTTCAGAAGCCGGAGGCACCATGACAAACGAGTCAGGCATCAAATCATATACATCAGGTCATGCAATATCTTCTAATAAATCAATTCATTCAGAAATTATTGCTACTTTAACTAATCTGTAAAATATGTCTGATCAGTAGTCGACTCATCAGGGTTTATTACCGACTCTGGCTCTTGTCCTTTTACTACCCTCACAGCATTGTAACCCGCAAATGCTCTACTTTTAGCCCAAGCTTCCTGGGTAAATGCAGCCAAATGAGGAGTAATCAAAACATTATCCATATCAATCAAAGGATTATCTTCAGGAGTTGGTTCAACTTCAAGTACATCTACACCAGCAGCCATAATTTTATTTTCTTCCATAGCTCTAATAAACGCATCTTCATCAACTACAGGACCTCGGCAAGCATTGATTAAAACTGCGGTGGGTTTCATGATGTCAAATTCATGATCACTAATCATTCCTTTAGTTTCATCATTCAATGGAACATGTAAGGAAACAATATCTGCTGTTTTTAATAATGTTTCTTTGTCTACTTTAGTCCATCCCATTTTTTCAACTAAATCCGAGTTTCTGTCAACTGGGTCATGGTAAATAATTTCACAGTCCCATCCCTGTAATCGTTTCGCAACTCTTGAACCAATTCTACCTAAACCGATAATCCCAACAGTTTTACCGGAAATTTCAAAAGCTTGAGACAACCAATCAGCTCGGATATCTCCCATCCATTCTCCATTTTTTACATTCTCAAATTGCAATTGAAATTTTCTAAATACACTAATCATTAATGTAATAGTGTGTTCGGCAACAGAAACTGCGTTTCCGCCACCATTATTTGCAACTTTTACTCCTAATTCAGCCAAACCAACTTTATCTAATTGATTTGTTCCTGCACTTGTAGACTGAATCAATCTTAAATTTGGACACTTAGCGGCTAACTCTGTAGTAAATGGTATTTCACCATAAGTAATTACTACCAAAGTATCTTTGAGTTGCTCAGCAGCTTCTTCTATTGGCAGGTCAGCTTTAACCCAAGAAATCTCGGTTCCCGCGGGGGCTTGATCTTTAACTAAGGCAAATTGAACATCTACTGTAGGGGCATCAGGTCCCCAAAAAACTATTTGAGCAGTACTCATAACTCATCTCCTATTTTCATATGAAGTGGATTATATGAGATTATTAAATAAATTGCTCGGGTAAAATAAAAAAACAATGCAAACAAAAAATCAAATAGCAATAGACGGCCCCGCAGCTTCAGGAAAATCTGTAGTTGGTAAACTTTTAAGTAAAAAATTAGACTATCTATTCTTAGATACTGGATTAATGTACAGAGCTGCAACAAAAATTATTACTGAATCCAATATTCTTTTTAGTGATCTTAAAAATATTAAACAATTAATCAAAAAAGCCTCATTCGAGCTAAATTCAATTTCACATGAACCCCGATTACTTGTTAACTCAAAAGACCTTACAGATTCTCTTAAAACTAGTCAGATAGACAAAGATGTTTCAACTGTTTCCAAAATCCCTGAAGTTAGAGAAATTCTTGTTAGCCATCAACGTAAAATAGCAAAACATACAAATATAGTTATGGTCGGTAGAGATATAGGAAGTATTGTCTTACCTAATGCTACTTTAAAAATTTATTTAGATGCCTCTGTAGAAGTAAGAACAAACAGAAGATTAAATGACAGTCAACAAAATTTTCCCCATAATGACTTTGATATAATCAAACGCGACCTGATCCAAAGAGACAATTCAGATTCTAATAGAGAACATTCACCTCTAATAATCCCTAAAGGTTCAGTAGTCATTGATACCTCAGATTTAAAAATCACAGAAGTAATTGATTCTATACTTAAGGAGTTAGAAAATTTATGAACTTCTTTTTTCATTTATGTAATTTTCTACAAAGAAGAACATTAAATTGGTTCTGTGATTTCGAGAAATCAGGAGTAGAAAACGTACCACCTTTTGGTCCTTTAATAGTAGTTTCAAATCACATGAGTGATATCGACCCATCTATATTAGCTGTAACAATCAAGCGTAGACTGTGGTTTTTATGTAAGTACGAAGCCTTCAGAACATTTGCAAAAAGAAGGTTTTTATATGCTTATGGAGCATTCCCTATCAACCGAGAAAAAGCTGACTTTGCAGCATTAAAATGGGGCGTTAAAAAATTAAAAAGCAATGAAGTATTAGTCTTGTTTCCTGAAGGACATATAAATTATGGGCAAATGATTAAGGCTAAACAGGGTGTAGTAAGAATTATCCAAATGACAGACGCTACTATTCTACCTGTTGCAATCACAGGGACTGAAAGATTTGAACATAATGTAATGAGCATCTTCAAGCCGACTGGTAAAATCACATGTACAATCGGTTCTCCTTTTTCTCTCCCGAAAATAGAAGGTAAAATCACACCTGAGGTAATGGATTCTTTGAATGAAATAATTATGGAAAGAATTGCTAATTTACTCCCTGAAAAATATAGGGGCGTATACAACATTAGTGACAAATAATTCGGTGAAAAAATGTGTGGAATTATAGGATACACCGGCCATCAACAAGCTTCTCCAATACTTGTAGAAGCCCTGAACAATCTGGAATACAGGGGATATGACAGTGCAGGTATTTCAGTATTCAAAGATAACAAAACACATGAAACATATAGAACTGCAGGAAAAGTTGAAACATTAAAATCTACTTTAAACGGCCATTTATCTGGTAATGCAGGCATAGCTCATACTAGATGGGCTACACACGGCGACCCTACGATTGAAAATGCACATCCCCACTCAGATGAGGTGGGAAGTCTATCAGTAGTTCATAATGGAATAGTAGAAAACCATTTGGAATTACGAGAACAATTAATAGAAAAGGGGCATAAATTTTCATCTAATACTGACACAGAAACCATTCCTCATTTAATTGAAGATTTCATAAATGAAGGACATTCATTTGATCAATCTGTGATTAAAGCTGCATCATTAATTCACGGAGCTAATTCAGTAGTAGTTATGAATAATGACCACCCAGACACCATTATTGCATTTAAAAAAGGTTATGCGGGCGGGTTAATTGTAGGAATTGGCAACAAGGAGGCTTTGATAGCTAGTGATCTAACAGCTATTACACCTCACTGTGAAAAAGTAGTTCATCTAGATGACTCTGAAGTAGCAATATTAAAGCCCGATCACGTTATTTTTAAAAACTTAGAAAATGCGGTCATAAACAAAAATATCAATTTAGTTTCAAATAACCCCTTTGCATCTGCTAAGGGCAAATATCGGCATTTCATGTTAAAAGAGATACACGAACAACCAGAATCAATTATCAGTTCACTAAGAGGAAGAATTTCTTTTCAAGACAATTCTGTACGATTAAAAGACTTAAGTATATCTGACGCAAAAATTAAAAAAATTAAAAAAATTTTTCTTACTGGAATGGGTACTAGCATGCATGCTGCGATGTTAGGAAGATTATGGTTCGAAAAATTAGCAGGTATTCCAGCTGAATGGGACAATTCATCAGAATTCAGATATCGTGACCCACTCATTTCAGAACACACATTATTTATCTCAATTTCTCAATCTGGAGAAACAGCAGACACCTTAGCAGCTATGCAATTAATGACAGAATTAGAAATAGCCCAAATTACTCTTTGCAATAATCCCAATGCTCAATCAAGTAGACTAGCCAATGACACTTTACAAATTCGTGCAGGACTTGAAATTGGTGTGGCAGCAAGCAAAACATTTACTTGCTCGTTAGTAACCTTATATCTATTAGCTATTCACATAGGAATCATTAGGGGTCACATTGATGAAATACAGGTTTCAAATTTGATCAATGAATTGGCAAAATTACCCGAATTGATGGGATCACTGTTAAAAAGAAAAGAAACGTATGAACTATTAGCTGAGAAATACCATAATCATCATGATTTCTTATTTCTAGGGAGGGGATTAAATTTTCCTATAGCATTAGAGGGAGCCCTCAAACTAAAAGAGATCAGTTATCTTCATGCGGAAGGATACCCCGCAGGAGAAATGAAGCACGGACCAATATCACTTGTTGATAATCAAATGCCTATAGTTACAATCATTCCGCAAGACAGTACATATGCAAAAATGTTAAATAATATGAGCGAAGCGCAAGCTAGAGGCGGAGAAATAATAGCTATAGCTTCAGAAGGTGACAAATCAATTGAAAACTCAGCTGATCATGT
>CEQQ01010016.1_pt1 | contig 14550 bp, 8 predicted proteins | sample 531041 | NCBI WGS metagenome assembly CEQQ01 (sample SAMEA2621222, study PRJEB7988) | marine metagenome | biome: marine biome (ENVO:00000447); feature: deep chlorophyll maximum layer (ENVO:xxxxxxxx); material: "saline water (ENVO:00002010), including plankton (ENVO:xxxxxxxx)" | depth 150 m | reverse complement strand
AAGCTGAGATTGCTACTGCACAAGTACAGCCAGCAGTCGTTTTCAAGAAGCCAAAGCCGACGCTGGCTCACGTCGACATTCGGCAACAAGCAGTTACAGATCAGTTGCGACTTTGGGCCAAGAGACTTTTGCAAAATACCCCGGCTTGGCTAAGTAGTTTCCTTATTCATTTAATCCTGCTGATCATGATGGGCCTGATCGACCAGACTCCGCAGATCGAAAGTCCCGCAATTACCCTTTCAGTCGAAGTCGATACTATGGACCAGGAAGGCGGAAACATTGTAGAGACGAATTACGATCAGGAAGAGGAGTATGAATTACCTCTGCCTGAGGACGTCGATCCGGAAGATGTCGAGCAAATGGAAAAAGTTCGCCAGGACATCGAAGTGGCAGAACAACTACAGCAGGACTTCGATACCGATAACCCAAATCTGCCAGACCTAGACTCCGTAAAGCGTCGAATCAACGAAGCAACAGGTAGAAACACGACAATCGTTGCTCGAGATCCGAGGATTCGGGCACAAGTGGTGATGAAGGAGGGTGGTACAACTGCCACCGAAGCAGCGGTTGCAAGGGGTTTACAGTGGCTAGCCAAGCACCAACGTAATGATGGTAGCTGGACAATACATAAATTTGACTGTAATTGCCGACATAAGGGCTCAGCTGTTTCCGACTCAGCGGCTACATCACTCGCACTACTTCCCTTCCTCGGAGCAGGTCAGACTCATCTGAGTGGAATGTACAAGCAAAATGTTGCTCAAGGCTTACGCTGGCTGATCGCAAATCAAGTCAATAATGGTGATCTAAGTGCTGGAACACTGACTCACAACGCAAGAATGTACGCACACGGTCAGGGTGCCATCGTACTATGCGAAGCATATATGATGACAGGCGACTCCCAGCTAAAACAACCTGCGCAAAAGTCGATCGACTTCATCGTAAAATCACAACACGCTCAAGGCGGTTGGCGATATGCACCGGGACAAGCGGGAGACACGAGCGTGATGGGGTGGCAAGTCATGGCGCTACAAAGTGCCAGAGCGGCGGGGCTATACGTGCCCGACCAAACAATGAAAAATGCACACCAATTCCTCAATACCGTCCAAAAGGGATTTCGTTATGGCTACGTACCGAATCAAGGGCCGACGCACGTAATGACAGCAGAAGCGATGCTATGCCGCATGTACCTGGGTCCTCAAAACGGTTTGGAATATGGACCAAATAACGACGATATAGAAACCGCAGCTAACTTTCTGATCGATAGCCATGCACCGGATCACGGACAGCCAAATTACTACTACTTATATTACGCCACACAGACACTTCATCATTACGGTGGACCTCAGTGGGAGAGGTGGAATAGTATCATGCGAGAAGTCTTGACCCAGTCACAGCTGACTAAGGGACATGAGGCTGGCAGTTGGACACCAGTGGAAAACCATGACCGAAACGGTGGACGACTCTACTCAACGGTAATGGCGATTTGCTGCCTGGAAGTCTATTACAGGCACCTACCTATATTCCACAAGCTTGAACTAGATGTTGCTATGAAGTAATCCCGAGCTGACTAATCCTCTTTAGCAAAATCCGGTAGCTTGAACTTCACCGGTTCTTTCTTATCCACCACCGGTACTACCTGAGTGCTGACGGCAGGTCGCGGAGCTGAACCCAGAGGATCAACACCATTGATTCGTTTTGGCGGCTTGGCGACATTCATTGGATTCATCGGTACTCGCTGCACCTGTTGCATGGGTTTAGCAATTGCATTTTGATTTGGTCGATTAATATTTGCGACTGCTGGTACTCCGACGGGTCTATTTGCATTTCCTTGTTGAGCGGCACCTTGTTTCAGACGTTCGAGCTTAGATGGCCCCTTACTCTTCAATGCCGCATCAACAACAACATATCCCGCCCAAAAATACGGATGGTTCATGGATACCTTGGTGCCATCTTCAATCGTTAGCCGCGGCTCAAGCGCAGCGTCGACATCTGACATTCGCAGTTTATCTACAGCTGCGCGCCAGGCATCAGCGGCAGCTAGATTCTGCATTTGACCGAAAAACTCATTGTTCAAGTCATACGTACTTTGACCGGCTGTTTTCCACCGACTCAACACAACCGTCCGAGCCCCACTAGCCATGAGACCGCAGATTGAATAGAAAATCTCGTCACCCGTGCCACCACGTTTCATGGAATCTTCAGCAGCCGTTCTGAATCCGGGTAATATCACCTGTTCACAACGACTCCATGGCAAACTGAACCAGGCAGCAAGAGAACTACCCGGATTTGCTCGATCAGAAGAAACCGGTGCCCAATTATACGATGGGCGATCTGTGCCTTCTAAATCTCCGAATACTATAAGTCGCTGACAGGTGCCTACAACAAAACTACTGGGACCAGGAAGTTTTAATCCGAGTGGTTCGGCTTGTGGGTATTGGGCGATGAAATCTGACACCTGCTTTTGGCGAGTCGCTTCGTCTTCCTTAATGAAAAACGTTGAAGTACCGACAGCCATACGATCCATCGGTCGATCGTTACGACCATCTCCCACGACCAGTGACCCGGTCGGTGCATACTTCACAGACATTTTTTCGATTAACAACTGATCGCCGGAGGGTAGTAATTCAAACGGTAGATACCAGAGAAATCCGTCCGGAACAATTGTCAATTTGCCGATACCGTCGAATAGATTGTCCGGTGCATTTCCGGTCAGCGTTTTCATCAACGTCTCAGCATGCGTACGCCAATCCTGTGACTGAAGGTCATCCATGTCGAGCTCATAACTACGGCCAAAATTACCAAGAGATCGTAACAGGACAGAAATCTGAGTCTTCACACGATTCGGAGATGCAATACGCCAGAATCCATAGTCACGTTGACTCATCGAAATCGCATAGATATTTCGGCTCGTCATAAAGAACGTGAGTAATAGCTCGTCGGGATCTAGGACGTTTTTGACCTTTTTCATGTCGTATATGGGCGGGAACATCATGTCCGCTGCATTCGGTTCCAACGCCATCTCGCGTAACAGAGTTTCCTGTGCGAGTATGGCGTTCAACACCTGACCGTAGCTCTCGCCTAATTTTGCCACTTCAGCTTCGTCATCCGGAACAACAGGATTGTTATCGATATTCTGTTGGGCTTGTTCGACTGCCTGCTGTAACTGTCCATACACGGGGTACTTATTTACTAACAGGCGCCTTTGCTGTTGAACGGCATCGGTTAAGCTCTCATCAGGTGACTCCAGCACCCACCTGAGTGACATCATTCGACCACCCATCGGCAACGTGGAATAAAACTTCTGCCGGCGAAATCGATCCGTAATCTCAATCGCCTTTTCGTACTCTTTCCTGCCGAGCACCAAGTCCAACCAGCTTTGCAAGGCAGACGATTGAGGTGTTAATAAGTAGGCAAGGCAATCCCGTGGACTATCTGCCCAATCGGCCGCTGACGGATCTCTTAGTACATGCTCAAACAAGAGACCGGCTGTATTTTCATCCACTGCACCATTCTTGTAGTAACTGTCAGCAGCTCGAACCTGAATAAGTCTTGGAGATGCAACCTTTTGAAAGGAAAGGACATCTGCCATGGCTAGGTCACCAGCTGCCTGGTTTCCAGTCTTGAATTCGACTCGAGCTTGAGTGAATTGGATTCGTGCTCCAATTTCACCAGCCTGCATTTCACGGCGACGCATAACAGCGCGGGCCTGATTCAAAAAAGTAGCCGCCGATTGAGGGTTGTTTGCAGCAATTGCGCTCTCTGCTGCAGAGACGAGTAATGACGTCTCCAACCAATCTGATTCATTGTGTGCCCAACGCACGGCATTTACTAACGGTGGATAAACACCATTTAATCCCATAATCGCATGCGTCTTGGCTCCCCAGCGTAATGACTCCTCCACCATAAGTGGATCTTCGTGCAATCCGGCGCTGATGGATGCGTTTAGGAAGTACTGAGCTGCCTGCTTGTAATTCTCCTGGCTATACGCGATCTTTCCGAGTTCTACGAGTGCCACCGAAGTCAGTGAATGTTCAAATTGCCCCGCTAATAGCACTGCCTTCTGAAATTCGCCGATCGCTGCCGTCTTTTGACCAAGTGCAGTCAGGATGAGACCGTGTTGTAAACTATGCCAACTCTGTGACCAGTGATTAATACGCACCGACTTGTTGGTCATGCTGACCGCTAATCGCTCAGTTAGAGGGCTCGCCATCGCGGCCAGACCAAGGATCTCGTTACGCCGTCGAAGAGCCAATGTCATACATCTCTGTATTTCCTCAGCTTGAAGTGGATAGTACTGAGCGCCTGCGATCAACAGCGTCTCACCCTGCTTTAATTGGGTGATGTTGATTTGCCCTTGAACACTGTTAATTGTTTCTGGAATATCGGCAAACGGAGCGTTGCTAGTCCGCTGGGCCCAAGGTACAGGTTGACGAGATCTTGCTGACGCTCTCAACGGTGGATAGTCCAGCCGTAACATCCAGTGTTGGTGAATCAGAAACAGATTGAGAGCTTCGTCAAAATGCTTTAGGGCCTGTTCCGTCTGTCCCATCTGAAATAAGCACTCACCGACCATGGCAAATTGGCAAACGGAGTCTATCCAAAATCCGTCGGGTGTCTTAATCCTGCCCGAAGACGAAAAGGAACGCATGGCACGTCTGAAATCACCGTCAGAGAACAGTGAATAACTCAAGAAATAGTTCTGCTGTGGGTAGCTACCCATAACGACTGGCTGTGCCGATGCGGTTTGACACAATGATGCAGAGAGAACCATCCATATGGTCATCACCAAAGACAGGAAACTAGCCGATATACTTCGTCGTTCTCTAATCACGGGTTCCCCTCCTGTCGATACACTGCCTACGCGTTATCGTGCCTATCCATTGCCCGGACCAATTCGTAAATAACGCAGACACCTGTTATCTATATCGGCTATGTGCAATGGCGAAATCCGCTATCCGTTTGCCCTTTTATATGACATCGTGCAGCAAGACACACATGTTTTTGACCACGAAATATGCTGACTTCCAATGATTCAGTTACCTATCTTTACTAAGGTCTCCAGAATTAATTCGTGATGGTCTTTCATCGACGAATTACAACAAGTTTTCGCGCCAACCAGTTGTTTTGTCAAAAGATCTAGCGGGTTACGGACGACTTTGTCTCACTAAGGCGGTCCACCCCTTTTGGCTGCTGATCGTACATTGTTGGAGAAAAAATCATGTCCAAGAAACTGCATCGCCTATTTTCAACTCTTGGCGCTACGGCTGTTGCATGTGCTGGATTATTAGGATCCGTCGGCTGTCAAAGTCAAATCGGTGGTCAAACCCTACCAAGCCCACATTACATGCAAGACGATGTGCAGTATTTCGCTCCGTCAAGTGAAATGCCACTGCAACGCGAAGCCGCTGCAATTCAAGAATACAACGCTCAGAAAATGGGTGGACAATAAACGCATAAATCCAATCGCAATGCGGGACATTTAGGCGGGAGTACAACTTTCGAGTATTCCCGCCTTTTGTCATGCGCGACTTAACGCTTCATTAAATCACAGACCTAAAATCTACTGACCAAGTCAATTTGTTCAGGACTTCTTGTATCTTGGCAACATATGACGTCTCGGTCATGATGAAGTATTGAACACAGTTGAGGTCACCTGGGAGATGATCTGTGAAAATCGGAAAAACTGAAATTGTCGACACATTCGCTGAAGCGTTTGGCATGAAGTACGTGCGGTTAATCATCACCGCCAACGATGAATACTGGCTCAATGCGGCTATAAGCGAACTTACCGGTTACAGTTCTTCGGTCATTGCCTGTGATGCGGAAACAGGCTTGGAAAAGAGGCTGTCGGAATCCGATTCACCCGACGGACGCTGCGGTGCTCAAATCCTGATCTTTGGTTTTTCAACTGATGGCTTGCAGAAATCCGTTCCAAACCGAGTTGGCCAGTGCGTCATGACATGCCCGTCCACAGCGGTATTCGATGGCTTGCCAAACGCTGAAAAGCGAATTGGATTGGGTAAGCAGATCCGCTTCTTTGGTGATGGCTACCAAAAAAGTAAGATTATCGGTGACTCACGCTATTGGCGAATTCCTGTAATGGATGGTGAGTTCTTGGTACAGGATACCCTTGGGGTCGAACAAGGTGTTGCTGGTGGAAATGTCATTCTTCAGGGTAGCAGTAAGTCGGCTGCGCTGGATGCAGCCCGTCGAGGAGCTGAATCCCTGTACGACCTTTCCGGAGTCATCGCTCCCTTTCCCGGGGGCGTCGCTAGAAGTGGTAGCAAGGTCGGTTCTCGATACAAAGCACTACCAGCCTCCACATCAGATTCTTATTGCCCCACATTACGCGGACGAGTTGAAACAAAGTTACATGACTCCACTGAAGCTGCCTACGAAATCGTAATTGACGGTATTGACGAACAGCATGTCGGTGAAGCAATGAAGGCAGTAATCCACGCTGCAGCAGGCGATGAAATCGTCCAAATCGGCGCAGGAAATTATGGCGGTGAATTGGGTAAATTCCACTTCCATCTCCACGAGCTACTTGGCAGCTCATCTGAGTGATTGCGATCAACATCGATCGATTCACCAAATCTAGATCAACGCTGTTTGAGTGATAAACCTGCTCTACAGTTAAGTAAAATAAATACCGTATAAGACACGACCACATCAACTTAATTCTCTACGGACAAACAGCGTCATGTCAGAGGAATTCAATCCCTATCGCGTTTGGCTTGGCATCCCATTGGATGAACAACCTCCAAACCATTACAGGTTGTTAGGCCTTGCTCTGTTTGAGCAAGATCCGGTCGTGATTGAAAATGCTGCTGATCGCCAAATGGCACACGTTCGTACTTTTCAGTCCGGTCCCAATGCCGCCACATCCCAGCAGATTCTAAACGAGCTTTCAGAAGCCAGACTCTGTCTGCTAAAGACGGACACCAAGGAGTCATACGACGCGCAACTGCAAATACAAATTGATCCTGAGCCGGTATCCGATAACCCACCGCCCGAAGATCTTTCCGCTTATTCCGCTGCACCTGTGGCACAACCGGTTGCGGAACATTCAGCCCCAATTGCAGAACCGGTGCAGCAGCCAGTCAGCCAGACGCCAATTCCCGGGACACCCCCTCCACCGCCGACTGCCACTGTCAATTCCATACCCAAACCAACAATTCGCACACGATCACGTCGCTCCGCTGTATCCGGTAGACACCAATCTAATTCTGGCATCGGAATCTTATTGATTTTCAGTCTTATATTTGGTGTAGCAGCCTTACTTATCGTATTACTCTTCCTGATGGAGAAGAGTTAAACTCATACCACATCTTGTTTTAACGAGGAGGTTGCCATGAAACTGCTCATTACAGATTTTGCATGGCCCGACCTATCGATCGAAAAACGACTGCTTGAAGAAGCAGATCTGGGCTATGTTGTTGCAGACTCGCAAGATGAAGAAACGCTAGCTGCCCTAGCTGGCGATGTACATGGAATCATGACCTGCTGGGCACCGACAACCAGACGCGTCATCGAGTCGTCTCCCAATTGCAAAGTCGTTTCCAGGATGGGAATCGGTTTGGACAATATCGACGTCGACACTTGTAATGAGCTAGGTATCCCAGTCACGAATGTGCCTGATTACTGTTTGATTGAGGTGGCGGAGCATGCAATTGCTTCCATACTCACTCTCGGTCGTAATTTGCACGACTTTCATTCAAAGTCTAAGCAGGGCGTTTACTCTCGCGATGCCATCACGCCGCTGAAGCGATTAGAAGGACGTACCGTCGGAATAGTCGGACTCGGGCACATTGGGAAAACCGTAGTAAGAAAAGCCCGTGCCTTGGGATTTAATGTCCTTGGTACACGCAACGACCTGTCAAAACCAGTAGATGGTTGCGATGTCGTGGCATTGGAACAGTTGCTATCGCACAGCGACTTCATCACGCTTCATCTACCGCTTACCGATACGAATCATCACATGATCAGCGATAAGGAATTCGGCCTGATGAAAGATGGGAGTTTTCTCATCAATACAGCACGAGGTGGGCTTGTTGACCACGAGGCACTTGGACGTGCCTTGGATTCTGGCAAGGTAGCTGGGGCAGCACTCGATGTCCAAGATCCGGAACCACCGGACCTCTCGCAACCATTAATGCAAAACCCACGCGTACTAATTTCACCACACGCCGCATTTGTTTCTGAAGAGTCATTAATCGATTTACGAATCCGAGCTACGCAAAATGCCATTGGAGTCATGACCGGCCAAAACGTCTCAAATATCGTAAATAAAGGATGTTTCTAGGATGTGCTGAACAGGCCTACCTTCATTTTTGCAGCTACAATATACTACCGAGCCGTCGTTAGTACAGATGGCTGCGATCCGGCAGATTAACCACACGATAGTCACCAAGATAAAAAGCTATGTTTTCATTTGGAAAATTCAAGAGCAGTAGCTGTAGCGGTGTATCACGCCGTGCATTTGTGCAAGCTGGTGCTGCCCTGCCGTTAGCAGCACATCTCGCGATGCCCGAATCAGCGTACGCGGCCTCCGGTCGAGCCAAGTCAATTGTGTTTGTCTGGTTATGGGGAGCACCGAGCCACTTAGACACATTTGATCCGAAGCCCGAGGCGCCTCAAAACTATCGTGGCCCATTCGCAACGATTCCAACAGCACTGCCCGGTGTTCGATTTACCGAACTTGTTCCTAAGCTCGCTTCTCGGGCTGATAAATTTGCACTGATCCGATCCAACATTACTCATGATGGTGGACATCCGGGAGCCGGAACATTCGGATTTACAGGTTACCGTGAAGGACGCGGAATTGAGATTCAACCGAGTTGGGGTTCTATCGTCGCGAGACACCATGGCCCAAGTGCACTGCCACCTTACATGATGCTTGGTAACGGTATACCGCGTGATGTCGTAAAGCTCATCGACGGTTATGGGGGAGGTGACTGGGGACAGGCATACGATCCGTTTATTGTTAAATGCAGCGAACTCGGTGAGATTGATATCCCGGCTCTTAAGCTCGTCGATGGCATTACTCAAAACCGCCTGGCTTCTCGCCAATCTTTACAATCCCAACTGGACAATATTCAATCCAGCGTAACGGCAGATGAATTCGATAAATGGGATTATAAATCCAAGCAGGCATTTACCCTGCTGACATCTCGTAATGCTGTCACAGCACTCGACTTAACAGAAGAATCCGTCGAACTACGGCAGGATTACGGCCAATCATCCTTTGGACAAAGCCTGTTGCTCGCTCGTCGACTCGTTGAGGCTCGCGTACCTTTTATCAACGTCAATTGGAGTGAATACGTCGAAGCTTATACCCCAAACACGGACTTTGGATGGGATACACACATTCGAAACTTTGATCTGCTGCCAAGTCGGCATTGTCCAATATTCGACCGTGCATTTTCAGCATTTCTGGATGATATGTTCGATCGCGGTCTGATGGATGACACGCTCGTTGTCTGTATGGGTGAATTTGGTCGTACGCCAAGAATCAATAAGAGAGCATCACGCGACCACTGGCCAGGCTGCTATTTCTCATTGTGGTCCGGAGCTGGTGTGAAAACAGGGCAAGTAATTGGTGCCAGTGATCCAAAGGGCGAAAAGCCTATAACACGGCCCATCGAACCAACTGGTGTCGGTGTGACCATGATGGATTGCATGGGAATCGACAGTGTTGCACGGGCTGAACTAAACGTATTGCCTGACGGCGAGTTTATCCACGAGCTATTTTAGATTTAGACTGGCTAGTAAAGATGCGTCGCTTCCTGCTAATCCTGATCTGCCAGTTTTGTATAGCTGCAACGCCTAGCGTCGCCGCAGAGCCGACGCGACTAACCAATGACGGGCACTTGAAGAGTGATCTCGTACTCTCAGCTGATCGCTCAAAGCTCATCTACAGTATCCAGGAAAAGTTCAATCTGATTCAATTACGCGCAATTGATCTGGAGTCGCTGGAATCGGAATTAGTGCATCCAAGTGCAAACACGAGTGAATTTAGCTACTCACCCTCAAAATCCGGTGAAGTAATCTGCTTCATCCGAAATGATGGCAATCTTCACAATGCAGTTGTTATTGAAAATAAGAAAACAAGTAAGTCCATCAGCCACAACCCGGGAGGTGGATTCGCGGCGGTGCGGCGCGCCACGACATCACCTGATGGTTCTCATGTTATCTTCTCATTTCCAACAAGAGATGCCGAACAGCAGTTGTGGCGATTGAACGTCGATGGTGGTGAACCGATCGAGCTGACAAACGGGGCGTTGGATACGTATCCACGGTTTTCCCCGAGCGGAAGCCTTATTGCCTTTGCCTCGACTCGCTCGGGTAATTTCGATATTCATGTAATGTCAAAAAATGGGCGGGGTATTTTACAACTCACCGACAACCCAACTATGGATACACGACCCGCGTGGTCACCTGACAATAAACAGATTGCTTTCACAAGTAATCGAGATGGTAATTACGATATCTACGTAATTGATGCGGATGGCACCAACGAACGGCAAGTAACCACCAACACAGAAAAAGATGATTTCGCAATTTGGCATCCAAATGGACGACAGTTATTTGTTGTTTCCGAGCGAAACGGTAAGAACGATCTATTTCTAGTGAATGTTGATTAGGTAAATGAATTCCCCAGTGCCTGGCCGAAAACAAAACTCCTATATACGCGCCTTTCGGTTTTTCCGTTCCATACCACCGACCGTATTCATACTCGCTCTTATTTCGACAATACTCTCCGGTCGCCTGAATGCAGAAGAGAAGGCCGAATTCTTTGAAAATAAGATTCGACCGGTTTTGGCAACTCATTGCTTTGCCTGCCATGGACTCAACAAGCAGGAATCTGAACTGAGAGTTGATCATATTTCCTTTCTGACTAAGAAAGGATTCTATGGGATTCCGGTGACTCCCGGTAATCCTGAACAAAGTACAATTCTCAGCGCCATGAAGCACATTGGCGATCTTCAAATGCCCGAGGGAAAACCCAAGCTGCCTGAATCGGTCATTGCGGATTTCCAACAGTGGATTACCGATGGTGCCTTTTGGCCAACTGAACCCGTAGCCAAAGGAGATCGTTCCTTCGATCTGAAGGAGCGAATTGAACGATTACCCTGGATTTGGCAAAAGCCCGAACCCCAGCCACTATCCGATTCCTCGGATTCCAATTGGCCAGAAAACGAGATCGATCACTTCATTCTTGCAAAACTCAAGGAAAACCACCTAAAACCAAGTGACTTCACAGATCGAGCTACTTGGTATCGTCGCTTACACATTGCACTGCTGGGTATAGTCCCAACGCCTAGGCAAATCGAGGAATTCGAAAGTGATTCGCGACCCGATTCTCGTGAAATCGCGATCGATACACTGCTCGCTTCACCACGGTTTGGAGAGCGATGGGCTCGGCATTGGATGGATCTGATGCGTTATTCTGAAACTAGAGGGCATGAAAGTGATTTCCTAATAGCCAATGCCTGGCACTACAGGAATTACCTGATCGACGCTTTCAACTCCGGAGTTCCGTATGACCAATTCGTGATGGAACACATTGCAGGCGATCTTTTGAAACAGCCACGACTGAATCCCATTACAGGCGCCAATCAATCTGTAGTAGCAACTGGTTGGGCATTTCTTGGAGAAGAAGTGCACGCGCCGGTAAACCTTCGTCAGGATGAATGTGATCGTACTGATAATAAAATCGACGTCCTGAGCAAATCCTTTTTGGGGCTAACAGTTGCCTGTGCAAGATGCCACGATCATAAATTCGATGCCATCACCCAGCAGGATTACTATGCCCTGAGTGGATTCATTCTCAGCTCTAACTTTCGGCAAGTGAGATTTGAGACCGCCGAACACAACCGCAACGTTGCGAAAGCATATGAGTTAGCAAAAGCATCTTATAAGCATGAGCTTGCCAGTAGTCTGTCAGCTGCGCTTGAACCTTCTGTGAATAGAATGCGGGATGAAATCACTGCTGCCGTCGACATTCTAAAAAGTAAGAAACCACAGGAATCTGACGCTGAAGCACAGCCGTGGGTCGTAGAAATCCAATCAGCACGAAACGACACCACCCACATTTTACATCCTCTGGCAATCGCCATTGAACAGGCAACTCAAGATGACATACGTAAACAACTCGGTGCATTAGCAAAAGCGTATGAACAACAGAATGCGCGTGCTGACGCGGCACTGGATGGAGTCGAGATCATTGCTGACTATCGCCACGGTGAGACGGATAGCTTTATGCAAGACGGCTATACGTTTGGAAAGAGGCCGGAAAGAGCAGGGGAGTTAGTCATCGGTTCACCTGAAAAACCCGTAGCGGGAATCATCGAACACGGAGCTGCTATTAAAGACTCATTTTGGGACGTACTCCAACTGCATCCAGCCAATGAAAAGGATAGCGGCAATTTACAAGCATTTTCCCGAGCCGGACGAATGCTGAGGACACCAAAGACCTCCCTTGATTCACGCAGGATTTTTTATCTGGTGTCCGGTGCTGCAGAAGTCTACGCCGGTGCAGACTCGTATCTTATGGTTGCTGGGCCTATACACCAGAATGTACGGGCCAAGTTTGATACAAAACGAGCATGGATCGAACAAAACCTAACAAAGACAGATGCCCATCGCGCTCATGTCGAATTTGGTGCCTTACCTGGTAAACGACTGAGCGTGGAAGTCGTTGTTCAAGCTGAAAAGAAACCTGTATTGGTAGCTAAACCTAGTAGTTTCTTAATCGATGCGTGCCAGATAGATGAAACGAATATTTCCGCAGCGATTGTCAATTATATCGCAACCAAAACTCAGCACTCGGTGAAACTACTTTCGGACAATGCGCTGCCTCAAAGTGATCACCCAGCAGACTATGCTGCCATCCTGAATTGGGTCATCAATAGCCCTGAGTTGTTCCGTATCAGCGATCAGGCCAGGGATGAATTAGAGAGCCACGCTAACAAATTCCATCAACAGACCAGCAAACTTATCCTGCAGCTCAAGGTTCAGTCGCGCACGGCAATATCACTGATGGATGGGAATGGAGTCAATGAATTTGTGCTCAATCGTGGAAATCCACAACAACCCACATACGAAGCACCTCGCATGATTCCGACAGCGTTTCCCCATGCGACTCCTGTTGAAACAGATGGTAGTGGGCGCATGCACTTGGCTCGACAAATCGTAGATGAACGTAATCCTCTTACCGCACGTGTCATCGTCAATCGTGTTTGGCATCATATGTTCGGCCAAGGCATCGTCCGAAGTGTTGATAACTTTGGGTATCTAGGACAACGACCAAGTCATCCTGAGTTGTTAGATCATTTAGCGTGGCAGTTTATGCACGATGAGCAGTGGGATATCAAGCGACTGATTCGGAAAATTGCACTGAGCAGCACGTTTCGATTATCCAGCCAACCTAATTCAAAACACGCTGAGATGATCGATCCTGAAAACACTTTATTGCATCGTGCCTCTGTTAGGAGAATGGAAGCTGAAGTCATTCGTGACAGTGTTCTCGCCGTAAGTGGACAACTAAATCTTGAGATGCACGGCCCACCTATTCCGGTACAACTTACTGAATTCGTCGTCGGTCGTGGTGCACCTTCTAAAAGTGGACCATTAGACGGGAATGGACGTCGTAGCATCTATATCGCCGTGCGGAGAAATTTCCTGCCAACATTGATGACAACATTTGACTTCCCTATCCCGTTTACCACTAGAGGAAATCGAAACGTAACAAACGTGCCAGCACAATCATTAGCTCTCATGAATGACCCGTTGATTTATCAGCAAGCGCATAAATGGGCAGAATCCATATTGGGTTCAAACGCACTAGACACAACGGATGCCAAGGTGCAGGAAATGTATAAACGGCTCTATGGTAAAAAGGCTAACCACGCCGTCATAGAGAATTGCAAACAAGTCCTTCAGTCGCTCGCCGATTATCACGACACAGATTCGAACGACATCAAAGTTTGGCATGACTTTGCACATGCCTTATTTAGCGCAAATGACTTTATTTACATCTACTAAAAGCAGTCAATCACAAATCATGCTCACACCAGCACCAACACTTACTGGCATGCCACGCCGTGACTTCTTGAGACACGCTGGAGCCGGTCTTGGTTCTATCGCCTTGGCCGATATGATTGCGAGTGAAAACGTCAGGGCTGTTGACGGATCATTAAACGTGATTTCCACGGACTTTGCAGCAAAAGCAAAGTCGGTCATCTTTCTATTCATGGAAGGCGCCGTCTCACAGATCGATTCATGGGACTACAAACCTGATCTGATTAAGTACAACGGCAAAGACCCAAGACAAACCATCGGGAAACTGGAAAAAACACAATTCGATAACATTGGCACCGTTCTTCAGTCGCCGTGGCAATTCAAACAACGTGGCGCGTCTGGAAATTGGGCCAGCAATCTATTTCCACACATTGTTGGTGACGATGGACGCCAAGGTGTTATGGATGAGATTTGCATCATAAACTCCCTGACTTCCAAGTTTCCCGAACACACTTCGGCCAATTA
>CEQQ01144701.1_pt1 | contig 14582 bp, 10 predicted proteins | sample 531041 | NCBI WGS metagenome assembly CEQQ01 (sample SAMEA2621222, study PRJEB7988) | marine metagenome | biome: marine biome (ENVO:00000447); feature: deep chlorophyll maximum layer (ENVO:xxxxxxxx); material: "saline water (ENVO:00002010), including plankton (ENVO:xxxxxxxx)" | depth 150 m | reverse complement strand
CCCGCCGAGCACGGCGAGCGTGCCCTCGGCGGCGACGTCAGGCACCGCCTCGAAGGCGAGCTCGTTCATCAGCAGCGAGACGGTGAAGCCGATGCCGCCGAGCGAGGCGACGACGAGCACGTCGCCGATCGACAGCGCCGCGGCACGCTCCCGCTTCGGCGCGAGCTGTCGGGCGATCATCGCCCCGGCGGTGATGCCGATCAGCTTGCCGACGGGGAGCGCCACGAGAATGCCCCAGAACACCGGGTTGAGCTCGTCGACACCGACGTCGGGGATCAGCACGATCGAGGCGACGAGGGCGAACAGCGGCAGGACGAGGGCGTTCGTCCACGGCTCCAGCGCGCGACGCGTCGGCTCGGCGCTTCCCGGAGTCATCACGAGTCCGAGCGCGACACCGGCGATCGTCGGGTGAATGCCGGAGTGGTACACCAGCACCCAGGTGACGAGCCCGATCACGATCATCGCCGTGATGACCAGCGGAGCCCGCTTGCTGCGAACCCGGAAGCTCAGCCAGCCGAACAGGAGAACGAGCGGGACGGCGCCGATGAGGGCGAGCGGCTGGAGATCGGTGGTGAAGAAGAAGGCGATGATCAGAATCGCGATGAGGTCGTCGATGACGGCGAGCGCCAGGAGCATCGCGCGCACCCGGGACGGCAGCCCGCGACCGACGAGCGCCAGCACTCCGAGCGCGAAGGCGATGTCGGTGGCGGTGGGGATCGGCCAGCCGACGGCGTAGACCGGGTCGGTGACGATCAGCAGGAAGACCAGCGACGGAACAAGAACGCCACCGACGGCGGCCACCATCGGGATGAGCGCCTTCCGACGGGAGTCGAGCTCGCCGTGGGTGAGCTCGTGCCGCAGCTCGATCGCGGCGACGAAGAAGAAGATCGCCAGCAGTCCGTCCTTCACCCAGTGGCTGACCGACAGGTCGAGGCCGAGGAACGGGATCGCGAGGTGGAAGTCGCGGACCGCGACCGCGGCGTCCCCGAACGCCGAGTTCGCGACCACCAGCCCCACGAAAGCGGCAATGACGAGCAGGAAGGCGGCAACGCGTTCAGAACGCAACAACGACACGAGAGACCCCAAAGGCTAGGCAAGGGCGGGAGGAATCCGCCGCCGTCCAGTCTAGAAGTTCTCCTACCTGCGAACTCGAAGCGAATCGGGGGACGCCCGAAACGCGATGTTTACATCGGCCCGTCGCGCGTAACCTGCCCGAAACATCGGGACAGCCCTGGTGAAACCTCATGCCGACAAACTGTGGGCGTACCCGAGGAGTGCCCCGACTCCGAGAGCGACTGAATCCGACGGTGCATCCATTTGCAAATTGAGAGGTAACGACAAATATGGATAGCGGTAACACAGCCTGGCTCATTGCAGCCACAGCACTCGTTCTTTTCATGACCCCGGGCGTCGCGTTCTTCTACGGTGGACTCGTCAAGGCCAAGAGCGTCGTCAGCATGATGATGATGAGCTTCGGCGCGATGGGACTCATCGCCGTTCTGTGGATCCTCTACGGGGCCAACATGTCGGCGATCGACACCGAAGCGGGCGACCTTCCCTTCCTCGCCGGCAACCCCTTCTCGGACTTCGCCCTGGGCGGCGCTGACAGCGACACGCTGCTTGGTGCAACCTTCGGTGCGACCTTCGCGATCATCACCGTCGCTCTCATCTCGGGCGCCATCGCGGACCGCGCGAAGTTCGGTTCGTGGATGATCTTCGCGGGTATCTGGGGCACGCTCGTCTACTTCCCGGTTGCGGCCTGGGTGTGGGGCGGCGGCTGGATCCTCACCCTCGGTGAGGACCTGGGCCTCGACGTCGGCGTCATCGACTACGCCGGTGGTACCGCGGTGCACATCAACGCGGGTGCGGCGGCCCTGGCCCTCGCTCTCGTGCTCGGCAAGCGCGTCAACTTCCAGAAGGGCGCTCACAAGCCGCACAACGTGCCGCTGACGCTCCTCGGCGCCTCGATCCTGTGGTTCGGCTGGTTCGGCTTCAACGCTGGTGCTGAGGGCCTGGGTGCGCTCGGCACGGAAGACACCGTTGTCGGTCTGATCGTCGTGAACACGCTCGGCGCCACGGCTGCGGCCATCCTCGGATGGGCCGTCGTCGAGAAGATCAAGGACGGCAAGGCGACTTCGGTCGGCGCCGGCTCGGGTGCGGTTGCTGGTCTCGTTGCCATCACCCCCGCGTGCGCCAACCTCGACCCGATCTGGGCCCTCGTGCTCGGTGTCGTCGCGGGTGCCGTCTGCGCCCTGGCGGTTGAGCTCAAGTGGAAGCTCGGCTTCGACGACTCGCTCGACGTGGTCGGCATCCACCTCGTGGGTGGCCTCATCGGAACGCTCTACCTGGGCTTCTTCGCCCAGGGCACCGGCCTCTTCGTCGGTGGTGACGCGAGCCAGCTCCTGGTTCAGTTCATCGCTGCTGTGGGTGTCCTGGTGTTCTCCTTCGTCGTCGCCTACATCGTGGGCTTCGCGATCGAGAAGACCATCGGCTTCCGCATCAAGAACGAGGACGAGATCGCTGGCGTCGACACCGTGGTTCACGGTGAAGAGGGCTACGCCATCGCCGAGTAATTCCGGCTCCTTGCTGTGGGGCGTCATTCCTTCGGGGATGGCGCCCCACACGCGTCTTGCGGCAAGGATGCTCACGGCGGGCGTCGCGCATCCGCAAGACTGCAGGAGACCGTTTCGGACTGCGACCGAGGAATCGACACGACATGAATGGGATCACCGTGCTGGGCGGGCTCGGCGCCCTGAGCGCGTCGATCGCGATCGTGCTGCTGGCGGGTCGCGATCCGGGCGTGCGCGCGTTCCGCGGAGCGCTGCTGTCCGGGCTCGGCGCCGGGGTTATCACGGTGTCTCTCGGGCTCGCCTTCGAGCTGTCTGACCTGACGTATCTGCTCGGCGTCGTGATGTTCGCGGTGCCCGTCGCGCTGCTCGTCGAACTGGCGGCGATCGCCGCGGGAGCCGACCGTCTGTCGCGCTGGGTGCTGGTCGCGACCTGGGGTCTCGTGGTTTTCCCGGTCAGCGTGCTCGTGCCGCTCGGGGTCGCCGCGGCGTGCCCGGGCCCCGAATGCGCATTCGAGGACTTCGGCGGCGGATTGCCGCTGTTCGTGTCGGCCGCGGCGTTTCTCGTGCTCACCTGGGTGTCGCCGGTGGTTCCCGGAGCGCTGCGCGGGCAGAGTCCTGCACGCCTCGCCCTCGTGCTCGTTCTCACCGGGGTCGGGTTCCTGGCCTGGCTGGTGCACTTGGAGGGCGCGTGGGACGCATACGTCTGGCGGATCGTGGCGGCGGGAACGCTCGCCCCCCTGGCCTCCATCGCCGGATGGCTGGTCGTCGACCGCCTGCGCGGCAGCGGGATGCCAGCCGTGCGCATCCTCGCTGGCGGTGTCGCTGCGGGCATGGTGGCGATCGCCCCGGGTGCCGTGAGCGTGCACTTCCCGTGGACGATCATCGTCGGACTGCTGGCCGGAGTGACGGCGGCGGTCGTCCACTCCTCGCGCGCGCTCGCGGAGGCGGGGGAGGTCGCGCGCTGGGCGCTGGCGATGCTCGGTGCGTCCGCGATCGGGTTCCTCGCTCCGCCGATCTCGGGTGACGCCGTGGGGATCGTCTTCTCGGCGCGGATCGCGGCGCTGTCGATGCCGATCCTCCTGTTCCTGGGGGTGTCGGTGTTCGCGATCATCGCGTCGACTCCGGCGTGGCTGCTGCTGCGACGCCACGCGATGTCACTCACGGGCAGCCGGTGACCGAGCCCGAGCCGCTGTCGAGTTCGGCGCCGCCGCTCACGGGTGCGGTGCTCGCCTCGCAGCGGTGGAGCGAACTGTGCTTCCTGCACTGGCGTGTGCCGTCCGAGCGCGTCGCGCCCCTGCTTCCGCCTGGACTTCGACCGGATGTCTGCGACGGCAGCTCCTGGGTCGGGCTGATCCCGTTCCACCTGGATCGCGCCACACTGTGGGGGAGCCCGCCCGTGCCCTACGTCGGCGCGTTCGTCGGGATCAACGTGCGACTGTACGCCGTCGACGCCGAGGGGCGCCGCGGCGTCGTCTTCCGTTCGCTGGAGGCGTCCCGGCTGCTGGCGGTGCTCGCCGCGCGGGTGAGCTTCTCGCTGCCGTACTTCTGGTCGCGCACGCGGCTTCGTGTCGAGGGTGCCGAGCGCGCCGCGGAGTCGCGTCGTCACGGCTCCGCGGTGCTGCACCGCTCGCGCATCCGCGTCGGCGACGCGATCGAACCGGGGGAGCGGGAGCTGTTCCTCACGGCACGCTGGGGCATGTTCGTGCGCCGTTTCGGGCGCACCCTGTTCGTGCCCAACGAGCACGAGCCGTGGGTGCTGCACTCCGCCGAGTTGCTCGAGCTCGACGACGAACTTCTCGCCGCGGCCGGATTCGCGGGCCTGGCCGAGACGGCACCCGATTCGGTGCTGTGGTCACCCGGCGTGACGACGCGATTCGGGAGTCCCCTCCGCCTCGCGTGAAAACCGGCACGCGCTCTGCTCGCGCTGATCGCTCACGCTCGACCCAGGTACTGCATTTCCAGGTTGGCCAGCCCAGCGAGGGGCGTGAGGTCGGAGGGCGTCGTTGATCTTGCCAGCCTGAGTGACCGCAGGCTCGTGATTGCTGCAAGCGGGCCGAGATCGGTGACAAGGGTGTTGTACAGGCTGAGCGCTGCCAACTGCGTGCACCCCGCCAGAGGTGTGAGGTCTCTCACGTTGGTGTAGTCCAAGTTGAGGTCGACCAGATTCGTCATCGCGGCGAGCGGGGTGAGGTCGGAGACGCTGGTGTTGGTCAAGTCGAGTTTCTTCATGCTCGACAGCCCGGACAGCACCGTGACGTCGGAGACGTTGGTCCGCCAGACGGAGAGGGTGCGCAGCGCCGTCATCCCCGAGAGCGGAGCGAGGTCGGAGACGCGGTTCTCGGAGAGGTACAGCACCCTCATGTTCGTCAGCCCCGTCAGAGGGGTGAGGTCGGTGACCAGGGTGTCCACGAGAAGTAGCGTCCTCAGGCGGGTCAGTCCCGCAAGCGGGGCCAGGTCTGAGACGCGGGTATCACTCAGGTCGAGGGTGACGAGCCCGGTCATCGCGGCCAGCGGTGAGAGGTCGCGAACGCCCGTGCTCTGCAGGTCGAGTCGCGTGACCGACCGAGCGTCGTCGGGGCTCACTGGGGTGGAATCGTTTCGCCCCAGCGCTCGGTTGATCGCGACCTGCAACTCCGGGTCGTGGGCGTGCGCACCGTGCGGGCTCTCCATGGTCACCCATGAAAGCAGACGCGCCCCGGCGCGACGGCAGCCGCCCCGTGTGATGAGCGATGACGCGTCAACACCGGCGGACATGCGAAAACCCCCGGGATCTCGGGGGTTTCGCGGTGCTGTGTGAGTGGGCGATACCGGACTCGAACCGATGACCTCTTCCGTGTGAAGGAAGCGCGCTACCAACTGCGCCAATCGCCCAGAGCCACGAGTTTAGCGCACGGCGGAGCCTGGTTTGACCCGCCGCACAGGCGAGACACGCGGATGTTGACGCCGGTTTGGAACCTCGACCCAGAATCGACTACAGTCATGTGAGCACGAGGAATCGTGCATGCGGATGTGGCGCAGTGGTAGCGCATCACCTTGCCAAGGTGAGGGTCGCGAGTTCGAATCTCGTCATCCGCTCGAGTGAAGTCTCACGGTTCGCCGGGTCCCCGAGGTCTGGGGAGCCGCACACCTGGTGGCGTGGCCGAGAGGCGAGGCAGCGGCCTGCAAAGCCGTCCACACGGGTTCGAATCCCGTCGCCACCTCACTCAACCGCCAACATCCTCCGGGATGACAGCGGGCGATTGGCGCAGCGGTAGCGCGCTTCCCTGACACGGAAGAGGTCACTGGTTCGATCCCAGTATCGCCCACCAAGAAAACCCCTGGTTCGCCGGGGGTTTCTTCATGTCCGGCGGTCGCTCCGGGAGGCGGTCACGGGCGCGACCGTCGTCGCTGCGCGACTCCGATTGCGACTCCGAGCACTGCACCCCGTAGCGGGAGCCCGCGGATGAGGCTCCAGGCCAAGCCCTCCATGCTCGCGCCTCAGAGCGGTACCCGCCTCGAGCACGGGGACCACGAGCGAGAACACGGAGACCACGAGCGAGAACACGAGGGCCCCGAACCCGAGACCGAGGACGGCGACCGCGCGCCTGCAGCTGCCGAGCGGGAGTGCATTTCGCCACCCGCGCTTGGGGTACTTGCCGTTTCGCCGTGGGGGGCGCAACATTGGTTCTATGGCACGGGGAGCGGTGCCGGGGGATGTGGCGCCTGACTACGTGCGGGTGCTGTGCGATACCGGCCTATTGACGGATGATCAGGCGGCACAGGCGGCCGCGGCTTCAGCGCGCACGGGGACCGACCTCGACGAAGTGCTCGTCAGCCTCGGCTTCGTCTCCGACGCCGTGTTGCGCAGCGTGCTCGCCCGGCAGTGGGATCTTCCGGTGATCGATGTCCGCACTTCGGCGCGCGACGAGGAATTCATCCGGCAGTGGTCGGGACAGCAGATGCTCGCTGAGCACTGGATGCCGCTGCGGAGCAACCCGGACGGAAGTGTCGTGGTGGCGACCTCTCGGCCGGTGGACGCGGCGCGTCGTGCCGCGGTCTCCGCCGTCGTGGGAGCTCCCGTCGAGTTCGGTGTGGCGACGCAGTGGGATCTGCGGCAATTCGCGCTTGAGGTGTTTCGGCGCGAGATCGCTGACGAGGCTGCGAATGATCTGTTCCGCAAGAACCCCGTGCTCTCTGCACGTGTCGTGTTCTCCCGTGGACAGAAGATCGGGCTCGCGCTGCTGGCGCTCATCTGCCTGGTGGCGCTCGTGCTCTGGCCGGTCGGACTCGTGATCACCGCGATCACCATCGTCAGTGCGGTCTTCCTGGCTGGGACGGTGTTCAAGTTCCGGGTCGCCATGCGCGGAGCGCGCTACGACGTGGTCGAACGCGTGACCCGCAGCGAGGTGGAGGCGCTGACCGACGAGGAGCTTCCGCGGTACACGGTGCTGGTCCCGGTGTTCCGCGAGGCGAACATCGTTGGTCAACTCGTCGAGAACCTCGGGGCGATCGATTACCCGGCCGAGAAGCTGGAGGTGCTGATCCTCATCGAGGAGGAGGACACGCTGACACGCGATGCGCTGCAGTCGGCGTCGCCGCCGCCGAACTTCCGGGTCATCACCGTGCCGCGCGGCACTCCGCAGACCAAACCCCGAGCGTGCAACGTCGGGCTCTACTTCGCCACCGGGGAATACCTGGTGATCTACGACGCGGAAGACACCCCCGATCCTGACCAGCTCAAGAAGGCCATCGTCGGCTTCCGCCGCGGCGGCGAGAAGCTGGTCTGCATTCAGGCCTCATTGAACTACTTCAACGCCAACGAGAACGTGCTCACGCGCATGTTCACGCTCGAGTACAGCTACTGGTTCGACTACATGCTCGCCGGCCTCGATGCGCTCGACCTGCCCATCCCGCTCGGCGGCACATCGAACCACTTCCGCACTTCCGCCTTGCGCGAACTGGGCGGCTGGGACCCGTACAACGTGACCGAGGATGCCGATCTGGGCATTCGCGCGAGCGCGCTCGGCTACCGAGTCGGCGTTGTCAACTCGACGACGATGGAAGAGGCGAATACGTCCATCCCGAACTTCATCCGACAGCGCAGCCGCTGGATCAAGGGCTACCTGCAGACGACGCTCGTGCATGCGCGCCGCCCTCGTGAACTCATCGGCGAGATCGGATGGCGTCGTTTCGTCGCGTTCGCGCTGCTGATCGGCGGCACGCCGGCCACCTTCCTCGGTGTGATTCCGCTCTACATCGTGACGCTGTTCACGATCGTGTTCCCGATGCCGGAACTCGGCCAGTTCTTCCCGGTCTGGCTGCTGTGGCTCGCACTCGTGAACTTCGTGATCGGCAACTCGACGATGATCTACCTGTCGATGATGGGCCCGTTCAAGCGCGGCAAGTTCGATCTGCTGATCTGGGCGCTCGTCAATCCGGTCTACTGGGTTCTTCACTCCATCGCCGCCTACAAGGGCCTCTGGCAGCTGCTGACCCGGCCGCACTACTGGGAGAAGACGGAACACGGCCTCACGGTGCACACCTCCGCGCCGACGGCGCGCCAACCCGAGTTGGCGGTGGTGTCGGGATGACGGTCATCGAAGCTGTCGGAACTCAGCACCGAGAGCAACGCGTCGCACGACGACGCCTGGACCCGTTTCCCGGCGATCGGCTCGTCCGCTGGGGAACTCGGCTCGCGCTCGCCATTCCGACGCTCTGGGTCGGCTGGCGCGCGGAGATGGGAACGACGGCCGAGCTCAATACTCCGAATCAGCAGCTGCTCGACAACGTCGCGGCGATCGACTGGACGCGTGCCGACATCGCGTGGGTGGGCGACATCTTCCCGCCCGTCTCGACCTTGCTGGCCGCGGCGATCCCGGGCGGGCGCACGGGCTTGGCCATCGCGGGCGCGCTCATGGCGGGGATCTTCCTGCAGAAGGTGCTCGAGATCATGGTGCAGCGCCGCGTCCCGGTCTCCACGACCGTGATTCTCCTGGTCGCGCTGTCGGTCAATCCGCTGTTCGCCTACACCGCAACTCAGAACTTCGCGGCATTCCTCGGGCTCGCGTTCTTCGGCCTGGGCATTTCGGATGTGCTGCGGTTCGTGGTGTGGGGCAACACGCAGGCCGGCTTCCGGGCAGGAATGCTTCTGATGCTCGCCACCTTGTCCGATCTCAGCGGCCTGCTCTACGTGCTCACGGCCGCGCTGGCGGCGCCGTTCCTCCGGCTCGGGCGGACGTACACCTCCGGCGCTCGACGGGCCAACGTCACGGTGGTCGTGTTCCCCACTCTCGCTGCGATCAGTTCGTTGACGTTCCTGAACTGGGTGTTCACCGGGGACCCGTTCGGTGCCGTCGGCGCGCGACTGCTCGACGGCACCGCTGAGCGGTGGGTCGCGCTGATGGGCTTGTATGCGACGATCAACGGACTCCTGCTCGTGGCACCTGTGCTCAGCGCTTGGCTTGTTGCGCTGATCGTGCGGCGGCCGGGGTCGATCATCGTCTCGACCCTGGTCTTCATCGCGATCAATCTCGCCTACCTGGGCGGTCTGCTCCCGTCTGGTTCGGCGGGTAACACCTTCATCGTGATGACCCTGCTCGCGATCGCGCTGATCCCCACGGCGAAGTCGGTTCCGACGATCATCATGATCGACGTCGTCGCGGTCATCCAGATCCTGATCGCATGGGCGGCGGCGTACAACCGCACGTCGGTCATCGACTGGATGAACTCGCTCGGAAATCCGCTTTTCGGGGTCTTCGGCGGCTGACGCAAGCTCAGCATCGGGGCGCGCCGGGGCAGAACTTGTTGTTCACCCCTGACGTGCAAAATGATGAGCCCATGGCATATGGCGCGCACCCGGATGCCGACGCCACCGCCCTTGAACGGCTGCTGTTGACGTCGGGAATTCTGGGCGACCAGCAGATCAGCGTCGCCCGTGCGGCCCAGGCGCGCACGGGGGCGCCGTTCGACGAGGTACTGGTCAGCCTCGGCCTCGTCTCGGAGCGGATCCTGCGGAGCCTTCTCGCCCGCGAGTGGGGTCTCCCTGTTCTGGATCTGGCCACCACGGATCGCGACGAGTCGTTCATTCGACAGTGGTCCGGGCAGAAGCTTCTCGCTCAGCACTGGATGCCCGTGCGGCGCAACCCCGACGGCTCTGTCGTGGTCGCCACCTCCCGCCCCGTCACGCCGGCACGACGGGCGCTGATCGCGGCCGAGGTGGAAGCCGCGGTCGAGTTCGGCGCGGTGAGTCAATGGGACCTTCGCCAGTTCGCGCTCAGCGTCTTCCGCCACGAGATCGCCGACGAGGCCGCGAACGCCCTCTCCCGGCGCTCCCCGCTGCTGTCGGCGAAGACCGTGCTCTCGCGAGGGCAGGTCGCGGGTTTCGTGCTGCTCGGGCTGGTGGCGGCGGGCGCGGTTGCCCTCTGGCCCGTGCGCACGGCCGAGGTGCTGATTGTCGCCATGAGCCTGGCCTTTCTTGCGGGCACCGTGTTCCGGTATGTGGTCGCCGTGCGCGGAGCGCGCTTCGACATGGTGGAGCGCATCTCCGACGCCGAGGTGGGCGAGCTTCGCGATCGCGATCTGCCGCGCTACACCGTGCTGGTGCCGCTGTATCAGGACGCGCACGTCGTGAGCCGTCTGGTGCCCAACCTCGCGCGTCTCGACTATCCGCCGGAGAAGCTCGAGGTGCTGTTCCTGGTGGAGCAGGAGGACCGTGCGACGCAGGAGGCGATCGACGCCGCCCGCCCGCCCGCGAACTTCCGTGTGATCTCGATTCCGCCGGGGGAGCCGCAGACGAAGCCGCGAGCGCTGAACGTCGGCCTGTTCTTCGCCACCGGCGAGCACCTCGTCATCTTCGACGCCCAGGACGCGCCGGATCGCGACCAGCTCAAGAAGGCGGTCATCGCGTTTCGTCGCGGCGACGCTCGACTCGTGTGCGTCCAGGCCTCGCTCACCAACTTCAATGCGAGCGAGAACACGCTCACCCGGCTGTCGACCCTGGAGAGCACCTCGTGGTTCGACTACGTGCTCGCGGGGCTGGAGGCGCTCGATCTGCCGATGCCGCTCGGCGGCACCTCGAACCACTTCCGCACGGCGGCGCTGATCGAGCTCGGCGGCTGGGACCCGCACAACATGACGGAGGATGCGGATCTCGGGATCCGCGCCAAGGCGCTCGGCTACCAGGTGGGGCTGATCAACTCGGCGACTGACGACGAGGCCATCACCTCGGCAGGGGTGTTCATCAAGCAGCGAACCCGGTGGCTGAAGGGCTATCTGCAGACCGCGCTGCTGCACGCGCGGCAGCCGCGTCAGCTGATCGGGAAGATCGGGCTGCGTCGCTTCGCCTCGTTCGCGGTGCTCGTCGGAGGCACGCCGCTCGCGGCACTGACGGTGATCCCGCTGTGGATCGCCGCGCTCGCGATCTTGCTGACGCCGACCATCGAACTCGCGGAGCTGTTCCCGGTGGGGCTGCTCTGGGCCGCGTTCATCAGCTTCGTCATCGGCAACTCGGCGCTCGTGTATCTGGCGATGATGGGGACGTACAAGCGAGGCCAGTTCGACATCATCGCGACCGCCGTGCTCTACCCCTTCTACATGATCCTGATGTCGATCGCGGCGTATCGCGCCGTCGTCCAGCTGTTCAGCAAACCGCACCTCTGGGAGCGGACGGTGCGCGGTCGGAGCAAGATCGCTCCCGACCAGACTGCCGTGCGCACCTACGAGGTGGGAGGCCTGTGAGCACCAGCACCCACGTGACGGTCGCGCGTCCGGCCCGCCGCCGGCGTGCACCGCTCGGCCGGCTCGACCCGTTCCCCCGCGACCGATTGATGCGCTGGGGCATGCGGCTGTTCTTCGCCCTGCCGGGGCTCTTCATCACCTGGCGCGCATCGGCGGGCGCGGTCGAGAGCATCGCGACACCGAACCAGCAGCTGCTCGACCACATCTCCGCCATCGAGTGGAGCAGCACCGAGGTGCTGTGGCTGGGCGACATCTTCCCCCCGCTGTCGACGCTGCTCGTCGCCGTCATCCCCGGTGGCCGGCTCGGGCTCTCGATCGTGGGCTCGCTGTTCGCCGGGCTCATGGTGCAGAAGGCGCTGGAGATCCTGCTTCAGCGGCGCTTCCCGGTGTCGACGGCGGTGATCCTGACGATCGCGCTGGCCGCGAATCCGCTGTTCACGTACACCGTCACCGAGAACCTTCCCGCGCTGCTCGGCCTCGGCTTCTTCTCGTTCGGCATCGCCGAGATTGTGCGCTTCGTGGCGTGGCGCAACACGCAGTCGGGATTCCGGGCCGGGCTGTTCCTGATGCTCGCCACACTGTCAGATCCGAGCGGCCTGCTGTATGTCCTGGTGGCAGCGGTGGTCGCTGCCTTCCTCCGACTCGGCCGGTCCGAGCAGCCGGGCGCGCGCGCGGCCAACCTGCTCGTGATCCTCTACCCGACGCTCGCCGCGGCGCTCGCCCTCCTGCTGCTGAACACGATGTTCATCGGCGACCCGCTGGGCGAACTGGCGACCCGCATGACGACCGGGTCGATGGAGCGGCTCGCGGCGCTCCCCGCGGTCTACAGCGACCTGAATGGCTGGCTGCTGTTCGCGCCGGTGGCGAGCGCGTGGCTCGTGGCGATCATCGTCTGGCGTCCCGCCTCGATCTTGGTCTCGACGATGGTGTTCGTCGCGATCAACGCCGCGTACGTGTGGGGCCTGCTTCCCGACGGATCTGCCGGAAACACCTTCATCGTCATGACGCTCATGGCCATCGCCTTCATCCCCAAGGCGCGCGGTGCGGTGACCAGACGACTGGTGGATCTGGTGGCGCTCGGGCAGATCGCAATCGCCTGGGCGGCGGCGTTCAACCGCGAGATCGTCGTCCACTGGTGGACCTCGCTCGGCACTCCGGTGCTCGACCTGATCTTCTGAGATGCGAGGGCGTCGCCGGCGTGAACGGCGCCGCACGCGAGCGGAACTAAGATCGACGGGTGAGCACTCAGTCCGGTTTTGACCTGTTTCCCGACCGATCCGTGGTGGCGCTGCGCGTCAACGGCGAACTGCGGGACAAGGCGTCGACGGTCACGCCGGACGAAGTCGTCGAAGCCGTGGAGATCGGCTCGCCCGACGGGCTGAGCATTCTGCGGCACTCCGCGGCGCACGTCCTCGCCCAGGCGGTGCAGCGCATCAACCCCGAAGCGAAGCTCGGCATCGGGCCGCCCGTGACGGATGGCTTCTACTACGACTTCGACGTCGCCTCGCCCTTCACCCCGGAGGACATGAAGGCGATCCAGAAGGAGATGTCCTCGATCATTCGGGAGGGCCAGCGCTTCGTGCGCCGGGTCGTCACCGAGGAGGAGGCGCGCGCCGAGCTCGCCGACGAGCCGTACAAGCTCGAGCTGATCGGGCTGAAGGGCTCGTCCGCGTCCGGCAACGACGGCGAGTCGGTCGAGGTCGGGGGAGCGGAGCTCACCATCTACGACAACGTGGCCAAGGACGGCACGGTCGCCTGGAAGGACCTCTGCCGCGGCCCGCACGTGCCGAACGTCGGCGCGATCGGCACCGGCTTCTCGCTCATGCGTATTGCGGCCGCCTACTGGCGCGGTTCGGAGAAGAACCCCCAGCTGCAGCGCATCTACGGCACCGCGTGGCCCAGCAAGGACGAGTTGCGCGCCTACCTCGAGCGTCTCGAGGAGGCTGCGAAGCGCGACCATCGCAAGCTCGGCAAAGAACTCGACCTCTTCTCGTTCCCCGAGGAGATCGGCTCGGGCCTGAGTGTCTGGCACCCCAAGGGCGGCATCATCCGTCAGGCCATCGAGCAGCACGCCCTGCGGCGTCACCGCGAGGGCGGCTACACCTACGTGTACACGCCGCACATCTCCAAGGCGGATCTCTTCCTGCAGTCGAACCACCTCGTCACCTACGCCGACGGCATGTTTCCTCCGATCCACATGGACGAGGAGCGCGATGCCGAGGGCAATGTCACCAAACAGGGCTCGGACTACTACCTGAAGCCGATGAACTGCCCGATGCACATCCTGATCTACAAGGAGCGCGCGCGCAGCTACCGCGACCTGCCGATGCGCTTGGCCGAGAACGGCACCGTCTATCGCAACGAGCTCTCGGGGGCGCTGCACGGCCTCACGCGCGTGCGCGGCTTCACCCAGGACGACTCGCATCTGTTCGTGACCCCCGACCAGCTCGAGAGCGAAGTCAGCAAGGTGCTCGACTTCGTGATCTCGATGCTGCGCGACTTCGGCCTCACCGAGTTCGAGCTGGAGCTGTCGATGCGCGACGACGAGAAGTCGAAGTGGATCGGCTCCGACGAGTTCTGGGAGTCGTCGACGCAGGCGCTGCGCAGCGTCGCCCAGCGCAGCGGACTCAAGCTCACCGAGGTTCCCGGCGAGGCCGCGTTCTACGGTCCCAAGATCGACCTCAAGACCCGTGACGCCATCGGCCGCACCTGGCAGCTCTCGACCGTCCAGGTCGACCCGAACCTCCCCGAGCGCTTCGGTCTCGAGTTCACCGACCGCGACGGGCAGAAGAAGCGCCCGATCATGATCCATCGCGCGCTGTTCGGCTCGATCGAGCGCTTCTTCGCAATCCTGCTGGAGCACTACGCGGGCGTCTTCCCGGTGTGGCTGGCGCCCGTGCAGGTCGTCGGCATTCCGGTCGCCGAGGAGTTCACCGACTACCTCGGCGACATCATCGACCGACTGCGCGCCGACGAGGTGCGCGCGGAGCTCGATGCGAGCGACGACCGCATGCAGAAGAAGATCCGCAACGCGACGACCGCGAAAGTCCCGTTCCAGCTGATCGCGGGCGCGCAGGACCGCGACGCCGGCACCGTGAGCTTCCGCTTCCGCGACGGCACGCAGGACAACGGGATTCCGATCGACGAGGCGATTCGCCGCATCCGGGACGCGATCGACTCGCACGCGCAGGTCTGATGAGCGACGAGACCGCGCCCGTCGACTACGACGGGACCCGCTACCCGGAGGCGGAGCCGGCCGCGGCTTTCGCGGGGGTTCCCGACGGGTTCCAGCGTCTC
>CEQQ01026179.1_pt1 | contig 14609 bp, 16 predicted proteins | sample 531041 | NCBI WGS metagenome assembly CEQQ01 (sample SAMEA2621222, study PRJEB7988) | marine metagenome | biome: marine biome (ENVO:00000447); feature: deep chlorophyll maximum layer (ENVO:xxxxxxxx); material: "saline water (ENVO:00002010), including plankton (ENVO:xxxxxxxx)" | depth 150 m | reverse complement strand
TAGTTCCATCTCTATCTAAAAAAATTGCATCAAACTTCAATTTAATCTCCAATCAATTGTTGTCCATGTGTCGTCAATATTAAAAAATTCTAATGGATTCTGATAATTATTTACTTCTACAATAATACATTCGAATATTACTTTTTCAGATTGAATTAAACTGATTCTACTAACAATATTTTCTGACTTGTTAAAGATTATCAACAAAATATTATCATAAAAACTATAACTATAAATTGAGTTTTCATTTTTTTTTTCAACTTCAATCAATGATGCATTTTCAAAATTTTCATACGCAAAAAAATCAAGAATATTTTTTTCAGAGTTTTCAATTATTATTATTTTTTGTGATAAATCAAAAGAAGTAATCAAATTTTTTTCAAATAAAGATATTGTACTATCCGAAGCAAGTGTTTCAAAATAAATTTTTGAATCTTTTAATGATATATTTGCATTGAAAAAGGAATTTTCTTCAACAATCTCAACAAGAATAGTTTTATTTTTTAGGTCATTAAAAAAATTCCTTAGCTGTTTATCCTGGTCTTGACTTAAAAGCAAAGAAGATATGAAAATAAGTATTAAACTAATCTTCATTAATTGTTTCTAGATAAGATTCATCAACCAAGACTTCTCTTGCCTTACTTCCAGTGAATGGACCAACAATTTTTAATCTCTCCATCTCATCAATAAGTCTAGCTGCTCTAGAATAACCAACTGATAGTCTTCTCTGTAACAGTGAAATTGAACCTTGTTTACTCATTACTATAATTTCAATAGCCTTATGGAGCAAATCATCATCTATACCGTCTCCATCAACCATTGAACTGGATTCTTCTCTATAAGTTTCAATAATTACTTCATTTGGTTTTGGCTGGGAGGAAATATGATTTACTAAATCTTCAATTTCTTTTAATGTTATAAAAGCACCATGCATTCTTACTGGAGCTGGAGATCCAGGTTTTTGATATAACATGTCACCTTTACCGATCAACTTATCTGCTCCATTTTCATCTAATATAGTTCTAGAGTCAATTTTTGTTGCTACTTGAAATGCTATTCTGGCTGGAAAATTTGCCTTAATTACACCAGTAATAACGTCAACTGAAGGTCTTTGAGTTGCAACTATTAAGTGTATACCTACGGCTCTAGCAAGCTGAGCTAATCTTGCAATTGGAGCTTCTACATCTCTTGGGCTATACATCATTAAATCAGCCAATTCATCAATCATTAAAACAATGTAAGGCATTAAGTCTTTTTTAGACTTTTTCATCATCTCATTGTATTCTGAAATATTTCTTTTACCTGCTTCAGCTAGTAAGTCATACCTTGAATCCATTTCCTTTTCTAGAGATCTTAATGCTAGAATTGCATTATCTTTTTTAGTAATAATAGATTCATCAATTCCGTTAAATTTCAATAAATAATGATTTTCTAATCCTCTATATAAAGACATTTCAACTTTTTTAGGATCAATTATAACAAATTTTACTTCTTCTGGTTTCAATTGGTATAGAAGGCTTACAATTATTGTATTTAAAGAAACAGATTTACCTGATCCTGTGGTACCTGCAATTAGTAAATGAGGCATTTCTACAAGGTCAAGTATTGATATATCTCCTAAAGTTCCTTTTCCAATTGCTAGCTTTAATTTTGCATTTGATTCGAGATATTTTTCAGAATTAATAACATTTTTCAAAAATATTGTTTGAGGATCAACATTAGGTATTTCTACTCCAACATGATTTGAACCTGGAATTGGTGCCAAAACTCTTACACTTTGAGCCTCCATTACTCTGGCAATATCATCTGAAAGCTGGACAAACTTATTAACCCTAACTCCTTCCGCTGGCAAAATCTCAAACAGTGTAATTATTGGACCTGTTTTTATTGCTCCAGAACTTCCTTCAACTCCAAAATTTGAAAGTGAATTTTTAAGTAATTCCGATCTTTCCCTAATATCGTCTTCATTTATTTCGCTCGATTCATCTGAAGACTGTAAAATATCTGTAGATGGAAACTTCCAGGCTACTTTTAAAATAGATTTATTTCGCTCTTCATCAATTTCAGCCTCTTTTTCAATGACTGCCTTTTCAATAGTTATTGAATCAAGCTCATTATCAATATCAGAATCATTATTTTGTGATTCAGTATTTATTTCATCTTGAACTTCATCATCTGGTTGCGATTCTGTTAAAGCTTCTTCTTTAATTTCTTCAATAACAGAATCAAGGCTTTCTTCAGAATTAATACTTTCTAAAAAAGAATCATCTTCTATAATTTTAACTTTTTCTTTTTTCTCTTCTTTCTTAGTGAAGTCAGGAATTAATTTTTTAAAGTCAAAATTAATAGTTGGAATTAAACCTTCTAAATTTTTAGGTAGATTCATCAATTTTTTGAAAAGATCTATTTCAAAAAACGTCACTATAATCAAAACATATGATGAAAAAAGAATTAAAATACTACCGAAAAAACCAGTCCAATCAAAAATCAATCCTAATAAAAGACCTCCTAGAAGACCTGATAAACCATAATCTTCAATCAATTTTAATTCAGATAAAGAACTTAAATTATTAAAAAAACTTAGAGTTATAGACAAAAGAACTAATAAACATAATTGAAATTTTAATAACTTTAAAAGATTAAAAGAAAAGTTTGATATTAAATAATATGAAACTGTAGCTAGAATGACTGGAAATAGTAATGCAGCATAACCAAACCCTAATTTCATCAAATAAAAACCAATATAAACCCCAAGAATATTAAATGGATTATTTATTTTTTGAGCTACTAAAGAAGGCTCTTCCGTTAGATCATATCCAATCATAGATCCTGCTACGAGCATTGATACTATTAAAAGCAACCAACCAATAATTTGTATTTTTAATTTATTTTTCATTTTAAATATGAACCATCTTTATAGAATGGTAGTTTAGTTTTATTAAAAATAAAAAAATTATCTCTTATTCCAATTAAAAATTCTTCTTCTTTTCTAAAATCAAAATCTATAAAAGCTAGAGCAATTCCTTTTTTTAAACATGGAGACATTCCTCCGCTTGTAATAATTCCTACCTCTTTTTTATCTAATGAATATACCTTATAACCTGATCTAGGTATTGCTCTTTCATCTGTAATTAAAGCAATCAACTTTTTAGTTGGAGGAGTTTCCTGAATAGCTTTAGAGCCAATGAAATTGGTTTCATATTTAGTAATCCAAGATAAACCAGCTTCTACAGTGCTTATTTTTTCATTAAGTTCATTTCCGTATAAGCAATATCCCATTTCAAGCCTCAGCGAATCTCTGCATCCTAATCCAACTGGTAGAATATGTTCTGAGAGTGATAAAATTTCATTCCAGAGTTCTAGTATTTTAGAATCAGGTGCATAGATTTCAAACCCTAATTCTCCAGAATATCCTGTTCTAGCAACGACAACATTATTTTTATCTGGAATTAAAGTTTCGTAATATTTTAAACTATCAATTTGAGGATAAAGGTTTTTTAAGAACTTTCTTGATAAAGGACCTTGCATTGCTATCAAAGAAATGGAACCAGAATGATTTTCTAATGACACGCCATCTATTAATTGCGAAGAAAGCCATTTGAAGTTTTTATCAATATTTGAAGCATTGACAACCAGCATATAATAATCTCCAAGGTGATATACTAACAAATCATCGATAACTCCACCAAGATTATTACAGAAAGCAGAATACTGTACTTTTCCTGGCTTGAGTACTGTAACATCGTTAGTAGTGACCATTTGTAAGAATTTTTCTGCATTTTGTCCTGAGACTATAAATTCACCCATATGACTAACATCAAAAATTCCACATTTCTGTCTAACATGGTGATGTTCTTTAACGATACTAGAATACTGAAGTGGCATCCAAAATCCTGAAAAAGGAACTAATTTAGCTTTCAAAGTTTTATGAGAGTCGTATAATATAGTTTTTTTATAATCACTCATCGAATGATTGCCAAAATTCTTTTGATTACATTTTCAATATCGCCCTCATAAGAACCTTCATCATTCAACTTTTTAACTGCTTTATCAATTTGAGATTTTTTATATCCAAGTGAAGAAAGTGCAGTATAGATATCATCATATGAAAAATCTACTTTAGAATTATCAATATTATTTTGAGATACAGGTATTGAAGAAATTTTTTCTTTAATATCTAAAATAATTCTTTTGGCAGTTTTTGGACCTATGCCCGGTATTAAACTAAGTGACTTAACATCTTCAGATAATATATTTTCTTTGAAACTTGATACTGATGCATTAGAAAGAAGATTAATAGCTGTTCTAGGACCAATTCCTGACACATCAATTAAATTTGAAAAAAGTGATCTTCGCTCTAAATCCAAAAAGCCATATAATTCCATTAAATTTTCCTTAACATTAAGGTATGTGAAAATAAAAACGCTTTCGCCCTCTTTTGGGAGCTTTTCATAATCTCTTAAACATATAGATATACTAAAAACAACCCCACCATTTTGAATGAAAAGCATTGTTGGTTCTTTTTTAAAAATTTTACCTGAAATTGAATCAATCATTTATGTCCTATTTAATCCACACCATGCTACTGCAATAGCATCTGAAATATCATTTTTCTTCAAAACACTATCATCTAATTTAAATATTTTTTTCACCATAAATGCAACCTGTTCTTTAGATGCAGATCCATTACCAACTATCGATTGTTTTATTTCTCTTGGACTAAACTCTTGTGAACTAATCTTATTATGTTCCGCTGCCAACATTACTGATGATTTAGCTTGACCTAATTTTATTGCTGACTGGACATTCTTCCCGTAAAAAACATTCTCCACAAAAATTGTTGAAGGTTCAAATTTTTTTATTAAATCACTAGTTTGACTAAAGATTGTATACAATCTTTCAGAGATAATTTTGCTTTTTTTAGGATTAATTAAGCCGCATTCAATCAATGAAATGTCATTATTCTTTTTTCTCAAAACCGCATAACCTGTATTTGTTAGTCCTGGATCAAATCCTATAATAACCACTATGTTCTTCCTAATGTTTGATTTGAAAATACATTTTGAACGTCTTCTAAATCTTCTAAAAATTCTAAAAGCTTCTCAACTTTTAAATTTTCATCTTCTGATAATTCTATGTCATCCTTTGGTATGTAATCTAAAAATGATGAATCAACTTTAATATTTTGTTTTTCAAATGTTTCAATCTTGTTATATAGTTCATTAGAATTAAAGTGCAACCTATAATAGTCTCCATCATCAAAAAATTCAATACAATCGTTTTCAATTGAGAATTCAAAAATTTTATCTTCAGTGATTTGCTTTTTATCAATCAATATTATTCCTGTTCTTTCAAAATTCCATGAAACACTACCTGCCTGACCTAAAGAACCACCAAATTTTGATAAAGCGTGTCTTACATCTGCAACTGTTCTATTTTTATTATCAGTTATCGCTTCAACTATAATTGCAACTCCAAATGGGCCATATCCCTCATATGAAACTTCCTCGATCACAACATTTTCAAGCTCGCCAACACCTTTTTTTATTGCTTTATCAATATTTGAATTTGGCATATTTAATGATTTTGCTTTTTTAATTGCTTGTCTTAGACGAGGATTAGAATCTATTTCTTTTCCTCCAAGCCTTGAAGAAACAGTGATTTCTTTACTAATCATTGAAAAAAGCTTTCCTCTTTTTTGATCGAGTGCCCCTTTTTTTCTTTTAATTGTAGACCATTTACTATGACCAGCCATTAATCTTCCATTTCAATCATAGTTGGAACTACCCAAGCTGTTCTATATCCCAATCGTACAATTTTTTTCTGAAAACTTTCTGCTTCCTTTCTATTTAAAAAATTTCCAACTCTCAACTTATAATTTGGTAACTCAAAGATTATGTAAATTTTTTTATCAACTGATTTCATAAGCTTATCTTGAATAACTTCAAGTTCATTTACATTTTGTGAAATTACAATCTGAACTCTATACCCTTTGACAAGATAGCTTGTTGAATCTAGAGTATCAGTTTCAGCAATTTCTTCTGTAGTAAAAGATGGTAAAACAACTTTAGGAAAATTTGGGGGATTGTCATTAAAATCGCTGGGTTTTATAAAGTCGGTTTGACATATTGCGAAATTCATTAAAAAAAATAATAAAAAATATCTCATCTTAATTCAAATTTCTTACATCTTGAGCTTGAATCCAACCTTTTCTTCCATCAAATGAAGAAACTTCAATCCATGATTCAGTTTGCTGTATGACTTTAACTTTATTTCCGCTATAAAATACTGATTGTTCAATTGCTTGATTTAAAAATGGAGCCGAATAAACAACCGATTCCTTTTCAATAATAATTGCAAAATTATTATTATGATCCCATAAGTTTTTTATAAAAGTTATCGAAACGAATATAAATGAAATCATTACAAAAACTATAAACAACCTATCAAAAACATTTATTTTAAAAACCTTTTTAATAAAAAAAGATAGAGATGTAATTAGAATTATTATAGAGTTAATTAAAATAAATTGATTGAGCGATAAGGATTGAAAAAACAAATTTATAAAGTCAATAATACTATTCTTAGGAACTTCAATATAATTTTCAATATAATTCTTATTTACATTATTATTATTCCTTAAATCAGGATTTCTTGGATTCAATTTTAAACCCATTTCGTATGACCATCTAGCTGAGCCATTTTCAAGATTCTGAAAATATGCATTACCAAGATTTAAGTATAAATCTTCTGAGAAAACATCTCTTTCAATAATTTTTTCATAAATTTGGATTGCCTCTTCATATTTACTTTCATTATAATATTTATTAGCAGTACTAAATAATTCATCTACGTTTTGAGAAAAAATAAATGATAATTGAATTGAAATAATTATTATGATCTTATACATATAAATCAATCCTTTTTAGAACTTTTATTAATGAATTAACCGCACTTTTTATATCCTTAAAATCATCAACTTGCGAATATGATTTTGTTTGAAAATCATCAAGATGTTTTGATAATTCATTAAAATCTTTATTATTAATCTTATTTTTTAAAGAAGATTTCAAGGTTGATATATCCATATTTATAGAATTAATCATATTTTTTTGGTAGAAAAATTTTATAATTATTTTTGAGCCATCATTATAAAGCGATTCACTTTCATTTAAGCTATTTATGGCATTATTTAGTGCTGATTTAACTGACATAAAATTAAAAATTAAATTTTTGACAGAATCAAATTTTGATTTAAAAAATGGTATTACAAAAAAAATCAATGAAATTGATAGTATAAAAATAATTGTTTTTTCAATTTGAATTTTGGAAGATGATAACCAATCCTGTTTACCGATTCTATTATAGCGTATAACATTAGATTTTGAAGATATTAAATCTTTATCGCTACTATCAAAAATAAGACTTTTATTAACCGTAAAATCTATTTTTTTTGAAGATGCCTTTGACCAGGATTTTGTTGAGGAATTAAAATATGGTACTTCAATAACATCAATAGAAAATATGCCATTTTTTCGTGGAATTAAATTATACTCCCATGTTATAGAGCCAGAAAAATTGTCTGAGATATTCCTATCAATAATTGTTTCTCCTTCAAAAATATCAATATTGTCTGGAAAACTTATCTTTGGTCTACCAATATTTGCAAGATTACCTTTCCCATCAAGAACAACTTTAAAAATAAAAGGAGAACCTTCATCAATACTTGAATTTGATAGCGATGAGTTCAATGTAAATTTTCCAACAGCTCCTGTAAAATTTTCAGGAATATTTTTTAAAGAAGAAACTTCAATGGTTATTGGATCTGAAACTAAAATCTTTGCTTTTGTTCTTTGTGAAAAAGTATCAAAAAAAGGGTCATCCCAAAATAATCTATTAAATGAAGAATCTTTTTCCTTGGTTTCAACTTTCATTATCATTGATTCAAGATCAAATACACCCTCTTTTAAAGGAAATATAGCAACTTCAAAAATTTTTAATGACTTATAATTATACCCATTCAACTCAATGTCTTCCCAGCTTTCAGGAGTAAATTGCATACCAACAGGATCAAACATTTTTTCAACCCAAAAATCGCTATATTTTGGAAATTCAGTGGAAATAACTTTGGATGCAATTTTAGTATAAAAAGTATATGATAATTTTATCTGCTCTCCTACAACAACCTTATCATTACTAACTTTTATTTCAAGAAATATATCTTTGGTAGCTTCTGAAGATTTTTGCTTTGAAACCTGAACTTGGTGTATTTTAGTATTAAATGATTTTTTTCCTACATTAACATTAATAGATGGAATTTCAAGAAGACCGTCTTTTAATGGAATTAATGTCCAAGAAATTGATCTTGATGATGATTTATTTCCATTAACAAATCTATATTCACTACCAATGTTAGGTCCAGATATAATAGTGAAATTATCTTCAATTTGTTTAATATCAACTGAAGGGTTGCTATCAATGTCAGTAATTTTAATTGTAAAAATTAATGATTCAGTTAAACCAATTTTATTACTTGATACAGTTGATGATAGCTGCTGACTATATATGGAACTGAAAAAAAACAGTAAAAATAAAGAAAATTTTACCATTCTTTTCCACTTTCATTTGAATAATTATTTTGCTTTCTTTTTTTGTTTACTTGTTCATTTTCTTTCATAGCATTTAGAATATTTTCAACATTTTGATCAACATTCATTTGACGATCTGAATTATTTTCTTGTTTAGGAGATTGTGAAGATTCTTTCTCTGAAGGTCCATCGTCATTATTATTATTTTCTGGATTTTTATCAGAATCATTTGACTTATCATCCTTATTTTCATCACTCTGATTTTTATCCTCATTTTGATTATTCTCATTATTTTCAGATTTTTGACTATCTTCATTTTCCTGCTGATTTTCTTGTTTATTTTGTTTGTTTTTTTCGATTTCATTTTTAACAAACTCATAATTTTTTCTTGCCTCATCGTCATTTGGATTTTTTAATAGTGCGTCTCTATATGATTTTAAACTTTCTTCGAGTTTTTGAGACTTAAAAAACATATTTCCGCGATTATAGCTTAACTCTGCAGATGGATTTAAACTATCTTGAATTGCAAGATTAAAGAACTCTTCTGCTCTTTCAAGACTATCAACTGAGGAATAAATTGAAGCTAAATTATAAATAATATTATCCTTAGATAAATCTTCATCTTCTAGTAGATGCTGATAATATTTAATAGCGGAATCTGTATCTCCATTTTTAAACATCTTTTGCCCAATATCTTGACATAATAATAGGTTAAAAAATAATATTGGAATAATGTATTTCATCTTCTTCTTCCAGATAATAATAAGTTTGAAATTATTAAAAGTATTATTGAAACTGCTAATGGATATTGATATTTATGTTCATAATCTGAAAATTCAAAAGAACTTATTAATGAATCTTCTCCTAAATTAATGATATCAATAATATTTTCACTTACAGGTTCACTTTTGGATATTCTTAAAATTTTTCCATTATTTATATCTGCAATACTCCTCAAAAAATCAGAATTAATTTTTGATAAAACAAGCTCACCCTTAGAGTCTTTTACAAAAGAATTTTCTTTACCACTTAACGGAATTAGAGAGCCTTTAGTGCTACCAACGCCAATTACATGTAAATCGATTTTATTTTTAATTAGAAAAGATATATTTTCTAATGAATTTTCACTATGATCCTCACCATCTGAAAAGAGAAAAATCATTTTTTGCTGTTCTCCCTCATTTCCAAATGCTTCAACAGATGTTTTTATTGCATTTGGGATATCTGTACCTCTTGAAGAGATCATTGATGTATCAATACTCTTTATAAAGAGCTTTGAAGCATCATAATCCATAGTTAAAGGTAAATAAAGAAAATTTGAACCAGAAAAAACTACTATGCCAATACGATCACCTTGTAGGTTATCAACAATTTTTGACATTTCAAATTTAACTTTATTAATTCTTGAGGGCTTTATATCCTGAGCATCCATACTTAAAGAAACATCAATGCAAAAAATAATATCTACACCTTTTCTCTCAACAGGCTTTACTGTAATGCCAGTTTTAATTCCTGCTAGAGCAAAAATCAAACTCAAAATACCTAAATACCTTAAAATCATTTTGAATTTTATTCTTGAATCACTTCCAATAAATAATTTATCAAAGAAATTTTTTGAAAAATTTCTATTATCAAAGACTTTATATTTATTAGATCTATATAAATAAAATATTATGCTTAAGATAAAAATAATTAAACAAAATAGAGCTATTTCTATATGCTCTAAAATCACAGAACTCTCCTGAAATAGTAGGTTCTTAACAATTCAGATAAAATTATAAAAACGAATCCTAATAAAATGAACCATATATAAACTTCTTCAAAGCTTGAAAAATAACTTACTGAAATTTCAGATTTTTCAAGTTTATCAATTTCAGAATATATTCCAGATAGACTAGCTTTATCAATTGCTCTAAAGTATTTGGCATTTGTAACATCAGCAATACCAATTAAAGTCTCTTCATCAATTTCATTTCTGACAAAACCTCTTCCAGGAATTTGCGTAATTGATTGGTTAGTACCAGCTCCAATGGTATAGACTTTAATTCCATACTCTTTTGCAATTTTTGCAGCTGATATAGGATCGATTGATCCAGCATTATTACTCCCATCTGAAAGTAAAATAATAACTTTGCTTTCTGAATCGCTATTTCTTAATCTATTAACTCCGCTTGCAATGGCTACTCCAATGGCAGTACCATCATATTTTGGCTCCATTACAGTAACTTCGTTCAATAGACTATTTAAGACACTATAATCGATAGTTAAAGGACACTGAATAAAGGTCTCTTTACCAAAAACTAATAAACCAATCCTATCTCCGTTTCTATTTGCTATAAATTCCTGTGCAGCATCCTTTACTGCTTCTAATCTATTTGGCTTAAAATCTTCAGCTAACATACTACTACTAGTATCTAAAACAAGAATAATGTCGATTACTTCCACAGTAATATTTTCATCAACCAATGATATTCTAGGTCTAGCTAATCCAATTATTAGAAGTGTGATTGAAATAATAAATAAAACATTTATAATTGAAATCTTTAGTTTTCCTTGATTGCCAAAATAATTTTTAAGGCTATTGAAATTTGAAACCTGGATAGAAGAAGATCTTCTTAAAAATATTTTTTTAATAATAATTAAAATTAAAAATGCAGGTATTGCAAATAAAAAATTTGGGTATAAGAATTCCATTAAGCTTTTTCAAAAATTTCCTCTTCATTTAATATATGAGCCAAACTAAATAAAGTTTCCTCTTTAAATGAATTAGAAACTATTTGTAAACCAATAGGTAGATTATTTGAAGAATAACCTACAGGAACATTTATCGATGGGATGCCTGCCAAATTTATTGGAACTGTGAACAAGTCTGACAAATACATTTTAAGTGGATCTTTTAAATTATTCTCTAACTTAAATGGTAAATCAGGAGTTGTAGGAATTAATAAATTTTCACAATTTTTAAAAATATCAGAATAACCATTTCTTATTAATCTTCTTACCTTTAGCGCTTTTGAAAAATATGCATCATAGTAGCCTGAAGATAATACGTATGTTCCTGTCATAATTCTTCTTTTAACCTCATCTGAAAACCCTTTGGATCTAGTTTTAACATATAATTCAGATAAATCATTGGAATCTGATCTATTACCGTATCTAACTCCATCAAATCTTGATAGATTTGAAGATGCTTCAGCCATTGTTAATACATAATATGCAGGAATACAGTATTCAAAGAAAGGTAAATCAATTTCTATAATTTCTACTTTTTTTGATTTCAAAAAATCAATTAATAAATAGTATCTGTCTTTTATTTCTGGATTTATATCCTTTAAAATATTTTTACTAACTACTCCAATAGATTTCGGCAACTTTGAAGCTTTTAAAGAAAATTTATCATTTAAAGGAATATTACAACTTGTTGCATCTTTTTTATCAATCCCAGAAATGACAGAAAATGTTTTATAAACATCGGTCAAATCTTTTGACATGATACCTATTGTATCAAAAGATGATGCATGTGCTACTAGCCCATACCTTGAAATTCTGCCATAGGTCGGCTTTAAACCATAAATACCACAAAATGCAGATGGCTGTCTTACTGAACCTCCAGTATCTGAACCAAGAGATATATCAGCAAGATTTTCTGCAATTGCTGCTGCAGAACCCCCACTAGATCCTCCTGCAACCAAATCTGAATTAAATGGATTCTTTACTGATCCATAAATAGAAAATTCAGAAGACGAACCCATAGCAAATTCATCACAATTTGTTTGGCCAGTTATAATTCCACCTTCTTTTTGGATTTTTTCTATAACCGTTGCGTTAAAAGGAGATTTGTAAGATTTTAAAATATTTGATGAGCAAGTTAAGGGTTCGCCTTTGATTGCTATATTATCTTTAATAAGAAATGTTTTATTCTCTAAAATTCCATTTCTTTTTTTGTTTAAATCAATTTTTTCAAAACGACTTCTTATAACAGAATTAGTTTTACTGTTTGAAATATTCTCTTTTTCAATCAGTAATTTCTGTTCGAGAGAATTAGATGGATTCATCTAATCTTATTTGTCAGAATTTTCAGATTTTTTAATTTCTTCCTTAGTATCGTCCAAAGCTCCTCTAAACTCTCTTAAAGAGTTAGCGAATCCTCTAGCAATACCAGGTAATCTCTTTCCTCCAAAAAGAAGTAAAAGAATTAAAAAAATTAAAACTAACTCACCAGTACCTAAATTGAACATATAAACCTCTTTTTTTATCTAAAGTATTTTAATAAATAATATGCAATCCCAAAACCAATAATACTACAAACATTAAATTTTAAAATAAAACCAAAATCAATTACTATTACTCCTAAATCAATTAAATAATCGCTATTCATTGAGCCAAATGTAAAATCATAAGATAATAGAAAAAATTGCTTAACTGCGCTTCCATCAGGAAGAAGAAAAGCTATAAAATCACCAATAAGTGTTCCAAGCAAAGCCCCTGAACAAAGACCGAATACTATTAACTGAATACTTCTTCTTGTCATATTTTTCCTAGAGTTAAACTTACATCCTCAAAATCGTTTTCTCTTATTACTGTCAATCCTACTTCATCACCAGCTCTTAAATCTAATTTAATCAAAACAGCTTTAATTTCCTCTAATGATTCTATCCTAAAGCCTTCTACTGCTATAATTATATCTCCCCTATATAATTCCTCATTTCGGGCAGAGTCAGAATAATCAACTCTATCAATATACAATCCTATTTGATCGCGATTTTCTCCATAAATGTACTGTGTTGCTGAAAGACCAAAAGAAACTCTTCTATCAATAATCCCTTTAAGTTTTAATTCATTTGCAATTTTTTTTGCAAAATTTATTGGAATTGCAAATCCTAAGTTCTGAGAATCTGCCTTAATAAAAGTATTTATTCCAATTACTTTACCACTTGAATCTATTAACGGTCCTCCGCTATTCCCTGGATTAAGAGATGCATCAGTTTGAATCATATTATCTAACAATTTTCCTGTCTGTGTATCAAGATTAAAATCTGCATTAATAGCACTTATAATTCCAGCCGATGCAATTGGTTGATATTGAGCATTTGAAATTAAATTTCTTGGATTTCCAAGAGCAATTGCCCATTCACCAACCTTTACATTATCAGAGTTACCCAAATTACAATAATTAAAATTATTTCCATTAATTTTTAAAAGTGCAATATCTGATATCATATCAATTCCTACAATAGAAGCATTATACATTTCTCCTCCAGGAACAACTACAGTTATACTAATATCAGTTGTAATAAGTTCAGAACGTAAATTATCTTTTATGTTATGTGCATTTGTTAAAATATATCCATCTTCACTTATAATAAATCCTGATCCGTTAGATGAAATTGGTTTAAGATTTCTGTAACCACCCCACCTTGTCCTTAAAACTACTTCCTGACTTCTATAAATACCTACTACTCCTGGGCTTGCCAACTCAACAGCTTGAGATATAGCTGTATCTTTAGAAATAAGACCTTGTTCATTATTTAAACTTCTTTCATTACAACCTAGAAAAAGAAAAATAAACAAACTTAAAATTTTAATTCTCATAAAAAATTTCCTTCAAAATTAAGCCCTTGCTCGGAGCTTTAAATATCCTCGCATCTTTCTTTGGATTATTTAACAAATTTAAAAAATCTTCAATTAAAATTTTATTTTGTCCTACAGCAATCATAGTTCCAACTAAATATCTAACCATATGATGCAAAAATCTATTTCCATGAATAATATATGATAGTTTTTGTTCATTTTTATCATCAAAAAGCCATTTAGAGCTAAAAATCTTACATCTATTATTTTCTTTCCCTGAAAATTTTGAAAATGATAAAAAATCATGCTCTCCCTCAATTAACTTAGATGCCTTCTTGATTAGATTAAAATCGACATTTTTAATAAAATGATGATTTTTCAAAAAAAGTGGATTTTCTTCAGTGCAACAAAAATATTCATATTTTTTACTTTTAGCATCAAATCTACTAT
>CEQQ01112520.1_pt1 | contig 14612 bp, 16 predicted proteins | sample 531041 | NCBI WGS metagenome assembly CEQQ01 (sample SAMEA2621222, study PRJEB7988) | marine metagenome | biome: marine biome (ENVO:00000447); feature: deep chlorophyll maximum layer (ENVO:xxxxxxxx); material: "saline water (ENVO:00002010), including plankton (ENVO:xxxxxxxx)" | depth 150 m | reverse complement strand
AAAATAATATTTGACATTTCGGGGTCTCACCTTCTCGCAAAAAAGCCTCCTAAGAAGGAGGCTTTTGGCTGGCCCACAGGGATTCGAACCCCGACCGACCGGACCAAAACCGGTTGTCCTGCCATTAGACGATGGGCCAATGCAAGCTGTCGGATTTTAACGGTGTGCGTGGTCAGGTGTCAAGGAATTTCGGTGGATGATTGTCTTTTTATAATTACCACTAGGGTGGCTGGCCCACAGGGATTCGAACCCCGACCGACCGGACCAGAACCGGTTGTCCTGCCATTAGACGATGGGCCATCACACATTCCCAAGTCTAGAAGCGAGGACGCTAGGAGTCAATAGTAAATAGTTGTAACCAAAGTTCATTGGATAAGATATACTCGTTTCGCTTACCAAATTGATGGTAGCAAGGAGAGGTGCCGGAGTGGTTGAACGGGGCGGTCTCGAAAACCGTTGTACGGCTGTTGTCGTACCGTGGGTTCGAATCCCACCCTCTCCGCCAACACAAAGATAGCTTAGGGGTTAAATGCTGGTTATTATATAACCAATGCCAGTCAAGTTAATCGACCATCCACTTATTCAAGATAAACTTTCGTATCTTAGGGATAAATATACTAACGTTGGCGATTTTCGTTTGCTCTGTGGTGAAATGAGCCAACTTATGGCTTATGAAGCGACGAGAGACCTGCCTCTTAAAGAATTAGAAGTTGATACGCCAATCTCTCGCGCAAAAGTAAAACGACTTGTTCGCAAACCAGTGGCTCTAGTTGGAATCTTGCGAGCTGGCCTAGTGATGATTGACGGTATGCTTCGGGTTTTACCTTCTGCTGACGTCGGGCATATCGGTCTTTCTCGTGACCCAAAGACTTTGAAGCCTATGGAGTATTACTGTAATTTACCTCCGAATCTAAGAGACCGACAGGTATTTCTCCTTGACCCAATGCTAGCAACTGGGGGTAGTGCCGTGGCATCAATAGATTTACTTAAGGCGAAAGGGGCCGCAAATATTAGACTACTTTGTATTCTCGGGTCACCCGAAGGAGTAGAGGCTGTAACTAATGCCCATTCTGATACTGATATTTTGCTTGGTGGGCTCGACCCTAGATTAAATGAAAAGGGTTATATAGTTCCAGGTTTAGGTGATGCCGGGGATAGAATTTACGGAACTCGGTAAACTTCGCATTGTAATGCTTGAAGTAACCGTATGATGGAATTTACATGAACCTAAACTACCTGCTGATGGCCACCCTCGCATTTTTGGCCGCACTTATTTCCGTCGCTTCTTTAGTACCTCTTGTTCGTAAGTTCGCAGAAAGAATTGGTGCTGTACAACAAGGTGGCGGTCGTTGGGTCCATAGCGGGGCGTTACCTAACATAGGCGGCATTGCCATCCTTGGGGGCTTCCTTTTGTCTCTGGTAGTAGGGAGCCTTGTCCGACCAACGTTAATTGACGCTTTTCGGGTAGAACTTTTAGCCATTGTCATTGGTGGTGTTTTGATGACTTTGGTCGGTTTCATTGACGATATTTGGGAGATATCGCCAGTTATGCGCCTTGCGACGCAAACGGTTGCGGCAGCCATACTTGTTGTAAATGGTGTGCGAATTGGATTTATTACCAACTACTTCGGTGATTCAAGTTATCTGTTCATCCCAGATGTTCTCGCGATTGTTTTGACTTTGGTTTGGGTAGTAGGCTTTACGAATGCTTTTAACTTTATTGACGGGCTAGATGGTCTGTCGTCTGGTATAGCGGCAATAGCAAGTATGTGTCTTCTAGTAGTGTCGTTACAACTCCCTGATAGAGGAGCGGCTGTTCTCCTACTTGCTGCGTTAGCTGGGTCTTCACTAGGGTTTTTGAGGCATAATGTTAGTCCTGCGAAGATAATAATGGGTGATTCTGGCGCTTATCTTCTCGGCTACATTCTTGCGGCTGTAAGTGTGCTCGGTGCTCTCAAAGTAACGGCAGCTGTTACTGTTGTAACCCCAATATTGATACTGGCTTTACCTGTTGTGAATATTACTCAGGTTACGCTGAGACGCCTAAGCCGAGGGGAGAACCCTGCGGTTGCTGCAAACGACCATATACATGATTTGTTGCGTGAGCGGAGTGGTTCCCACCGAGTAACGGTGTTATTGCTTTGGGTAGTTACGTTATTGCTCGGAGGATTGGGCATGATTTTATCTAACACCCCACCCCTTCTCACATATTTTACTCTTTTGATGATTGTGTTGATGATAGCAGCCGTAACTTTATTAAGATTATTTGAATTGCGGCGAGAACGAATATCGGCATCGTGATTCACCGTGTTTGCGTTGCATTTGGTACTCGTCCCGAGGCTTCAAAAATGGGACCAGTTGTAAGAGCGCTTCGCGACCAACCGAATCTAGAGCCAATCGTATTGGTAACGGGGCAACATAGAGAACAGCTGGATTCTATGCTGAGAATGTTTGAGATTCCGGTTGATGTTGATCTCGGGGTTATGACTGAGCGTCAGGCTCTATCTGATCTGGTTGGAAGAATTGTTCCTGCAGTCGGGCAAGTGCTTCGGGAGTTAGCTCCCGAATATGTACTTGTGCACGGTGATACCTTAACGACTTTTGCAGTGTCTTTGGCATCTTTTTTCGAGAACATTCCTATTGGTCATGTAGAAGCTGGACTACGTTCGCATGATCTCACCCAGCCGTTTCCTGAGGAGGCTAATCGTCGACTCACGGATGTGATTACCGATCTTGATTTTCCACCGACCTCTTTAGCGAAGGACAATTTGATCAACGAAGGTAAGCCAAGAGAAACCATAGTCGTTACTGGGAACACAGCAGTTGATGCAGTACGGTTCGTTGCTGGTCGGTTTCCGCCACCGTCAGCTATACCTGATGGTGAGGTGATAGGAATTACCCTCCACCGAAGAGAAAATTTGTCAATACTGCCTGAACTAGCTGAGGTAATCGCAGAAGTCGCTTTGGCTTATCCCCATATTACGTTTATTTATCCGGTCCACCTTAATCCGGTCGTTAGGGAAGCAGTGTGGCCTGCGCTTGGTTCTATTAGCAACGTAATACTTGATGATCCGTGGGATTATCCGAGCCTAATTAGCCTCCTTCAGGCGTCCAGGTTGTTCATTACGGACTCTGGGGGTATTCAAGAGGAAGGGGCGGCTTTAGGTGTACCAGTAGTTGTTGTTCGCAATGTTACTGAGCGGCCTGAGGGTGTTGATACCGGGATACTTCGCCTAGTCGGTACTAACCCTAATCGAGTTAAAAGCCAATTGTTGCAGCTAATTGGTGATGATGAGGAGCTTTTTACCATGCGTGCATCTCCTAATCCCTATGGTGATGGCAAAGCTGCTAGTCGGATTACCCAAGCTGTAGCTTGGCGGCTTGGTGAGGCCGATCGGCCAGAAGATTGGTTTCCCGACGACTACAGGGGCTAACAACTGTTACGATGCACGCCGTGAGGCGTAACGAACTATACTTTCGAAGGTTTGTAGCAGGTGCTGAGCCTGATGGCGATAGTTTTGTATTGCGTTGGTCCGGAACAGCTGTAATGGGTATCATAAACGTTACGCCAGACAGTTTTAGTGACGGTGGGGCGTATGGTAGCCCTAAGGAAGCAATTGATGCAGGTCGGCTCATGGCGGCTAGTGGGGCATTGATGATTGATGTGGGAGGAGAATCTTCGAGGCCCGGCGCTCGACCTGTTTCTGCGGAAGAGGAACTCAGGCGGGTGTTGCCGGTTGTCGAGGTGCTTGCCTCGGATGGGTTGATTGTCAGCATTGATACTACCAAGGCGATCGTAGCAAAGTCAGCTCTAGCTGCTGGAGCTAGCCTTGTTAACGATATTGGGGGACTAAGGGATCCCGAAATGCGCATTACATGTGCTAATGCCGGTGTGCCTGCGATTCTAATGCATATGCGTGGTTTACCTGCCTCGATGCAGGAAGACCCTGTGTATCGGGATGTGGTTTCAGAAGTCAGTAAAATTTTACATCAGAGTGCAGAGTTAGCCCAAAAAGAGGGCGTCCCGGATGTTATTTTGGATCCTGGAATAGGATTCGGCAAGAGCTTTGAACACAATTTGATGCTTCTCCGCTCCCTCCCAACAATTGCTAAGGGTCGTCCTATGCTGGTTGGGGCCTCTCGTAAGAGTTTAGTTGCTCGCCTTACTGGAGAGTCAAACCCTGCGGCTCGGGACCCTGGAAGTATCGCTCTGCACCTTATGGCAGCTTCGCTCGGCGTGGCGATGGTCCGGGTCCATAATGTTGAGGCTCATATTCAAGCGCTCCGGGCTTGGGAGGGCATTCGTGGACAAAATTGTACTTGAGGGACTAGCATTTCATGGTAATCACGGTGTGTTTGAAGAAGAGGTACGGTTTGGTTCCCGGTTCATTGTTGACGTTGAGTTGTATTTTAAGATTCCAGATCACGACGAATTAGTAAACACTGTGGATTACGGCAGAGTTTATGAAGTAATTCGGGAGGAGGTAACGGGAAAGCGTTATCAGTTAATTGAGATTCTGGCCCACAGCATCGGTGGGCGCATTCTGGATTCTGAGCCCATTGTTTGCCGAATAATTACTCGAGTCCATAAGCCTCATGCACCTCTTCCCGGCATATTTGGTGATGTTTATGCAGAGGTGGTCCGTGATCGAACCAATATCTAGCGGCGAAGCAGCCTATATTGCAATAGGCAGTAATCTTGGAGAGTCATACGAACATCTTCTTTTCGGCGTAAATAACTTGAGTTCAATTGGGCGTGTGATTGCCCGATCGAGTATTTATCAAACTGTTCCAGTTGGTGGACCTCAAGAACAATCGTGCTTTCTCAATGCTTTGGTGATCGTTGAACCTATTGGATATTTTAAGGGACAACCTGAAAGAATTTTAAAGGTTCTCTTAGATATTGAGCATCGACGTGGCAGGATTCGCGACACCACTTGGGGTCCTCGAACCTTAGACCTAGATCTTATCTGCCTAGGGGATTTAGTGGCAAATAAGACCGGCCTAAAGGTCCCTCACCCGAGGATGATGGACCGAGCTTTTGTACTAACACCACTTTGTGAAGTAGATTCGGAGTGGACTCATCCAATTACAGGCGATCGGGCGTGTGAAGTGCTTATTAAGCTAGATACCTCTGGTGTGGTCCGGACTGAACTAAGTTGGAGAAAACGCTAGGCGTGGGAGCGATGCGTATTTTTGCTATTGGCGATCCTCATTTGTCGAGCGTGAAGCCGAAACCAATGTCGGTCTTTGGTCCGAGATGGGCAGGCCATCCGGACCTATTGTTCCAAGAGTGGAGTCGCGTGGTGGGAGAAAGAGATCTTGTAATGATTCCCGGGGACCTATCTTGGGCTATGACGCTGCAAGAGGCAATGCCTGATTTAGAAGCGATCGCAAGCTTGCCCGGAAAAAAGGTTATTGTTCGGGGGAATCACGATTATTGGTGGCCTTCAATAAGTAAGCTAAGGGCGGCATTACCAGATGGAATGTGGGTTATTCAAAATGATGCCTTAGTGTTTGATGACATTGTAATTGCTGGTACCCGTGGGTGGACTTGCCCGGGTAGTAACGGATTTACTGCAGAGGATCAGAAAATTTATCAAAGAGAACTCCAACGATTAGATCTATCGCTTAAAGCCGCTTCACAGTGTGGCGGGTCGAGGTTAGTAGTAATGCTTCATTATCCCCCAACTAATTCACGTTTGGAGCCTTCGGGTTTTACTGAACGTTTAATTCAGGCTGATCCCGAGATAATTGTTTATGGCCACCTGCATACCGAGCAGCATGTACAAGTGCCTTTAATGGGTAAGGCAGATGTCCATTTTGTGGCGGCTGACGCTTTGGGATTCACCCCAAAGGTTGTCGGAACCTACGGTAAGGCTAGGATGGAGCAGAGTAGCTTATCAAAAGACCAAATAAACCAAGGATAATTTAGGCTTTCGCTACAAAACTGTTGTTGTCTGCATGTGGAAGTGGTTGTGGTGTGCTATCACCTGTCATTCTTTTAAAATGTGTAATAGCATTTTGACCTCGTTCCCAAGTTAACAAGATCATTTCGGCTCCGAGTTGACTCGGAAAGTCTACAAGTCCGGATTCAATATCGTGCAATTGAACACCCAGTTTATCTAGTTCTACTTTGCGTTCACGAATTACTGTTACTAGAAATCCTATTTCTCGTGCTAAATTCTGTGCTTGGAGGCTTTTAGATCTCAGACTCTTCAACAATTCTCGTAGGTTATTCATGTCTCGTATAGCCTCCTGCATTTCACCAACATTGCAGTCAACTACTGGGAGTAAAGTTGTGGCTTCCTCTAGCGTGAACAAACGATACATCGAGACCGATCCCCCTGCTTCACATTGTAACTTTGACCTGTCCTATATATCTGTAGTAGCAATTACCCAAAATGACCGAAGATCAGGGCCTTGAATCTAATCAAAACTTTATACTTAATTCAAGACTTCCTAGCCGAAAACATTATGAAGGCTAATGCGCTTTCCTGTCAATTTAGAACCCTAGAGTGTTCTAACAGGAGGCCTAGGTGGTCTAGGCCTAGATCGATTATTGTATACAAGTAGTTGCTTAGGGTGCGTGTGAATTAATCGGCGGAAGATATCTATTGAACGGCCACCAATCTAGATTATTCTGTGCCTGAGGCGCTTCCAGGATTCTTACAGCTAATATCTGTTACAGCTTGTTATTCGTTGTCTGGTTCTTCTGGATCGATTCTGCTTTCTTGTTTTTTGTGAAAGTCTGGATTAGCTCGTATTTCCAAGGGAAGCTTGTGTTCTGTTGAGTCAACCGTATAGGAAGTGAATCTGGGATCATTTTTACGATCTTTCCACATTCGTGGTCGGGCAGGAATCCCAAGCCCAACCACGTGGGGCTCTAGATGTTTTGTAGCTAGAGCCATGGCTCCCAGCATACTGTCGTCGGATAAAATTGTGCCCGCTAAGACGGTAGAATGATAAGCCACACGTGCGCCCTTACCAATAATGGTCCTTTTAAGGCTTACATCATCACTAGCGATTACATCATGGTGATGTGAATAAACATTTGCATAATCTGAGAGGCTAGCGCCATCATGTATCTCGACTCCACCAATGTCATCAATCAGAACATGACGGTGAATTGTTACGTCGTCCCCAACCTCAATGTTATAACCGACAGAAAATTCAACATATGGAAAAATTCTTATGTTACGACCTACTTTTTTAAAAATGCGGCTGGCTAATATTGCTCTAATAGGCATGCCAGTGGAAAGGGATTGGCCAAGAGGTGTTGGATCTAGACAACGCCAGAGCCATAATAAAGGTTTGACTTTCGCAAATTTGTTTTGATCGGTCGCAATATAGCGCTCAGCTTCGAGAGTTGTTTGCCTAGGATCCAGCGCAAACGCAGCCAGGGGATCACGTTCTTGAAGTTCTTTATAAGGCGAAGCGTACAAAATGCGTGATAGCAAAGAACAAACTACGTCACTATTATCGGTTCCGTCGTCGTCAAGTAATTCGGTTAGTTCCCCCATGAAGTTGGTAATCCATTGCTTTGATGTGGGATTAAGAGGGCGTTCAATAAGCCAAGGCATAAGTTTAGTATTCGCTCCCGGAAACTGTTTGGTGCATTATACGACTAACACCGGACCCTGGAATTGATCCCACCTGGATATTTCGGCCAAGGATCTCTTGAACGTCTTCCAATAAAGGCTGCGGCGCTGGTATTTCGTTAGGGGGTTGGCACAGTATTGGCCCAGCGAGGTTAGGAGAGTTAACTTTTTTGTTAAGGTGCTGGGCAATTCGTTCAGCTGTCCACGCCTCACGCCAAAGAGATTTTACGGCCATTAGAGCAGATCTTCCACTGACTTTGATCTGGCCGCCTTGGCCAGGAAGACGTATACGTATGTAGTCACCAAGAGGGTCCAAGCTAAGGTAGATGTTGTCTATTACTTCATCAAGTAAATAGTGGGAATCAATCAATGGCTGCGCTTCAGTCGCCACATCTTCGAGATCATCCTCATCAAGGTTACTTACATCGAGTGACCCTAGTAGATGGTTAAGGCGGGCTTCCAAGTTATTAAGGCGAAAGAATTCTTCTTCGATCTCTTTCGGTATTACTACGGTTTGGGTTACCGGTATGCCAGCCTCTTCAATAGTTTTTAGGGCTAACAATTCTTTGGGCCAGGATGGATCAATTTTGAGTGTTTTGAGGTCGGTTGGGATTGCCCGAAGGGACCGCATGATCACTTAACATTGTAACAGGGTAATTAAGTAACTCCAGTTCTATGCGTGTCATGGGTCGTGATAAACTTCCGCCGTGAGTTCGGTATTGGATTCAGAGAAGCAACGGTCAGGGACAGGTCGACTTATCTTGCTGATGATTCTGCTTGGCCTGGTCCTTGTAACTAGTTTTGTTGCTTTACGAAAATTTTTCGAGATTAAGGAGGTGCCGCTTCCTGACGTCATCGGACTTGATTTGCGAGATGCAATTCGTGTGCTCCATCTAGCTCAGTTGAAAGTTAGTACTTACCCTGAGTCTGTTCCTAAAGCAGGGATCAATCAGGTTACTTCACAAAGTCCTTTTCCAAATTCCGTTCTCAGGCCAGGTCGACGTGTGAGCCTTGGTGTTAATACACCTAGGGAGGCTTTTCCGGTTCCTAGTGTGGTGGGCCTAGACCTTGATGAGGCTAAACGTGTAACGATTGTTGTCAACATGGAAATTTCTGAAGTGAATTACGGTTTCAGCGAACTACCGATTGGGCGCATTATTTCGCAGGTGCCAAAGGCAGGAGAATCCTTAAACGGATTAGAGGGTCTTTCCTTGAATGTGAGCCGAGGTCGGGCACAAACAGTCGTGTCAATTCCCGACCTTCGAGGGACAACGATCGAACTTGCAGTTAACGGCTTAAAGGATATAGGGTTCCGGCGGATAGAAACCGTTCCTTCGTTACTCAGTTTAGGCCAGGCGGGATTGGTGCAATCTCAACGTCCTCAGGCTGGAGCAGAGGTAACAACAAGCACCCCAATCATGCTTTCTTACAGTCTTTCGGGGGATCAGATTGTCAGGATACCTAGTTTGCAGGGTCTTGATTTAAGACAGGCTGAGCTACTAATTCGTGGAGCCGGACTCGTTTTAGGCAAGGTCAACTTTGTTGATGAGGTAGACGAACCCCCGAACATATTGTTGTGGGAGCCGGTTGGACATACCATAGTTGGGTCAATGGTTAGCTTGGTTGTAAACAGAGATCAAAGGGGATCAACCGGGAACTCTATACAATTGGGGGAAGGAATTTTCCAGCAAGGACGAGAGGAATCTAATGATGAGTCCCGGGCCGATCGGAGAGTTGTACCAATCATATTTGACTCAGTCAAGCTCGGATTTAATCAGGAATTTCATTTACGACTTGTTGTCTCAGATGCTGGTGGGTTACGCACTGTTATTGATCGTCGCGTTAATGGTGGAGAGGTGGTTTCGACTAAGGTTACGGTCTTTGGAGACGCCGAGATACAAACGTTTATTGATGGTCGGTTTTACCAGGCTTGGAGCCCCTAACGTGTTGATATGCCCGCCAAGAGAGTAGACCCCCATCAACGGTGTAGACCTTACGAAACCCTGCAGCTTTAAGGTAGGCCCCAACAAGATCGCTATAAAGACCTCGATCGCAGATTAGGTACACAGGGGTTTCTTTGGGTAGGTCAGGAAGTGCGCCTGCTGAAGCACTTTCTGGGGATAAACTGGGAATTTCTTTTATAGGGTCGCGTTTAGAAAGAGCCAATGGGCGAGCGTCGAAAGCTGCAGCGCCCTTTTCTAACTGTTGTTCAAAGGTTTTAACATCTATTCTTTTCATAGGTTTAATCCTAGTTATTTAGATACAGCTAGAATGTTTTGAAGGTAAGTGTCCATTGTCGAATGCACTAAATAGACGATCCCAAATTACTTCTATTAACGATATAAACAAACCCATAAGCATAGAGTACACTGCCAGGCTCTGGAACCGACGTATTTAGTTGCCAAATGGGAAGGAAAGAGGCAACTCTAAACATGCTTTTCCAACTTGAAGTAACAGAAAATGATTCATTGAGTTTAAGGGGATTATTTACGAATATTTTTTGCTGAACTTTACTTCGTGGAGGTGTGATAGTTGGGGTTGTCGTATTTCAAGTAAGCAAGGCGACGAGTACGTTTTGAGGTTGATTATAACTTTGGTTTCCAGAGGAAACTAAGGTATCGTGACGCCGTGGCTATAGGTGGAGTTAATTTACAGCGACTTGTCGTTGGTATTTCCGGTGGGAGTGGAATAGTTTACGCCTTAGATCTACTAGATACTTTATCTCCGTTATCGGTTGAGAGTCATGTTGTGGTTACCGCGGGAGCTAAGCGAGTTATAGCTGAAGAGTACAGGGAGCCTTCTCTGGATTCTGAAATCCCAGCTGACGTCTTATATAACAATACCGATTTGGGGGCTGGGATTGCCTCTGGGTCCTATCGGACCATGGGTATGGTGGTAGTCCCCTGTAGTTCTGGAACTTTGGCAAAGATTGCTCAGGGGTTTACTGACAATTTACTCACTCGGGCTGCACATGTGACTCTAAAAGAGCGTAGGCCATTAGTTCTAGTGGTTCGTGAAGCACCATTTTCAAGGCCCATGTTAGTCAATATGCTTGCTTTACATGATGCTGGCGCTATTATTTTGCCAGCGTCCCCAAGCTTCTACCACAAACCCGGAAGCATAACGGAGTTAATTGGGACGGTTACTGCACGCGTATTGGATCGGGTCGGGATAGTACACGACCGGTCTCCGAGGTGGAAAGAAGCTGATGTCTAAATGGGGTTGGATGGTTTTTCAGCGTTAATTCCAGCTGCAGGTGAAGGAAATAGGTTGGGGCTAGGCCCCAAGGCATTTGTGAGGCTAGGTAGTCGAATGCTTTTGCAGTACGTTGTAGAAGCATTCCGACCGTACGCTCAGGAAATTATTGCTGCGGTCCCTAAAGATCAGGTTAGCCAAGCGAAAGATCTTTTACCAGGAGTCAAAGTTATTGTTGGTGGTGACACGAGGCAACAGACTGTGCGGAGGCTAGTGGCTTTAGCCACTAAAGATTTGGTACTTGTACACGATGTCGCACGACCGCTTCTGAGGGCAGATGTGATACGAAGAACTGCTAGAGCCGCAGCTGAAAATGGTGCAGCAACAGCGGCAGTACCTGTTCAAGATAGTTTGATGGATATTGATACGGAGACTATGGTCAACAGGGAAAGTCTGTGGGCAATACAAACTCCTCAAGCGTTTCGACGGGAAGTTCTCCTTAGGGCACATGAAACTGCTTTCCAAAACGGACGTTGTGGTACGGACGATGCGGGTTTAGTTCGTGAACTCGGGCATCCGGTTACTCTTGTAAAGGCTGATTCTCTTCTTTTAAAGATTACTACGCAAGAAGACTTATTTATTGCGCGATCGGTAATAAGGAGTGACTATCCTATAGATGAATAGTTTGCGAATTAAGGCACCAGCGAAGATAAATCTAGGCCTTGGTGTAATGGCAAAGCGAGGCGACGGGTTTCATGAAATTGACACTCTTTTAGTACGGCTTGCTCTGCACGATGTTGTTAACCTCAAAGTAATTCCTAAGGGCATTAATATTGCTTGTAACGATACAAGGGTTCCTAAAGGAAAAGATAACCTAGCGGCTCAAGCGGCCCAGTCCTATTTCGATGCGACAGGAGTGAAAGGGGGGATAGCTATAGAGATTGATAAAAATATACCCGTTGCTGCTGGTTTAGGTGGGGGGTCAAGCAATGCAGCGGCAGTCCTTCTTGGTCTTTTGCAACTCTATCCACACCAAGTTGACTTACTCTCGTTAGCTCAAGAGCTAGGTAGTGATGTTCCTTTTTTTGTGCTGAATTTACCTGCTGCCCGCGCAAGAGGTAGGGGAGAAAGGTTACAAGAAATTGGCATCACTAAGCGGGAAGTTGTTCTTATTAATCCAGGGATCGAAGTTCGGTCTAAAGATGCCTATAGGGCTTTAAATAATTTTACTCCAAGACTACAAATAGCTAACATATTAACGGCCTTGGGCGGCCAAGGTGAATTGCGTTATTTTAACGGCTTGCAATCTGGGATATCTCGGAGACATGCCGGTGTCCGGTCAGCTCTCAAGGCTCTCCGAGGACAAAAGTTGGAAGGTGTACTAATGTCTGGTTCTGGGTCTACCTGCTTTGGGTTAGCCTCTGGTTGTGAAAGCGGACTCGATATTGCCAGGAAATTACGATCAGATAATCCGACATGGTGGGTGCACACCACGACTTTAGGTTGAAAAAACTAATTCAAAGCGTCTTAGCCTCCTGTTATCCCCTCTAGCCGGTTTGCTGCTGGGATCGTTCTAAGAAAAACTAAATACAATTGAGATATTCGATGGTTAGCAAAATGCTGCACCTAGGTACAGGAATATGTGCCAAAAACCGTACTAGAGTATGTGTTTTTTAGTAGGGCTCGGTACTACCTCCAGAGCCTTCTTTACATTGACACATTCTTGGGCGTTTATGGATACTCGTCGTTTTGCCCAGCTTGCGGAGTTTGCCACTAATCGTAAAATTTCTTTGTTGTGGTAAATTGGCAGTGTTTCATGGCCCGGACGAACGTACACAACCCGTCCGTAGCCGCGTGACCAGGTGCATACACTTCGGAAGACTTCACCACCCTGAAACCAAGACATCATTAATAGTTCATCTGGAGTTGGAATGTCGAATCTCTCACCATACATTTCTGTTTCCTTGATCTCAATATAATCACCAATACCATCCATGATCGGATGGTTAGGTTGAAGGTTCCAAAGACGCTCTTTCTCATCCGCCTCTCGCCATTTTAATCCGCAACTGGTGCCCATTAGAAGTTTGAAAGGCTTGCTGAAATGAGCCGAATGCAAGCCAATGAATCCCATCCCATCAAGTACTTTTTCCTGTACCAATCTAGCGGTTTCGTCTGCAACCTGATTATGGGCTGCGTGTCCCCACCATATTAAAGTATCGGTTTGGTCGAGAATTTCCGGTCCGAGGCCATGATTTGGTTCCTTGAGGGTAGCAGTACGGATTGAAAAATCGCCGAATTCAGATATTCCAGTCGCAAGTTGCTTATGAATGCCATCAGGGTAAATTGAACGAACCGTGTCATCCTTAAGTTCGTGCACATATTCGTTCCAGATCGTAACTCGGATGGGTTGACTCATTGTTAACTCCTATAGAGCAATAAATGTTTAGGCCGCTCGTAAAGCCATTCTACGATGAGTTTTGTCTAGGTGCTATACGTTAGCGTAGGAACAAATCATACGAACCATACTGATCATAAATATGGACGTCTGGGTGAGGTGATTTTGGACCCGATCATTTTTATGATTCAGTCAGTAACTGCTCCCTGGTCAGCACTTGAAACTAACCGTGCGTATTTGGCGAGTACTCCGCGCTGGTAACGTGCTGGCGGTTGTGACCATTGATTGCGTCTCGTTTCCAGTTCGTTTTCGTCTAGAGCAACAGATAGGCGGTTGTCTTTGGCGTCAATTGTAATTTCGTCACCTTCTTCGAGAAGGCCGATCGCACCACCAACGTACGCTTCGGGGGCTACATGACCTACTACTAATCCGTAGGTTCCTCCCGAGAAGCGACCGTCTGTTATTAGTGCGACTGAATCTCCAAGACCCTTGCCAATGATAGCGCTTGTGGGAGATAGCATTTCCCTCATACCGGGCCCACCTTTGGGACCTTCATATCGAACCACGATTATGTCCCCAGCATTAATCTGATCTTCTAAGATCGCGGTCATGCAATCTTCCTCTGAGTTAAAGATTCGAGCTGGACCAGTGATTGCTGTGTATTTAAGTCCACTTGTTTTTGCCACAGCCCCGTCGGGCGCAAGGTTTCCTCGGAGAATGGCGAGATGGCCGTGGGTGTATTTGGGGCGGTCAATTGGTAGAACAACGTCTTGATCTTTTGGGGGCTTTGAAGGAATATCGCGAAGGTTCTCAGCTACGGTTTTTCCAGTTACTGTGAGACACTCACCATTTAGCAAGCCTGAGTCGAGAAGCATTTTCATCACTAATGGAATGCCGCCGACTCGGTGTAGGTCTGTTGCGACATAACGTCCAGATGGTTTAAGGTCGGCAAAGTGCGGCGTGTCAAGGCGTATGCGTTCGAAGTCATCTAAGGAAAGCGGTATGTGTGCTGCGTGAGCAGCGGCTAGTAGGTGCAATACGGCATTTGTGGAGCCGCCGACAGCCATGACTACCCTTATTGCATTTTCAAAAGATTCACTAGTCATAATGTCCCGGGTAGTAATGTCATCGTGAATCAGACGAATTAGTGCTTGGCCACTTAGTTCTGCTGAAATACGTTTTTCCTCATCTACGGCAGCCATTGTTGACGAGTATGGGAGGCTTAATCCCATTGCTTCGAAGGCAGATGACATTGTATTAGCTGTGTACATTCCCCCGCATGATCCTGCCCCTGGGCAAGCGTTATTCTCTATAGCTTTGAAGGTATCGAGTGAAATTCGGCCAGCACTATATTCCCCAACGGCCTCGAATGTACTGACGATAGTCAGGTCTTGACCGTCATGTTTACCCGGTTTTATGGT
>CEQQ01045707.1_pt1 | contig 14624 bp, 14 predicted proteins | sample 531041 | NCBI WGS metagenome assembly CEQQ01 (sample SAMEA2621222, study PRJEB7988) | marine metagenome | biome: marine biome (ENVO:00000447); feature: deep chlorophyll maximum layer (ENVO:xxxxxxxx); material: "saline water (ENVO:00002010), including plankton (ENVO:xxxxxxxx)" | depth 150 m | reverse complement strand
CTTCGGGGATAGGTTTTTTACCTTCTCTCATTCCGGACATAAGTGCTTCATCCGTCCATTGAACAGTAACAGTATCTACTTCTGAAGGAGTGGTCCCTCCGTTAAAGTAGACAAGAAAATCTCCTCTGAATCCGGCATCTTTTATTATTTGAACTTGTTTATGTACTAAAGTAGCTACTTTTCGAGCTAAACCCGGTTTTGTTTTATATGTTCTTCTTACGTGAAACATTTCTCCTCCAAATTATTGAATTCAATCAATCATTTTAGCTGGAATTAATAATTCATTGAATTCAATTGAACTACTGACTATTAACTCAGATAATTGCTTTGCAACATCATTAGCTGCTGGAGGAATATCATTTCCTTCACGACTTATTGACATAAGTGCTTCATCTGTCCATTCTAGTACTACAGTATCTACTTCAGATGGTGTTGTACCACCATTAAAATAGACAATAAAATCTCCTCTTTGTCCTGCATCTTTAAATATTTGAGCCTCTTTATGTACTAAAGTTGCTACTTTTCGGGCTGAACCCGGAGTTGTTTTATACAATCTTCTTATGTGAAACATTCTTTCTCCTCAATTTGATTTATTACATAGGTTACAAAAAATTTCATAACTTGAATACATGTAAACCAGATTATATTATTCAGATACTTGAATTTATAGGGGTGTTTCATGTTTGTGGCTACTAAGGATAAGATTTTACCTACAACGGTTATTGGGTCATACCCTAGACCACATTGGTATAAGGAAAGTTTGAATGGACGATCATTTAAGGATGCCTTAACAGACCAACTTTTTAGAGAACAATATTTTGATGCCGTATCTTCAACTATCAGTGATCAAACACGGGCAGGATTAGATATTGTTACTGATGGAGATTCTAGATTTGATCTCGATGTTGGAGGCAGGTCTTGGTTTTTTTACCCTATTGAGAGACTGAAAGGGATTGAAGGCAGTGTGACAGGGTCAACTAGATGGAAGGATAGGTTTGGCATCTATCCGGGTCATATACTCTGGGAAGTTCAAGAAGCTTATCAGCCAGCTCGTGTGGTGAATAAGATAGGAAGAGGATCTTTAGAATATACAGACGTCTGGAAGACAGCTCAAAAGTTTACCGATAAACCTGTTAAATTTGGTTCGATTAGCGCACAGTGTATCCCTGGGATGCTTGAAAATGAATATTATGAATCTGAACAAGATCTTGTTATGGATTTAGCTAATTCTATAAACCAAGAATTAAAAGAATTAGATAATGCTGGTTGTCCTGTTATTCAAGTTGAAGAACCGGCAATACATATGGGTGCAACAACACAAGGATACGAAACCTTGGAATTTTTAGTTAAAGCTTTTAACAAAGAAGTTTCTGGTATTAAAACTGAAGTTTGGGCTCACACATGTTGGGGTAATCCAAATCAGCAATCTATGCAGTGGAACAGGCCTTCTTATAAAGATTCTTTAGAGTATTTATGGCAACTTGACGCTGATGTAATTACTTTTGAGTGTGCTAGTTCTGAAGGGGCTGAAATATCTATATTATCCGATATTCCAAAAGATAAAAAATTAGCGATTGGAGTTGTAAGCCATACTAATACAAATGTTGAACCTCCAGAGATTGTTGCTGAAGTTATTCGTAAAGCCTTAAAAATAGTCCCCCCTGAAAGGCTAATTGTTTCATCAGATTGTGGATTTGGAAGAGAAGGCCTCTCAAGAAGAATAGCTTTTTATAAATGTGTATCTATAGTCATGGGGACAAATATTGTAAGAAAAGAGCTTGGCCTCCCTGAGGTAGACGTTCCTGCAGCTAATGAGAAGTTATATTTTTAAGAATTCTGTTGATAACATTCCCATAATAACTGAATCATGACGAACCCCGTCATGAGGACGACTTTTTCTAAGTGTCCCTTCATGAACAAATCCAAGATTTTCAAATAGGTGTGTTGCTGCTACATTGTAGTCTGGAATGTCGGCCCATACTCTAAATAATCCATATGAGTTAAATGCGATATCTAAAGTAGCTTTTAGGGTAGCTGTCCCATAACCTTGATGCCAATGGGTTGTGTCGCCGATAAGTATAGATATCTGTGCGTCCCCTAATGATTCCTCTATTGTTATATGGATTTCTCCAATATGGCTATTATCATCTTCAGTGTATATTGAGAAAATTCTATGTTCGGGATTTTCAAAGATGGTATCCCATTCTTCAACGCTGAGAGAATCAACTTTTTCCGGATGATATCCTAAGTGTGCCGGATTTCCGTATGAATACCTTCCAAACCAGCTTTCAGCTACACTTTCATCAGACAGCCAAGTATTTATTCTTTTGACGTCTTCCCTAGTAACATGTTGAAGTAGTATCTTTTTATCTTGCATTTGAACCTTCCCACAAGATTTTATAATTCTTTTGAATTTTTGATAGTATCATTATTGAAAATACCGATACATTAGTCAACAATAGATAGTTATATTGATGTTAATTTTCTTTTAACACAATTAGTTGATGACATAAGGAATAAAAATGTTAGAGAGGTTATCTTCCCTTGAGGATAGATATGAAGAGTTAAATACATTGCTTGCTGATCCTGAAGTGGCAACTGATTATACTCAAATTGAAAAATACGCTAAGGAACAGTCTGCCATTAAAGAAGTGGTCGAACTCGCTAGGAAATACCGAAAAATATTAGAAGATTTAGAAGAAGTTTCCCAGATGATTAAAAATGAATCTGATTCTGACCTAATCAGTATGGCTAAAACAGAACAATTAGATTTAGATCAAAAAAAAGTTATTGCTGAAGAAAATTTAAAAATGGCATTAATTCCTCAAGACCCAAACGATGAGAGAAATGTAATTATGGAGATCAGGGCAGGAACTGGAGGAGAAGAAGCAGGGTTATTTGCGTCAGACCTTTATCGTATGTATTCACGTTTTGCCCAAAGAGTAAATTGGAAATTAGAAGTGATAAATTCCAATACGACTGGAATAGGGGGGATTAAAGAAATTACGTTTCAAGTTAATGGTGAGATGGCTTATAGCCAACTTAAACACGAAAGTGGAGTTCATAGAGTACAAAGGGTTCCTGCAACTGAATCCAGCGGTAGGATTCATACATCGGCCGTAACGGTTGCAGTATTACCAGAAGCAGAGGAAGTGGATGTTCAAATTAGTCCTGAGGATTTACAAATTGATATTTATCATGCGAGTGGTCATGGAGGGCAGAACGTTCAGAAAGTTGCAACTGCAGTTCGTATAACTCATATTCCTACTGGTGTTGTAACAACATGCCAAGATGAAAGATCGCAATATAAAAACAAGGAAAAAGCCTTATCTGTTTTACGTTCAAGGTTATTGGCCTCAGAATTAGAAAAACAGCAAAAAGAAATTACAGATACTAGAAGATCTCAGGTCGGATCTGGAGATCGCTCAGAAAGAGTTCGAACTTATAATTTTCCTCAAGGGAGAGTTACTGACCACAGGATAGGATTAACTAGCTATAGTTTAGATCAAATTCTTGATGGAGAAATAAATGAATTTGTTGATGCTTTAGTACATGATGATCAAGCTAGAAAATTAGAAGAAATAGGGTCGTGAAAGTAAAAGAAATTCTATATTCAATTTCAAAACGTTTGCAAGAATTTGAAGTTCCGGATTCTGATCTAGAAGCAGAAATATTGGTTAGGCATACTCTGAAGCTTGACAGAGAAACTATTTTTCAGGAATTTGAAAAAGATTTATTAAAATCTGAGGAACAATCAGTATATTCTCTTTTAGATAAACGTCTTGAAGGTTATCCTCTCTCATATATTACTGGTAAACGTGAATTTTATGGTATTGATATAAAAATTGGAGAAGGAGTTTTAATACCTAGACAGGAAACAGAAATATTAGTGCAAACAGCCATCACAATTTCTAAAAAAATGAGAAAAGAAAATATAAAGATTGCTGATATTGGAACTGGAAGTGCAGCCATATCGATTGCAATAGCACTTAATATACCTAATTCTTTAGTTTATGCATGCGACATTAGTTATAAGGCTCTTGAAATTGCTACAGAAAATATTAATAAATATTCTTTAGAAGATAAAATTTTATTAAATCAAGGTGATTTATTAGAACCTATATTAGATGAAATGGATATAATATTGTCTAACCCTCCATATATTCCAAATTTTCAGATATCAAGCTTGCCTCAAGAAGTTTTGAATGAGCCTCGAATTGCTTTAGATGGAGGAAAAGACGGACTTCAAGTCATCTCAAGGTTAATGAAAGAATCTGTCAACAAATTGTCTGTAGATGGAGCTATGGTTATTGAAATCACTCCAGAATTGTCTGGAAAAACTGTTTTGTTAGCAAGAGAACATTTTCCAGAAGCTAATATATTGATTTTGAAAGATCTAATGGAAAATGACCGTGCTATTTTGATAAATAGGTCTTCAGAGCATTCTGATTTAGATTACTCTAAACCTAATTGGTAGTGTTTGCCTTCCGTTTTTATCGATGGAGCTACAACTATTTCTGCTTTGTGCATTTCTTTAATATTGAGAGCTCCAACCATACCCATACAAGCTTTTAGTGCTCCAATTAGGTTTTGGGTACCATTCGATACTGAAGAGGGTCCATAAAAAAGTTGTTCTAACGTTCCTTTGATTCCTACTTGGACTCTGGTTCCTCTAGGTAAAGCAGGATGAGGGCTTGCCATGCCCCAGTTAAATCCTTGAGCAGGCGCTTCTTTTGACTGGGCTAAGGGAGTCCCTATCATTACGGCGTCAGCACCGCTTGCGATAGCTTTGCATAGTTCTCCACCTGTTCTAATCCCCCCGTCGGTTATGATTGGTATATATTTTCCCGTCTTTTTATAAAATTCATCTCTTGCTTGAGCGCAATCCATCGTTGCGGTTACTTGTGGAACCCCTACACCGGTAACCTCTCTTGTTGTGCATGCTGCCCCAGGCCCTACACCAACTAAAATCCCGTGGATTCCTGTTTCCATTATTTCTAAAGCAACATCATAGCTAACGCAGTTTCCTACTAGTATGGGAACATTCACTAATTCTAATAATTCAGGAAATTTTAGGCCCTGAAGGCTACGAGAAGAATGACGAGCGGTTGTAACAGTAGATTGAACCACAAGCATATCGGCACCAGCCTCTACAGCTATAGGGCCTAATTTTTTTGTCAAAGCAGGTGTAACTGAAACAGCACAATATGCTCCGGTAGCTTTTATTTCTTGAACTCTTTTAATAATCAACTCTTCATTAATAGGTTTAGAGTATATTTTTTGCATTGCTTTTGTAACGTTTTCTGCAGAAGATTCTGCTATTTCTTGAATGGCTTTTTGGGGATTATCATATCTAGTTTGTACCCCTTCGAGATTCATTACGCTAATGGCGCCTTGTTTATGCATTTCACCAGCAAACGAAGGGCTTGCAACGGCATCCATTGCAGAACCAAGTATGGGAATATCTATTGTGACGTCTCCTAAAGAAAATGAAGTATCTGTCATGTCGGGATTTACTGTCATAGCTCCGGGGGTTATGGCGACTTCATCAAACCCGTAAACTCTTCTTAATTCTTTAAAGTTAGCCATATACGAACCTCCGAATGTGAAGTCATTGTAGTATTTATTTGATTTACTCACATCCATATCATCAAATATATTAGGTATTTGATGATATGGATGTGAGTTTACGGTGTCAACAGTATTAACTAGTTATATGAAAATTACATTAGAATATAAATATTATTATGAATACTAAAATTGTAAAAAAATTAGGAATGGATATAGGATTTGATATTGTTAAGATAACAAATGCGGATTCATTTTTTGAAGATGAAAAAGCTGCATTAAAAAGATTTAATGATGGTTATATTAATGATTATCCCTGGTACGACAAAGATAGGATAAAACTTATGAATAGGCCTACTTTGTTACTCGAAGGTGCCAAGTCAGTAATATCTCTTGGGGCAAGTTACTTAAATCCAGGCACACCTGATTATGATCCAAATAAATTGCACGGTAAAATCGCAAAATATGCTTTAGGAGATGATTACCATAAAGTTTTAAAAGAACGCCTTAAGTCGTTTTGTACTCAAATATCAGAGTATCTAGGACAAGATGTTAAAACAAGAATATTCGTTGATGACGGTCCAATGAACGATAGAGCTGCAGCTCGCAGGTCAGGGCTAGGCTGGGTAGGTAAAAATACTAATATAATCACAGAAAATTATGGTTCTTGGGTATTGTTAGGTCAGGTTATTACAGATTTAGAGTTAGACACAGATGAACCATTAAAAAAGAATTGCGGGAATTGTGTTCGTTGCATAGATGATTGCCCTACAGGAGCCATTGTAGCTCCATACGTCATAGATAATTCAAAATGTATTTCCTACCTAACAATTGAACTTAAAGGGATAATCCCTAGAGATATGAGACCGTTACTAGGAGATTGGATTTTTGGATGTGATATATGCCAAGATGTTTGCCCTGTAAACAGAAAGGCAAAATTTGGGACTATTAGAGAATTTGAAAAGCGTAAAGGATTTGAACTCACAGAATTATTACCTGTTTTGGATATGGACCAAGATACATTTAGCAAAGTTTATAAAAATAGTCCTATAAAGAGGACTAAATTGAGAGGTCTCAAAAGAAATGTATGTGTGGCATTAGGTAATATTGGTGATGTACGTGCTGTTGAGCCTTTATCTAAAATATTGAAAAAATCTGATCCTGTTTTAAAAATACACGCAGCTTGGGCCTTAGGTAGAATAGGGGGTATGTCAGCATATAGGATACTTTTAGAAGAATTAGATAAAGACAACCCAATAGAAGTTAAAGATGAGATTAAATATTCTTTAGCTGATTTACAGGCGGTAAATGGTAAACGTAATTAAAGGATTATCATGTCAGGTAAAGTTTTTCTAATAAATGTTGGTAGTAATGCTAATCATTCTTTTTGTAGCCCTATATTCGATGACCGTACATTTGAGTTTATTCCAATACCTGAAGATATAGAAGTTTCATATCCTCATGGGATTAAATATAAGGACTTAAGATCTTATTACGACCCGTCAAGTGATTTAGATTTATATATTCCGGAAAATTTACGAGAAGTAGCCATGCATAATGATCCAGAGTTCGATACTTTTACTTATGGGGACAATTGTGATGTGAATCCACGCGCTTCAGCATTGAGAAAAGTTTCAAGAGGTGATTTTTTAATATTTATTTCAAGGCTACAGAATTGGACCAAAGGCGCTCCTACTAACATTTTTGGGTTTTATTTAATAGGTTATATACATGTAGATCAGGTTGTCGGATCTGTAGTTAATCCTCTAGAAAAAGGTCTTATGAGTAGATTTTCTGTTAATGCCCATGTGAGAGCAGCTATGTTCGATAAGAGTATGTGGAATTCATTTTGGCTTTTTTCAGGTTCTTCTTGGTCAAAAAGATTTTTAAAAGCTGTTCCTGTGACAAAAAAATTCTGTGATGATGTTTTTAGAAAATCAAATGGGCAGAAGTGGGATTGGGGAGAAAACAGAACAGATCTTCAAGTTATTGGTTCTTATACTAGGACTTGTAGACCTATTCTGAATTCCAATACTGAATCTGATCATAAAAGAATTGATATTTTGTGGAAGTGGATATCAAAGTATTCAGAATGATAATGTTTTATAAACGTGATAAACTTCCCCCTAGCCGGGGGAGCTTAGTTATCTAGGCTGAGAGGGTAAAGTACCGACTCCTTGTCTAATACCTATTTAGATAATGCTATATAGGGAGTGCTATTCTTCTCCGGTATTCATTAGATATAAGGTGGAATTATTATTTGAATACCAATATTCCTGATAACTCATTGGGCAGAGTGTCTCTTAAAGGTGTTAGCTATTCTTTGGATTCTTTAGAAATTCTTAGAAATATTGATCTTTCCGTTAATTCTAGAGAAATAGTATCTATTATTGGGCCTAGTGGCTGTGGGAAAAGCTCGGTTTTGAATTTAATTTCAGGCCTTCAACGTCCAGATTCTGGTCAGATTAAGATTGAAGGTAAAAGTGATCAGTCCGATCGACTTAATATGATTTCGTATATGCAGCAAAAAGATTTGTTGTTACCCTGGCGAACGGTCTTAGATAATGTGATTTTAGGCCTTGAAATCCAAGGCATACCTAAGAAAGAATCTAGAAAAATAGCGATGGCACAAATGGAAAAATTTGGACTTTTAGGATTTGAAAATAAATATCCTTTTACATTATCTGGCGGCATGAAGCAAAGAGCTGCTTTTTTGAGAACTATTTTAATGAATAGGCCTATTTTGCTATTAGACGAGCCTTTTAGTGCGTTAGATGCTTTAAACCGGATGCAAATGCAAGAGTGGGTAATTAAATTGTTTGATGGGTTAGATAAGACTGTTATTTTTGTTACCCATGATATAGATGAAGCTATTTTTTTGTCAGACAGAATTTATGTTATGTCTTCTTCTCCGGGTGAGTTCATTGCTATTGAAAACATTAAATTGAGTCGACCAAGATCTAGAGAAATAATGTTTAGTTCAGATGTTTTAAGTATTAAAAATCGTTTATTAAATCAACTCTTGCAACCAGCATTGTAGGATACTTATGAAAAGAAAATTAACATGGATTCCATCAATATTTTTTGTCATAGTAGTCTTAATAGTATGGGATGTATTAGTAAAAATTAACGATGTTCCTTCATGGCTTTTGCCTAGTCCTTCTGAAATATTTAAAGCTATGTTAGATAATGCTCGTATACTTACTTCACATACTATTACAACCTTGATTGAAGTGATATTAGGCTTTGTTATTGCTTTGTTTGTGGGGTTATTGTTATCTTCTGCGATTACATTGTCTAGCACGATAGAAAAATCTTTCTATCCATTTATTATTGCTTCACAAACCATTCCTGTAATTGTTATTGCTCCAATGCTATTAGTTTGGGTTGGATATGGATTAATGCCAAAAATAATTGTTGTTGCTCTTATTAGTTTTTTCCCTATTGTGGTCAATACAGTTGATGGTATGAAATCTATAGATATAGATTTAGAGAAATTATTTAGAACAATGGGTGCTAGTAATTGGGATATATTTAGAAAAATTAGAATACCGAATTCATTACCTTATATGTTTTCAGGTTTGAGGGTTGCTATATCTATTAGTGTTATCGGTGCTGTAATTGGAGAATGGGTAGGGTCTAGTGAAGGTTTAGGATACTTAATGATCAGATCAAAACCACAATTCCAGACAGAACTTGTATTTGCAGCAATATTTATTTTGTCTATCATGGGAATCATTTTATTTTTTGGGATTGGATTAGTAGAAAAATTATGTATTCCTTGGAATAATTTTAGAAAAGGAGATAACCTTGGCAAATAATTTTCGTATCAAAAATGTAGTTTTTTTAACCGTTTTTATTTTTTCAGGTATTTTTGCTAGTGCTTGTGAACAACAAAATGAAAGTAAGGATGTAACATTAGCACTAGACTGGTTTCCTAATGCCAACCATATAGGATTGTATATAGCAGAAGATAAAGGGTATTTTGAAGAAGAAGGTTTGAATGTAGAAATACGTACTCCTTCCGACCCATCTACTATATTGCAAACTGTTGCATCTGGAACTGATGATTTTGGTATTAATTATCAACCTGACTTATTAATTGCGAGAGATGCGGGAATCCCTGTAGTTTCTGTTTTGGGAATGGTCCAGCACCCACTCAATTCTATTATGGCACTTAAATCTTCAGGATATGAATCCCTAAGTGACTTAAAGAATAAGAAGATAGGGTATCCGGGTATTCCGTGGAATGAAGATGCTCTTGATACGATGTTAAAGTCAGATGGTCTTACTGGAATTGAGGATATTGAGTTAGTAAATGTTGGCTGGGAATTAGGCACATCATTAATGTCAGGAAATGTTGATGCTGTTATTGGGGCATATTTTACTCATGAGAGTATTAGTTTAGAAAATGAAGGGTACCCTGTGGATATTTTTAGAATGGAAAATTGGGGTGTACCTGATTATTATGAACTCATTTTAGTTACTAGTGAGGCTTATTTGGAGGATAACGAGGAAATAGTTCGAAGTCTTGCAAGGGCTATTACGAAAGGATATAAAGATGCTGTTCAGGATCCTCAATCCGGTGTAGATATTTTGAAAAAATATTCTCCAGATATTGATGAGTCGATAGATAGGCCAGGTGCAGATTTGTTGCAAAACCTTTGGGTGGACGCAGGTGTAGATTTTGGTGATCAGACACCAGAAAAATGGGATAATTTCGCTAATTGGATGAAATATAACGATATTATTTCTAATGACTTGAACATTGATGATGCTTATACTGAAGAATATTTTTATGATTAAACATATTCGACTTATTGATAGAGGGGTATGAATATTTGTGACTTCTTTACCTAAAGCTATGACTATTGCAGGATCTGACTCTGGTGGAGGTGCCGGAATTCAGGCAGATTTAAAATCTTTTTCTGCTAATGGAGTATATGGATCGTCTGTGATAACGGCTATTACAGCTCAAAACACTTTAGGGGTTCATGACGTTTTAGAGTTGCCTGTTTCATTAATTGAGTCTCAAATAAGAGCAGTGATGTCTGACATAGGATGTGATGTTATAAAAACAGGCATGCTCTCGAGTTCTGGTATTGTTGAGACGGTGGCTCAGACGTTGGGTGAGTTTGATTTAAAGAATATTAATATAGTTGTAGATCCGGTTATGAAAGCTAAGGGTGGAGCAAGCTTAATAAATGACGATGCGATAGAGACAGTAAAAAATACATTAATACCAATGGCATCTGTTGTTACGCCTAATGTTCCGGAAGCGGTTGAGCTAACAAATATAGATATTACGGATGTGGATTCTGCAAAAAAAGCAGCTTTAGAAATTATGAACATGGGGGCTGGTTCTGTTGTTGTGAAAGGAGGCCATCTGGAAGGACAAGAATCTCAAGACCTTTATTATGACGGCAAGTTTTTTGAGATTTTTTCTTCAGAAAGAATTGATACACACAATACGCATGGAACTGGCTGCACATTTGCTTCAGCAATTGCTGCGGGATTAGCGAAAGGCTTCTCAATGTTAGATGCAGTCTCTGCGGCAAAAGAATATGTGACAATGGCAATAAAGAATAATCATGATATAGGTAGTGGGCATGGCCCAGTGAATCATTTTTATCAATATTGGAGAAACAACTAGAATGGATACGATTGTATCTGAAGAACAAAAATTAGGTCGCAATCGGTTAGCATTTGCTGTTACATTAGGCCATACCGTAAAACATGTATTCATGTCATCTCTACCTTTACTGCTTTCTATGTTGAAAGTAGACCCAAGGTTTAATTTAAACGCTACACAATACGGAGTTATAGCAGCTGCTGACAAAGGGGCTGCTGGGGCCACGACATTGGTGGCCGGATACTTAGGAGAGAGATTTGCCCACAAATCGAGTGAATTGTTATTTCTATCCTTGTCACTCATGGGAGTTGCATATTTTTTTCTTGGAAATGCCTCAAGTTTTTTATGGATAGTTTTCATAATGCTATTAGCTGGTATAGGGCCTGCTCTTTATCATCCTCCTGCAATAGCATCATTATCAAGAAAATTTCCTGATCGTAGAGGGTTTGCCATTTCATTACATGGTACAGGTGGTGCAATTGGAGGGATGTTAGGTCCGGTTATTATAGGTTTATTAACCATAGAGTCTTTTGATTCTAATATTATTTCTATAGGTGATTTGCTTAATTTAAGTTGGGATCAAATATTAAGGATCAGCATTATCCCTGCTGTTATTTTTGCTGTATTAGTATATTCCTTAATGAAAAATGTTCCGGTAATCCAAACACAAACAGAATCAGTTAGAGATTATTTTGGAGACTTAGGGGGATTACTAAAAGATAGGCAAATGTTAGGACTTATTTCTGTAACAGGATTACGGTCATTTGCCCAGTCATCTATTATGTATTTTTTGCCTTTATATCTTATTTCTGACCCTTTGGACGGAGGTCTTGGGAAAGATACTCTTATAGCAGGAATATTTTTGTCAGGGGCTCAGGTTGTTGGGGTGTTTACTCAACCGATTCTTGGTTGGGCATCAGATAAATATTCTAGAAAACAGGTATTACTTCCTTCCATGGCTATTTTGTCAGTATGTTTCTTTACTCTTACGTATGCCTCCGATGGATATCAGCTTATCTTGAATATTATTGTTATGGGAGCTTTCATATATTCATTACATGCTATTTTTATAGCTGCAGCCATGGATGTTGCTAAAGGCCAATCTCAGTCTACAGTTGTATCATTAATTTATGGAGCTACATTTGTAGGCACATTTTCTCCAATATTCGCCGGTATAATTGTTGATGAATTTGGGTTAAAATACGCTTTTTCATATTGTGGAACTATAGCTTTAATATCCACAGCAATATTTGGGTTTTTAAAACTTCCTTCTAGAGATTAAATAGAAATTAAATAAGGATTAGTTTGCCTTTCAGTAGTAACTTTTGGCCCATCCTCATGGTAGAAAATGTTTATTTCAGACCTAACTCCAAATTCACCTGGCAAATAAATACCGGGTTCAATTGTTACACCTATGTTAGGAAGAAAATGACGAGTATCATATGTTTCCCAGCCATCCAAGTTAACTGCGTTACTATGGACTTCACGTCCCAAGCTGTGACCTAAACGATGACTATAATATTTCCCGTATCCTTTTGATGTAATAAAGTCGCGAGATACTTTATCTATTTCCCAGCCTTGAAGCTGTTTTCCTTTAGAGTGTGATTCCTCTATTAAAGATACTGCGGCATCTCTTCCGCCTATAACGGTTTCGAAGACTTCTTTGTGTTTATAGGGCACATTATCTCCTACAAATGCCGTCCATGTTATATCACTGTAGATTGTTTCTTTTGAGTCTTTAGGTATGTTTCTAGCCCAAAGATCTATTAAAATCCAATCACCTTTTTGAATAGGAACAGATAAATCATATGTCGGGTCAAAGTGAGGATCTGCTGCATGTTCGTTTGCTGCAACAACTGGTCCGTCTGGGGATTCTAAACCTTCTTCTTTGAATCTATTTCTAATGAATTCAGCTATTTCAAATTCTGTGGGATTCGAATTTATATTTACTCCAACATAATCAAAAGCCTGTTTGACAATTTTTGTTAATTTATCTGCAGCGTTTAGGTGAGAATTTAAAGCATAGTCATTCCACCTTTGAGTAGCATATTGGAGTAAATCTCCAGAAGACACAATATTGACGCCAAGGCTTTTAACTAATTCTACCGTCCCCGCATCTATTTTAGATACCCTCGGCAGTTCCCCCATGGGAGAATATTCCATTGCAACAGATGACTGTTCAGACAAAATTTTTGATAGTGTTTCAACCATATCTGATCTAGATACCCAAAATGATGTTTTTATTCCAAGGTGTTCAAATCTGTTTTGGTCAACGTAACTTACGATTAATTCTGGGATTCCTTCCTTGGGGATCCATAACCAACAAGGTCTAGTTACATTTGGTATCTGACCAACTGTTTCCCAGAATATTGGATTCATTCCGTGGTAGTCATAAAGTAGCCATCCGTCTATTTTTTTTGATGACATAAATTTTTGTGCGCTAGTTATTATTTTTTTAATGTTATTTTCCATTGTTAAAATCCGATAAATTCTCAATTATTCTTTTTAAGTTAAATCTTTCTTTATTTCTTCTCATATAGTTAAGATCGATTCATCTATACTATTTCTCCGAAGAAAGCAAACTCTTTATTTTTAGTATATCTTCATTTCGTAATTCTAATTGAGAATCTTTAGAATTAAGAAATTTTATAGTAATTGAGTTGTTATTAATTTCATTTTCACCAAGAATTACAGCAAGTTTTGCATTCATATTATTTGCGAATCTTAATTGCCCCTTTAAAGACCTTCTGGGAGCAATGATTGTACTTATTTTATTGCTTCTAAATAAATCAGAGGTTGATTCAGCATTGGTTCTGAACTCATCTTTTAATACAACTATTACTACATCTAAATTATTGTCTTTTATAGAACCTTGTTTGCTAACCTCATTTACGATTCTTTCAACTCCCATAGCAAAACCAACAGCAGGTGTATCTGGTCCGCCTAGAATCTTTATAAGAGGATCATATCTTCCTCCTCCTAGTAAAACTCCCTGAGGTCCAGATGAGTCACCTAGGTACTCAAAAACAGTTCTATTATAGTAGTCTAATCCTCTTACTAATTTATCATTTATCTTATATTTGAAGGTTCCTTTTGATTTTCTTAAGTTTTCTAGATTTTCAATAATTTTATCGTGATGATTTTTGCTATCTTTAGAAATAAAATCTAAAGTTTTTGGAGCATCCTTGGATATGTTTATAGTTACCTTTTCTTTTGAGTCTAATAATCTTAGTGGCGCCCTTTCAAATCTTAGTTTGTCAACTTTTGGTAAATCATTTATGTACTTACTAAAATAATCTATAAGCTTTGAAATATAAATTTCCCTATCTTCTTTATCACCTAAAGAATTTATATTCAGTTCAGTATTATTGATTTCCAAAGCATCTAAAATATTCCAAGCAAGTTTAATTACTTCAAAATCATT
>CEQQ01115549.1_pt1 | contig 14637 bp, 9 predicted proteins | sample 531041 | NCBI WGS metagenome assembly CEQQ01 (sample SAMEA2621222, study PRJEB7988) | marine metagenome | biome: marine biome (ENVO:00000447); feature: deep chlorophyll maximum layer (ENVO:xxxxxxxx); material: "saline water (ENVO:00002010), including plankton (ENVO:xxxxxxxx)" | depth 150 m | reverse complement strand
TAACGTCGATCGGAAAACCCTTTCCGAAATTTTCGCCATTCCTACCTGTGGCCAAGTATTCATTTTCGTAAAAAGATCCCCTTGCTACCGCGCCTTCCACTGGCAAGCGATCCGTCCGCCCATCCGAGAAAAAAGCACTTTCAGCCTGTGGGTCATACCTGGGCATCCGGTCCATATCTGGAAAAACTTCGAGCGGCGGGCGCGTCGATTTGGCTCCTCGAGGACCTAGAATCGCCAAGGCCCCGATGACGCCAACTATGAATATTAGATAAACGTAACGCATCGAAATTAGTCCTCCAATTCTCCTACCTCCGCTGGACTCAACCCATCTAAGAAGGAGCGGGTCTTTTCCTCATCGAATTGAGGATCCTCGTTTTCGATGTAGAGAAAAAAGGAATCGTCCGTTCCTTTGGCTACGTCTTTGTATTTTAAAAACGGGTGGTAGTGCCGCGGCAAGCGATTCAGGATAAACATGCCACCAATGGAGGCGAATGCTGAGAATAGAATCGTCAACTCATAAGAGACCGGAAAGGCGAATTGCGGGCTGAAAAATGGTTTTCCGCCCACAATGAGCTTGTATCCATCCATGAATGGCAGACTTAGCTCTGATGCGCCGGTAAACCAAATCATCAGCATACCGGTGGTCAGCCCGATCGTACCACCGACAATCGTGAATCGACCCACCAAGGAGCGCTTGAGGCCCATAGCGGGATCCATTCCATGGATAGGAAACGGTGTGATGACATCCCAGTTCTTGTATCCCGCATCTCGTACTTTCTCTGCCGCGTGCATGATATCAGCGGGAGAATCGAATTTAGCGATGAGTCCGTGTTGTTTCGCCATTGTCGGGAATATTCGCTTCTAAAGTCAGTGTTTGTGCGGGTCCGCTTCGGGCGTGATTGCTTTGATTTCCGCCATCGCCATCAGGGGGAGGAACCGAAGGAAGAGAAGGAAGAGTACGGAAAAGACCCCGAACGTCCCAACGTAAGTGAAAATATCGATAATCGTAGGCGAATAGTATCCCCAGCTAGAGGGCAGCCAATCACGAGTAAGCGTAGTCACCGCGATAACGAAACGCTCGAACCACATTCCTATATTTACAAATATGCTTATAATCCACACCCAAGCGGTGTTCTCGCGAATCTTCTTAAACCAGAAGAGCTGCGGAGATATGACATTGCAGGAAATCATGATCCAGTATGCCCAAGCATAGTTTCCAAAGGCCCGATTAACAAAAGCGAATATCTCGAAGTCGTTGGCTCCATAAGCGGCAATGAAGAACTCCATCGCGTAGGCATAACCAACCATCGATCCAGTGGCCAAGACGATCTTGGTCATGCAATCGATATGGTATTGCGTGATAAGATCCTCGAGACGGTAGATCGCTCGCAGAGGAAGCATCAAGGTAAGCACCATTCCGAATCCGGAAAATATCGCTCCGGCAACAAAGTAAGGCGGGAAAATGGTCGTATGCCACCCAGGGAGTAAGGAGATGGCGAAGTCGAAGGATACGATCGTGTGAACAGAGAGTACGAGCGGCGTGGATAGGCCAGCAAGAATCAAGTAGCACATCTCGTAGTTTCGCCAATGGCGATTGGATCCTCTCCAGCCCATAGCGAAGAAACCATAAAGAAATTGGCGGATCTTGGTCTTTGCGCGGTCGCGTACGGACGCCAAATCCGGGATTAAGCCGACGTACCAGAAAAGTACCGAGACCGTACCATAAGTCGAAACGGCAAATACGTCCCACAACAAAGCTGAACGGAAGTTCGGCCAAATGGCGTTGGCGTTCGGAATTGGGAATAAAAACCAGGCCATCCAAACCCGCCCAACGTGGAATACTGGAAAGATAGCCGCGCAAACAACCGCGAAAATCGTCATCGCCTCTGCCGCCCGATTTATCGAGGTCCTCCATTTTTGCCGTAGTAAACAGAGAATCGCGGAAATCAGCGTACCCGCATGGCCGATACCGATCCAGAAAACAAAGTTGACGATAGCCCAACCCCAATTCGCTGGATTAGCCAATCCCCAAACACCCGTCCCAGCTGATACGAGATAAATAAGCCCCAAGACTGTAAACGAAGCTGTCGCGCAGGCGACCACGAAGCAGACCCACCACCACGTAGGCGTCTCTTCTTCTACAATTCCACAAATTTTCTCGGTTATCCAAGAGAAACTACGATCGTTTTCGACGAGAGCCGGACGGGGGATGTCAACAGGATCCACCTCATCGAGGATAGTCGGCTTCACTTCGCTCGTTATCGGATTCGCGCTAGCCATTAATGGGCTCCTCCATGATCCGAGTGAGAATCGTTGTGTGAATCATCATGATCGTATGAATCGTTTCCTACGTAATCGCCGCTTTTTTTTGGCTTCGTTGCCTTGTACTCGACCTTGGTTAGCGGCTGATCGTAATAATCCGGCATGTCCGGATTGGGGTTGCGAAGTTTGGCCAGGTAGGTCGTACGCGGACGGGCGTTCGTGTAGCCCAGCAAAGCGTAGTTCCTCTCGTTGGCTTGCATTTTTGAAACCTCGCTGTCGGGATCAGAAAGATCACCAAACGCGACAGCGTCCATCGAGCAAACTTGGGCGCAGGCCACTTTGATGGTGCCATCGGGAATCCGGATGTCGTCGCTATCCCTAGCTTTTACCTTTTGCTCGATCTTGGCTTGCTGGATACGCTGCACACAATAGGTGCATTTCTCCATGACTCCACGCATTCTGATGGATACATCCGGATTTTGAGCCATCTGCTGTAGCTCATTCATCCCTTTCGGAGCTAGAGGACCTTCGTAGAGACGGTCGAGGGGACGTTGCTGATAATCAAAGAAATTGAAGCGACGAACCTTGTAAGGGCAGTTGTTGGCGCAATAACGGGTTCCGATACAGCGGTTGTAGGCCATAGTGTTGAGACCATCTTCATCATGAACCGTCGCGTTAACTGGACAAACCGTCTCGCAGGGAGCTGTCTCGCAGTGCATACAACTAATCGGCTGTATGGAAACCTGAGGATCCTCCGGTATAGCCGCCTTATCCAATTTGCCATCGTCTTTGGTAACGTCTGAAGAAAAATAGCGATCCAACCGAATCCAGTGCATTTCCCGCCCTCGACGAACCTGATCTCGACCAACGATCGGGATATTGTTTTCGCTTTGGCAGGCAACGACGCAGGCATTGCATCCTGAGCACACATTGAGGTCGATCGCCATCCCCCATTGATGAACGCCATCATAGTTCGGGTGCTCGTAAGCAGAACCGCCTCGCGGAGTTTCTTTAGAACGCTCTTGGGCAGGCATACCCTTATCTTCACCCAATATCGGCGGGGAATGGCTTTCCATTCCCATTTTTTCCACCCAATTCGGATCGTCAGCGTAATCGTCCAAATTAGATTCACGGATAATCGCCCTCCCCTCCATGGACCAATGCTCCTGCGTATTGGCCAGTTGGATTGTTTCACCCGTCAGCTCAAGCTTCGCTCCGGAAGCGAAATTCATCGTATCCGCGGAGCGAACTTCGTAAGCGCTGTATCCAGAGTTCGTTCCAATCCGACCCGTCTTTTTCCGCCCGTAGCCCAGGGGAAGAATTATGGAATAATTATCCAATCCCGGCAGAATTTGTACGCCTCCAACTACCTCGAATTCGCCAACTGAGATTTTCGCGACTGGCGAAAAGGAGCGGCCATCACTGACCTTATTAGGATTTTTGCGGGTGATCTGCAAAGCAGAATCCGGCGCGACGATATCCAATTCACTGGCTAAACGAGGGCTCACATAAATGGCGTTGTCCCAGGTCATTTTCGTCATGGGATCCGGACATTCCTGAAGCCATCCGTTATTGGCGTAACGGCCATCGTCGACACTAGGATCCAGAGTAAAAACGACTTCCAAATTGTCTTTGCCTGAAGGGGCTGCAGGCACGTCTATCGAACCAAGCGATTCCGCAAGGCGCATGCCCGAAATCAATGAGCGATTAATCTTGAAGCCCGAATTTTCCCAGAAACCGTCATGGAGAAATTTATCGAAAGAGCGTCTTTTATTGGAGCCTACCTTTTGAAAGGTCTCATAGACGAGACTGCGTCCGTCCGCGTTCTCTTCACCTACTAATCGAGCCAGCACTTCTATCTCCGAAATCCCATCGAAAAGAGGCGCGATCATAGGTTGCTGCGACAGTAACTCACCCATGTAGGCACGGCCATCCCCCCAAGATTCCAAATAGTGGGCTTGAACGAAGTGGTAGTTGGATTTTTCCGACGTTTCGTCCTCGTAATACCCCAGTCTAACGACTGTATCAACGGACTCTAGCTCGCCACCAAAATCCAGGTCCGCAGGGGCGTTGTAAACTGGATTTCCTCCCGAAACCAGCAACGTGTCTACTTCGCCACTACCGATGGCGTCAACCAGTTCTTGAATCGTGGAAGACTTATCGCTCTCGATCTCGACGAGGTTCAGCGTACTACCAAGATTCCCCAACTTTTCGTTGATTAGCAATGCGATTCCCTGAGCTTCTTTATCAAGGCTCGGACCTGCATACACTACACTTTCGCCCTTGAACTGAGCCAAATCCGCGACCGCCCGCCGGACCCACTCCCTTGTCTCTTTATCAAGATTGGACGCGAGTCTTTCAAAAATTGGCTCAAGCACCTCGCCCTCAACACCTAGCTCTATTTCCAAAGCCGCTGCGGCCAGCACAGAAGTCAATCTGCTCGTGGCGATCCGCTTGCGATGGTCCGCCATCGCGCCCGTTAGCGTAAACTGACATTCGACCGCGTAGAGACGGCTCATTTTGTCTATCGATGACTTAACCCGTCGGCCATCTGCAAATTGCTTCTTAAGGGCAAGTGAGCCAGGATCTTCTCCAAGAAAATCGCCCCCCACGCATAGGATGCGCTGAGCTCTTCGCAAATCGTAACTGGGCCTCAGGTTGGCTCCGGCGACGATTGCCGCGGCTGATTGAGCCTGATCCGTATCCACCGGTTCATACTCAGCCCAAATAGCGTCTGGATACGCTTTCTGAAACATCTCCTTTAGACGGGCTCGAGTGGGCGACGAGGACTTTTCCGCAAGGACGGCAACCCGCTTTCCCTTTGCATCTACAAACGATTTTCGCAGGACTTCTAGGGCATCTAGGGCTTCCTCCTTAGAGATTGTAGATCCATTCTTTGAATACCTCGTGGATCTGTCAGGGTCGTAGAGCTCGAGAATCGACGCTTGGGCCTTAGCCCCTGTTCCTCCATTGTAGTAGCTGAAGACGTCGTTTCCCTCGACTTTAGTGGGGCGTCCCGAATGCGTTTCCACCAGCAAGGGAATGCTTTCTCCTCGGAGCGAATACGAAGTCGCGTAGTAGAGTGGTCTACCGGGGATTTGGTATTCAGGCGCTTTCGAATGAGGAAGAATCTTGGATTCTGGGCGTCGGCAGCCCGTAAACCCCAATCCGCCCAACGCGAATGAGGCCGCCATGATTTTGAAGAAATGGCGTCGGTCGACCTCGTTCATTTCCGAGGCTTCCGGGCCGAATTCCCTTTGCACTTGATCAATGAAGTCCGGCGATTGGGAAAGATCGTCGAGGCTGCGCCAATAGCGCGGTCCAGTTTGTTCGGCCTTGGTGGGAGGAGATGTGTTAATCGGTTTCATCGGTGGCAGCCTGAACAGCTTTGCGGCGGGTTAATTTTCCACTCTTCGACGAACTTCAGCCCGTCTTCGATCTGACCTTTCTCACCTCCTGGGTGAACCCAATCCAAGTTGGTTATTTGATCCAGTGGACGGAGAGCTTCCTCCGGATGGCGATGGCAATCCAGGCACCATCCCATGCTAAGTGACTGGTCGTGGCGAACCACTTCCATTTCGTCAACCTTGCCATGGCACTCAACACAGGAAACGCCTCGATTCACGTGAACCGAGTGATCAAAGTAAACGTAGTCCGGAGTCTCATGCACCCTAACCCATTGAATGGGCTCGCCAGATGCGTAGCTAGCTCGGACCGGCTCCAGCAAATCGCTGTCTGTCTTTATCATGCTATGACAAGACATACAGGTGCTCGCCGCGGGGATATTGGCATGGCCCGACTCTTCAACGTTATTGTGACAATACCGGCAATCCAATCCTAACTCGCCTACATGGAAGCTATGATCGTAAGGGACGGGCTGAGAAGGTTCGTAGCCGACCCTAGTGTAGTTCGGCGTAGCATAGTACGTGACGCCAGAGACGACCGCCGCTGCAAGGATCAAAAGAAAAACGATCAGCTTGAGCGGAAGGGAGTTAGACCACTTTGGGAAAAGATTAGACATGTCGCGAAATTCGTTGTCGCTCTAATTAGACGCCCTTTTCATACCACGATTGGTCAGCATTTCCCTCCGGGAACCGCTTGAAGATCCGGACGCGATTCGATTACAGTCCCATTCCTTCTTTCGTTTGCCAAATTCGCTCCCAGCCAATTCGGCAATGCTAAAGCCCACAGAGCCGCAGCACACACCTCGGCTAAGAAATATTTTCGAGAATTTTCGGAACTCACTATTCTGAGAAAGGTCGGTTTTGGATTTCGGAGTGAAGGCAAGCCCATGTAAATAGCAATGAAAATGTGGCCACTTTCCCCTTCTCTAAGAAAGGTTATTAGACGATCGTTACCGCAGGGTTCGATTTTCTAATAGTGGCGCATTGAATACCTGGACCAAATGCGATTCGGGCCCTCCTAACCCGGCTTCCTCAATCTATGAATTGGCCATCCTGCATCCTCAAGATGCGATCGCACCTGCCCGCCAATTCCGGATTGTGTGTAACGATCAAAACCGCTTGACCTTTCTCTGTTGCCAATTGCGTTAGCGACTGGAAAACCATTAACGAATTTTTAACATCGAGGTTTCCTGTAGGCTCATCGGCTAGCAAAACGCTCGGCAAGTTTGCCAGCGAACGGGCAATCGCTACGCGTTGTTGCTCCCCACCAGACAATTGAGAAGGTAGCCGGTGTGTCTTATCGCCCAAGCCAACATCGCTCAGCAGCGAACGGGCTCGATCTTCCATTTCCTGATCGGCCAATCTTCCCAGCTTCCGCATTGGAAGCATGACGTTTTCCGCTGCGCTAAATTCCGGGATTAAAAAGTGGAACTGGAACACGAAACCAATATGCTCTCCTCTTGTACGGGTGTGGGCTCCATCTTTATCCGGTGGAACCTCTTCCCCATTGATCAGTATCTGTCCCGAATCTTGGCGATCCAACAGTCCGAGTAAATATAGTAGCGTGCTTTTTCCGCAACCTGAAGGCCCAACGATCGCGGATACTTCCCCCTGATAGAGTTTGAGATTAACTCCGCGCAACACATGCACCCTCATTTCCCTTTCTCCCAAATGCTTGTGAAGATCTCGACACTCCAAAGCGATACTCTTTCCTTCCAAATCAGTTGTCTCGCTCACGTTACTGTCCCTCTAATCACATCGCCTGGCACTAGCCTTCCCGCCCGCCTGGCAGGAGCTAGACTGGCAACCATAACGATCACTATCGCGGCTACTACCGCCTGAATATAATGCCACACGGTGGAATTAACCTGGAAATATTCGGTGGCGAAAATGCCAGAAAGCGGCATGGGCAATCTCGATATTCCGTAAGTTATCAAGCCTCCCAAAAAACAGCCCAATATGGCACCCCAGAACAGAACAATCGCGCCCTGCCAAAGAAAAATATTCGAGATATCGCTCCGTGTATACCCCATCGACCTAAGGATAGCGATTTCCCGAGTCTTATCCATGACGATCATAAATAGAGTGCTGAACATCCCTAAGCCGGATACAATGATAATTGTAGATACCGTTATCGCCGCTGAAAGCTTCAAGGTCTTGAATAGCTGCATCCATGACTTCTCTCGCTCTTGCCAGGGAGTCGTAAAGTGATTCGCAACGCGCTCGATTACTTCCGCATCTACAACAGCATGATCGCGATCGAAAATACTTACCTGGATAAAGCTAACGCCATGAGGCTTTTTCAGCAGAGATCGAGCGGCGCTCATGTGCATAAAAACGCGCGTTTTGTCGAGATCCGATACACCAGTTTCGAATATAGCGGATATCGTAAATCTACGCTGCTGATCGATTGCTCGAATAATGACTGATTCTCCCACAGTTACGTCGAGCCGTCCTGCCATTTTGTGCCCCATTATGATCCCCATCGGGGCCGTCCGGAAGTCGACAAGGGACCCGTGTTGTATTTGGTCTTCCAATGCAGATACGGCGATATGGTCGTCTAAGTTAACACCATACACCTGGCCATTGTCCTTACGTAACGGGCTCTCCAATTGTATGGTTCCCTTAATAACAGGAGAAGCCGCTTCTACATTTTGCAGCTGCATTATCGACTCGATAACCTTGTCGGGGTGCTCGACCCCTTCGACAAAGCGGCGGTTCTTTTCGTCGGTTATGAAAAAATTAGTACGATCCCCTTTCGATGTGGAGGCGGCGACGAACACATAAGAATCCTGAATTCGATCCTCGATTCGAATGGCGCCATCCGTTCCCAGGATCGTTTCGATAAAAAGCTCTTGATAGCCGGTAAGCTGGGCCTGAGTGGAGATAAAGAACCCCACCCCAAACACGATACCTGCTAGGCTCATCAACATGGACCGCTTTTTTGCCAAAAGAAATCGGATCGCTATTCTAAAATTGGGTGACATCTCTTTCGAAGAATAGATGGGTTAGCTATCAAGAAGCCATTGTCTGAAGCCATTGACCACAAGCATAATTTCAAGTTTCCATTCCACCTACCCGCAACTGCTAATGTTTAGCTATTTTCGACTACGACTAAAGCTCGCGATATTAGCACTCTATGAATCGCTTACCCGCCGCGGCTACGCCATCGCGTTCACGGGTCTACAGATATAGTTGGTTATCTGGAGATCGTAGTACGTTCCTTGCGAAGCATTGAATCTCTTCTTGAGACCACAGGGCGCCGATCAGAGGATGCCAAGAGCATTCTCGATTCCATCTGCGGATCAGGCAGGGCAATTCGGAATATAGATCCCAAAGGCCATGATCTCGTCATACTTGCCAAGTCCTAAATGGCGCTCAACCCGTCGAAAGCGAGTTACTAAGCTGAAACACGGCAGAAATGATCCCAAAGGCGATCATTCCCACCATCCCGAAAACCCCTAATAGGACTCCCGTTGAAATAACGCCTAACATGGTCTTAACGAAACGGTCGATTACCTCTTTATATTGTTGAGACATTCGCCTCAGACCCGGGACTACGTCACCTGTGTTTTCGCCCACCGTAAAAATGTCTAGGGCCATATCGTCGAAATAGCCCGTCGACTTAAAGGCGGAAGACAATGGAACCCCTTCCGTAACCTTGACTCTGGCTCCTCCGAAGGCTTCGCACATAGCGACATTAGACAGCGAACGCTCGGCCATTGCCAAGGCTTGAACCATTATGATGCCATTTTCCAAGAGGAGCGACAGCGTCTGGGTAAATTGCAGGATCTGTATATCGCGGATGATTTTTCCCGCTCCAGGAACACGAAGGGTTATCGAATCGAATTTGTAGCGACCGGCATTCGATTTTCGCCACGAGATTAATCCGCCGACTACGAGAGCGATGCCGATCGCCGCAATCCAGCCGTATTTCAGCAACCCATTGGCCAAAGCTATAAGCAAAGTAGTCGATGCTGGTAAGTCGCTTCCAAGAGATTCCAACAACCCTTCAATTCTTGGAAGCAAGCTAAACAAGAAAAGGAATACCAATCCAATCGCAACGACGATGAGAAAACAAGGATAAGACAAGGCAGCCATTAGTTTTCCGCGGATCACTTTTTGCTCTTCCATACTCTCGACGATGCGAGCCAGCACTTTTTTGAGGTTTCCGGTGGCTTCACCCGCCTGCACAAGACTAACTACACTCTCATTGAAAACTTTAAGCTGTTTTCGCATGGCTTCCGACAAGGACCGACCTTGCCGTAACTCATCCCAAAGTTGAGTAGCCAAATATTTCTGTCGCGGATCGCTCATACGTGAACTCATCATTCTAAGTGCATCCGCAGACTGGATACCACAATTCAGCAATTCGCGAAGCCCTGAGAGAAAAGGTAAGGCAACGCTCCGATTGAGCAACACCTTGCTACCCTTGCTGGCTTTTGTCGTGAAGAGACCAAAAAGCCCTAGCCCGCTCTTCTTTTTGGATACGCCTGCCACCGCTTCTTGAACCGAGAGCGGTCTCAACTTCTGAGCGACTATCTTCTGCAGCGCCGCTTTACGGTTAACCGCATCGATAGACCCACGTATGGATGTCCCGCTTGGATCTTTGGCACTATAAGTAAAATTGGGCACGTTTTCTGAAGAGTGAAAGTAGAATTAACACTGAAGAAGTAACAAATTGAGTTCGGATTGCAGGAGCGGCTTTAAGTTGCGAATTGGACATATCTCATCGTGGCGTGAAGCCGCTCCTACTTGATATGATGCCACATCAGTTTTCCCCAACTCACCTTCTTCGTTCCTCCTCCATAATTCACCTCATCCTTCTTTGATGGATATGGTGCGGACGACTTCTTCCAAGGTAGTCAAGTGCTTGAGGGCAAGATTCCAACCCGATTCCCCCAAGGTCACCATGCCGCCTTTGCGCCCGATCTCCCTAATTAGCGGGGCGGCCTCGCGATTAACGATAGGATCATGCAGCTCTTCAGATACTCTGAGGATCTCATAAATTCCGATACGCCCTCGGTATCCAAGATTTCGACAACGTTCGCATCCAACTGCGATTGGCATTTCTGTTACGCCGTCGAGGGCACTTTCTGGCATGTCGAGAACTTTCAAGGCGTCCAATGCCGCAATTCGATCCAAGGGCCTCATTTCAAAACAGTCTTGGCAAAGCCGTCGCAATAGACGCTGAGCAATAACCATTTCAACACCCGAGGCGATAAGAAACGGTTCGATCCCCATATCGGTCAATCGTGTGATCGCTCCAGGAGCGTCGTTCGTATGGAGCGTACTGAATACCAAGTGACCGGTCAGAGATGCCCGGACGGCTATGTCCGCCGTTTCCCGATCTCGAATTTCCCCAACCATAATTACGTTGGGATCTTGACGCAGTACGTGCCTCAATGCCTCGGCAAACCCAAAGCCGATTTCAGTTTTAACCTGAATCTGATTAACGCCTGACACTTCGTATTCGATCGGATCTTCTACAGTTATGATCCGCTTATCTTCAGAATTGATCTTACGGATGAAGGCGTTGAGCGAGGTCGATTTGCCCGAGCCGGTAGGTCCGGTAACTAAGATGATGCCATGCGGCAAACCAAGCACACGATCTATCTTCTGCTGATCCTCATCGGACATACCCAGTTGCTGTAAACTTAGCGGAGCGCTCTTTTTATTCAGCAATCGAAGACTAATGCTCTCCCCATACATGACTGGCATAGTGGATAAGCGGATGTCCAAAGTCGTTTCCCCCATCTTCAAATTGATACGCCCGTCCTGCGGCAACCGTCGCTCGGAAATATTGAGCTTCGCCATAATCTTCATACGGGAAACGATAGCGTCCTGATACTTCCTTAAATTATCCGGCACAGGAACGGATACCAGCAACCCATCGATACGATAGCGAATACGCAGCTCTTCTTCCATAGGCTCAAAATGGATATCCGTAGCTCCATCCTCGACAGCCTGATGGAACACTTCGTTGACGAAGCGGATGATAGCCGCGTCCTCATCCTCTTCCTCATCCACCTCGGCGACAATCAAGTCGTCGTCTATATCGAAGGACTCATCCAGACTTTCTGCGCCCACCCCAAGATTCTGCGTAATAAATTTTGAAATACGATCAGGATTCGCCAATTGCCAAACTGGACGTTGACCGCAAGTCGCATATACCCAATCATCCATGATCGATTCGGGAGGCCAGCCGGTGGCTAATGTTAGGGAATCGTCTCCTTCCAACTTTTTGATGGGCACGCAATGGAACTCGTGCAGAATTCTCAATGGGATCGAATTGAGCCGATCCAAGTCAAAGCTTTCTGGATCAGCTATGGCCAATCCCGTGAACTCGCTTAAGTCGACAACCAAGGCGGTCAATTCTCGGTTCTCAAGATCGGCTATCCGCTCCAATCGTTCGGATCGCCTCGTTCCTTGGATTTCCGAGCAGAGCTCTTCGCTTAGCTTGCGTGTATCCAAAAAGTCTAGCTCTGCTATCGCCATATCCACTAGTTGAAACCTCGAGGATCGTCCTCGATGATGTCTCGTCGCAAAGCTCGTCGGCGACGGATTTCCTCAGCAACACGCTGCATGCGCTCACGCACTTCTTCATCACTCGCGGCTTCGATGTTGGGATTCGCGGGCTGCCTTACCGGGTTCGCTGTTGCCGGAGCCGTGCGCTGAGTCACCCTTTGCGGAGCTCGCTGAGGCACTTCCGCCAAAGCGATTATATCAGCGTCCTTTAAACTAAGATTACGAGTTAGTCCATTCTGCCTAACCACGATCGTCTCTTCACCAGGCTTACTACCGCGATCGTACCCCACCAGTCGGAATCCATCTTCGCCATCCACGTCTTGCCTCAATCGATAGATCTTCTTCGATTTTGTGTCATAAAGACTCAACCAGGCTACTCCGCCGATTTCGATCACTCCACGAAACTCGACCGAGTCCAAAGGAGTGACCGGTGTCGCTTTCGGTTGGACTTTCGGCTGGACATTTTGAGAAGGCGGGACAAACGGAGACGCCGCTTCCTGGGCGTCGAGCGGAGCCCATCCAATGAGGATGAACACCAAGGTAAAAAGTTTCCCGTTTAACTCCATTATTGGATACTAGCGTTTATAGGGCTTTCTCACAACTGCATCTTTGTCACGCTTCTCGGAATTGCCCGGATGCCCGCTTCGTTCCGCCTTCTTATTAAGACTGAAACTTCCCTCCTCAATGTAGTCGTCGATCTGAGGCTGAATTGGGTGAACGTTCATCTTTTCCATGGCGTCTTCGTTCGCATCCTTTGAATCCCGAATCACTTTGGGGCGGATAAAGACCAATAGCTCCCGTTTCTCGAAATCGACCCCGCGACTTCTGAATATGTTTCCGAGCACCGGAATCTCGCCTAAGACTGCCATCCGGTTAACGTTCTTGGTCTCTTTGCTCCTCTGCATTCCACCAAGCACGACCAAACCATTGTTCTCGACGCTAACAAAGGAAACCATTTGGCGACGGCCAATGATCGGCTGTTCATTGTTGTTGATCGTGACGAATCCATCTATGTCGTTCACGGACTGATCGACTTCCAATTGGATAACGTCATTGGGGCCAATCAAAGGTTTAACTTTCAGTTCAATGGCGATATCCTGATACTGCACCGTTTCCCTAACCGAGGTGCTCAAGGTGTTATCCGTGGTCGTTCCGGTCACAATCGGGCGTTGCTGACCAACCGTAAAGGTGGCTTCCTGATTATGGGTCGTGAGAAGAGTTGGTATCGAAAGAATTCGTACATTGCTATTGGTCCGAGCCGCGTTGAGGATAGCATTAAATGTGAGATTGGTTATAACGCCCGTACGAGTATCCACATTGAAATTAACGTTGTTGGTGCTTATCCCAAGAAGATCTAGTCCCTGCAAATTGGTGATATTGGGTTCGCCATCGGCTTCGTTTTGAGTATACGTCCCCGATATCGATTCCATTCCAGAATTACTATCATTGTCCAGGTTCACTTCCGCGATTATCACTTCGATACGTACTTGCGGCAGTAATACATCGATTTTGGCGATAAGCTCGGTCATCAATTCTAAATCGCTACGTGTACCAGAAATTATTAAGGCATTGCTTCGCTCGTCCGCTTCGATCGTCATGAACTCGCTGAACTGGCTATCGCGATTATCGAAAGTCGAATTTACGGCGCTGTTTACCTGCTGCTGCAAGGCCGAGCTCACCGCTTGTTGTTGCGGGCGGGAATTCTGATTGATGCTTTGCGGGTTTCCCTGTCGGGTCTGTCTATTCCCTTCGTTCGCATTGGCTTGGGAGCGATCATTGGATTCGGAATCAGTCGATCCACTTACGAAGCTGCTGAGCAGACCCGCGACTTCAGTCGCTTCTGCATGATTGAGGACGATTACCTCGATTCGCGTCGCCGGATCCGACTTGATATCGAGCTTTTCGATTATCTCGTCGAAGAAAGTCATATTGGCTGGCTCGGACATGATTATAAGCTGGTTTGTCCGGTCGTCAGCCGCGATGGCCGTGTTGGACCCGAAAAGGATCTGGTTCGGAATCGCACCCTCACCTCCAACATTGGCGACCGGCATAGGGGGGCGAGCTTGATCCCCATCGCCCCCTTGGCTTCGGTTTTGGCCGCGACTATTATTCGAGTTGCTGCTATTCTCTTCTCCAAAATTGGCCCTGGCAGCATCGATCAAACCTTGAATCTGATCGGCAACTTCACTCGCCTGGGCGAACTGCAGCGTGTAGAACTGAGTCGTCACGTTCAGGCGGCTCGGCTTATCTACCTCGGACACAACATACTCAAGCCGTTGCAAGTTGCTGATGGTATCGGTAACGATTACCGCATTGGAATTCTGGAATGGGATTATGGTGCTGAAATTCGGGCTCAAAAATGGCTGAATCTGCTGCTGAAACGTCTGCGAATCCAAATATTGGAGACGAAACAGCTTGCTAACCACTTTTCCACTCGGGGCTC